>Ga0208030_1000251_pt1 | contig 39168 bp, 54 predicted proteins | sample MalvirDeepMed_M9_FD_184246 | JGI IMG/M metagenome (GOLD analysis project Ga0208030, IMG submission 184246) | Marine viral communities from the Global Malaspina Expedition - Malaspina viral metaG DeepMed_M9 (SPAdes) (version 2) | ecosystem: Environmental > Aquatic > Marine > Oceanic | place...
CCAAGGTCGCCACCCCCATTTCCCTCACCGTGTTGAGGACTGCCTGGCTTTCGACAGAGGGAAACACCATCCGCTTGTAGCGCGCTAGGAAGGTAATGTTGTCCAAGGTCTTATCACGAATGCGGCTCTCGTCATGAATGCTAAACGACCACCCCTCGTTGCTGGCATGCCGCATCGCCGCCTTCCATTTAGGCGACCATTCACGCCAATGTGCTTGCCACTTTTCCCGTGGCTTGACCTCCACCAGGAGAGGTTTTGGGTAATCCCTGTAATCACGGTTACCGAGACGGTAATAAACCAAATAATCCGGCGTGTAGGTGTAGCGCCTACCGGTCACGGGATGATGAAACGGAATCTCGCACGGCTGGGAAATCACACCAAGGACGCTTACATCAAAGTCAGCCTTGATGAGGAAATCACGTTCGAGCGTCGACTCGAACGCAATAGACTCCTCCCCGCGAAAGGCATAGTAGCCAGACACACTTCGTCGGGTAGGGCCGATGTTACGAACAGATGTAGGCAGTGGCATGAGCAGTCGCACCAAATATTGAATAAAACGTAGCCTGTCGCAGCAATTTCTAGTAATTCTGTCGCATTCAATCCTGCACAGACTATCATAATAGCCCGATATTACGGGCTGAGGGTCGCATTAATTGCTGAAAATGACAGAGGGGGCTGGGTCTGGCTGCGGACTTCACTACGAGCTTTACCACTTCGAGGTCGTGACGCAGCTTCGCCGCTGGCACGACATGTTGGGTGATCCCGCAGATCGAGACGCATTGATGGCGGCAGCTGAGCGTCGGGGTTACCCCTTCGATGATGCTGACCTCCAGGCAGCACGAAAGGAACGCGAGACGTTACTGGCCGAGCTTCGAGAAGAGATGGGGTGACCCGGCCGCCCACCACAACTTGAGGAGAACCCATGGCGACATGCTTGTTCCATGTGACCGGGCCGGTACAGGCCTACCAGATCGCGAAGGCGGGCCGGTATGTCCCGTTCTCGGTTGACCCGATGAACACGGATGCCTGCCTGAACCTTTATGCCACGGTGGTGCGCGGCAAGCCCGCCGCCCAGGCCCCGGATGGCCAGCAGGTGGAGGCAGCTGGCGCGGCCCTGGTGGTCGAGTGGGATGGCCCCGAGGAGGTGCTGTCGACCTGGCAGACATTGCCCAAGCCGAATGTGCTCTACCACCAGCCCTGGGACCAGTATAAGCACGCTGACCCCCTGGAGGAGCCGGAAGCCTACTACCGGAGCCTCGTCGCGGCCGGCACCGATCGCCACCTCAAGATCGTGGGCTTCAAGCTGGACGAAGAGATCGTGGAGGAGGCCTGGGTAGCCGGTGACCTTCCCGACGAGATGATGGGGCTCTGGCGTTTCGCCCCGAAGGCGCTCAGGCGCCTCAAGTCCGACCGGGGGATCAAGCGCATCTACGCGGCCATGCAGGGTGCCATCGGTGGTGGTGATAACGGCCGGACCCTGGTGGTGGATGGGTAGAACGAATCATGGAGCCCCCTACCGGAGAAGCCTCTGTGACGTGCCCGGAGCTTCCCCGGGTGACAGCTGAGGGTTACCCACCCTCGGATAACAGAAGGGCGTGAGGCGCCCACACAACCTGAATAGAAGGGATGACACTATGCGAAAGCGGAACCTGATTGCCCTGCTGCCGGCCGCGGCGATGCTGACCCTCGCCGGCTGTGGCGGTGACAGCGCCGTGATCTCTGACCTCAAGGAGAAGACCTTTCCGGTGGGCTCCTCGCTGACCTATGAGCAGGCCCTGGATCGCCGGGCCGTGTGCGCCAGTACGAGCTGGGAGGTGATCGAGGACAGCCGTGGTCGTGAGGTGGTGCGGTACGAGTGCGACCTCGAGGGGGTCGACGGCTTCAATGAGCAGTTCGTCGCAGAGAGCAGCCTGCCCGAGGAGGAGCTGTCTCTGCTGAGTGGCGCCACCCATATCGTGGAGTGGTTCCACAACGAGGGTGAGTACGAGATGAAGGATACTCGGGTCGACTTCCACACCGAAGGCGAGTCCGATGAGACCCTGGAGATGAACCAGCGGATCTCCTACAAGATCGCCGTCACTGACGAGATTACCGGGCTGCGCGAGCTTCTGGCGGTGTCCAGCGAGCTGCAATCCCCCTGGGGCTGGTAAGCCACAGACTCCACCCCACAAGCTGAAAGGCCCCCAGGATCACTCCCGGGGGCCTTTTTCATAGGTCGTTTGTCGATCTGTAGGTGCCATGGCGGATAGCCCTTGCCGATGGGTAACCGCTGTAGTCGATCCCTGTCGGGGAGCCGTCACCGCTATACACGTCATAGTTGGCGAGATAGGACTTCTTGCTGGCGCCAGCAGCCGGCTTGTAGGCGACGACGATGAGAGACCAGACAGCGAGGAAGGTGATGATTCCCCAGCCAAGCCAGCCTAGCTGGGTGAGGCCAAGCGGCGGAAAGGTGTATGTCAGCGTGCCCAGCATGACGGTCCAGAAGAGGGTGGCTGCCCACTTGCTGTAGTGAATGATCTTGGCGATGGCCAAGAATCCGCAGATGAACGCGACGAACCCCAGGGCCATCGCCGTTAGCATCAACCCCGTGTCGTGGCTCGAGGCGAAACCCCAGGAGGCCCAGGAGAGGGCGCCGAAACCGGCCGTCCCGAGGAGGAGCTTGATGATGAGTTCCATGGCGAGTGTCCCGTGTTCTTGTCCAGGTCAGTGGTCCGATCATACCTGCTTTCATGAGGACGCAAGCGCCTGCTGGCGTGGAGCCTTCTCGCTGGCGGCGATCACTCCTCAGCGGTGGCCAAACCAGCCTCGATGCTGCGCTGGGCGCGGCGCCGAAGGAAGGGCTGCGCCTGAGTGGCGCCCTCGAGCCAGGCGGCATAGTGGTCGAGCATATCCACCGCCCCGTCAGCGTCTGTCTCGATGTCGGCGATGATCGAGCAAACCGCCAGGGTTTGAGCCAGGGAGCTGCTGCCGGCCACGATCGCCCGCTCCTGCGCCAGCATCTCCTCCACGGTCGTTGCCTCGCTGGGCTCTTTCTCCGGGACGGCGGCCCGGACCAGATCCGCGACCTCGCTACCGAAGACCTCGCGAATGTCCTCGATCATGGTGGCTGTGCGCTCGACAGCGGGCAGCAGCCAGGCCGCGGCCCGGGTCTCAGGCGAGGATAGGTTGGCCTGCTCGAGCAGCCGAAGCACTGCCTTGGGATGGGAGTTCTCCTCGAGGCCCGCCAGATTGGGGCGAATCTCTGATCCGGCATAGGCGCCGCGAGTGAACAGCCGGGCCTGCGCCTCGAGGGAGGCAGAGTCGATAGTCCAGCTCATTGGGTTGTCTCCGGTTGGTCGCTTGATCCGTGTGCCTGGAGTTTACCTGCTGGCGCCAGGTCGCCGCTCAGTGACGATTTCGCATGCGAAACTGAGGCCCCGGGCTGCCCCGGGGCCAGGGGTGGGATTACCCCACCATCGCCAGCTGGAATTCATTGCTGGCCAGCTCAGGGCGGCCACCGTGGAAGGCCCACTGCATGACGCCTTCCTCGCGAAGCCGAGCGACCGCGGTGAGGCGGCGATCCAGCTCGCCACGGCGGCTGGCCGGGATGCTGACCACGCCGCGCATGAGCAGCGAGTTGGCCACGCTCTCCGGGGCCTTCTCGGTGTCGGCCGCCAGCATGTCGCCCTCGATGCTCAGCATCTCCATGGCGCCCTCGGGGTCAACCTCGAGGCGAGAGCCGGTGGCCACCGTGACGCCGGCATGGGCCATGAGCGGGGTGGTGACAGAACCCAGGGTCTCCCCTTCCAAGGGGTGCAGTGATTGGCCGCCTGCCTGGGCCGGTGCTGCGGTGCTGGCGCTGGGAATGGGGAAGCGCTTGCCCTGGTGGTGGACTTCGACCCAGGCGCGGGTGGCCTCCCAGGGGCACACCTGGATGCCGCGGATCGCCCAGTTCCACTCGATTGCGACCAGCTCCTGCGGGGTGATGATCTGGAAGGCCGGGTTGTCGGAGCGCTCCATCTCCTCGGCATCGAGAGTCAGGCAGGCCCGCAGCAGGTCCAACAGGACACGGCCGCTATAGCCAGCAGCGCTGATATTGATGTCACCACCGTCCTTGATGTCGGTGCCGATGAAGTTCCGGGCGCCCACGTCATGACGCAGTGAGACGATGTACTGGCGCAGCGCCAGCAGCGGGGCCATCTCCGGGTTGTCCTTGGCCATGTTGGTGAGGCTTTCGTCAGACTTGCCGGCATACGGGCAGGCCCAGCAGCCGGTGCGAGCGCCGCACGGGGTCCGCTTGCCGCTGTCGCCGACGATGGAGCACTCACCGTTGGCGCTGTTATAGACCTCCAGCACGTCCGCCAGAGAGACGGCGTAGCTCGGGAAAGGCCCTCCCTGTCCAAAGGGCTGGGCGAACAGGATGTAGTCCCACACGTCGCTGGTCGTCCAATCGGCAATGGGGTAGGCCAGCAGTCGCCCTTGGTGCTCCACCACGCCGCTGTCGGCGCCCTGGTCGGCCATGTTCGCCGCACGGCGAGCAGACTCCTCGAACCGGCTGCCCAGCAGGGTCACCTGCCGCACTCCCTTGGGAAGGGACTTGGCATGCTGGCGCTTGAGCCCGTCGATCGGCTTGATCTTCCAGTCGACGGAGCAGTATTGGCTCTGTCCTTCGCTGGGCCACGCCATTTGGCGACGGCCACCCAGGACGCTGACCTGCCAGCTCTCGGCCAGGCTCGGCAAGGCCCACTGCGCCTTCAGGGGGATGGCGTGCTCGGCGCAGAACGCCCGCATGGCACGCAGATGGCTACCGACATGGCGCTCGATCACGGGGTTCTCGATGCCGGTGTTGGAGGTCACGGCCATGTGCTCGATGTCTGCACTCAGCTTCCCTTCCTGCGCCAGCTCGGCCAGGGCCGCCAGCGCGAGGCTGGTGACCACGGTGGAGTCCTTGCCGCCCGAATAGGCGATCAACAGGGACGTGGGCTGCTCGGTGACGATCGCCTTGAGGAGGTCGATGGCCTGACGCGCCCGTTGGGGCAGCGGCGCCGCGGCCGGCTCGAAAGTGGTCGGAGCTGCGGTTTCGGTGTCCAGGTTGATCGCCAGGTTCATGGTCTACTCCCTTCCCTTGTCGTTGTTCGGCTCGTGCGGTACTAGGCCGCGCCTCAGGCGTTGGCGCCTTGATGGACGTGGCCGACCAGCCGTGCCCCTTCGGCGCTGTATTCGATGACCCCGACTTGCTCGTGAGGGCGAGCGCGGCGGGCCATCTTCTCGGCCTCGCGCTCGGCGACTTCCTGCACCGGGTAGGTCTGCGTTGAGATCGGCATCCACTGGTTCCCGGGCTCGCTCTGGCTGGAGAGGCCGGCGACGACATAGAGCGGGTGCATGATGTTGAGCTTCATGGGGCTTCCTCACGTTCGGATGTTGGTAGCTGGTTACAGGCGTTTCACGATGTCGTTGGGCGTCTCAGAGGTGGCCATGATTCTTCCGGTCTTGTGCCACCGCTCGGCGGTGCCGCAGCTGGCATAGCGCCCAGTGCAGTTGAAGTCGTGCCGGCTGGAAACCCGCTCGACCAGGACGCGCTCTCCGGCCCGGGTCAGGTAGTGGCCGGGCTCGACCACGATGGTGGGAAGAGAGAACAGGGGGATGAAGTAGGTCGTCATCGATGCTCGTCCTGTGTTGGCGCTATTCGGGAGGCCCTGGCCTCCACCTGATGACTGTTATTCTAGTGTGCAATGCACACTTTTTCAAGGAGAGCGCACACTTTTTTTTGCCGGCAAGACGATAGGTTTCCTATGTTCATGAATATCTATCAGGCGCTATCGTGGGGATGGGGCATACTTGCAAAGGTGTGCATTGCACATATAACATTCGCGTTATGTTCAAGCCGTGCAACCGGAGGCTATATGTCGGGTGAAGAAATGCGTGACCGCCAGCTGGCGACGATCAAGGGCCACGCCGAAATTCAGCGCCTCATCCGCGACAACGAGGAGGTCGCTCAGCTCGATCCCTGGACGACTATCGAGATTCATCAGGCTGTCGACCGCCTCGTAGGGATCGACCTCGATCTGAACGACCGAGAACTATTCGGCGAACTGCTGGCGCACTTCAACGCTGAGGAGGCCCAGGAGCCCGCGCCCGGGTCGGCGCTGGATCGTGCCCGCCAGCGCTGGGGGCTTGAGGCGTGACCCTTCCCTGGCGCCAGCAGAATGTCGCAGGCGCCTCCATGAACCTGGCCACTCGCCGAGGTGGGCGGCCCTGAGTGAGAGACGTAGATGAGCAAATCGGAGACATCGACCACATCGAACAACGAGGCCTTGCGCCAGCTCATGGAGCGCCATGGGCTGAAGCAAGAGCATGTCGCGACCCTGACGGGCTACAGCGTCGAGACGGTGAAGGGCTGGTTTGCCTCACCGGAGTCGACCCGCTATCGCACGGTGCGTAAGCCGGTACTGGAATCTGTGCGTCGGGCTATCGAGCTGGGCGAGCACTACAACCTGGAAGGTGTGAAGATCCCCAAGCCGAAGTCGTGATGGGGAGGGGCTGAGAAGGCAAGGAGGTGTTGAGATGGGAGCTGCGATCGCACATTACCACGTCATGTCGGAGCAAGAGCTGCGGTGCGAGTGCATTCGCCTGGCAAGACGTGTAGCCCGACTGGAAGACGAGAAGGCCCAGGCCATTGAGCGCCGGGACCACTGGTTCAGAGAGCGCGAGCACGAACTGGATGCGAACGAACGGTTGCGGCAGCGGTTAGCCACACAGGGCGGAGTCGAGGCGAGACGCCTCGGCTGATCAACGCCTCACCCTGCTGTGGCTCAGCGCCAGCGATGTGGTAGCTCTGGAATCAGCGCCAGCTGGTCAATCGGCCCAGGTCGCAGCTGGATCATGCCATGACTGGCTAGCTCGCCCAGGAACTCAGCGACCGCGCCGAGAGGCCTGGGGAGTTGTGCCAGCGCCAGTATTCCAGGGTCATCGGAGAGCACCCGGTAATACTGGGCAGTATTCAGCAGCTCTTCGGCAGCCAGGAGAGGTCTCGCGGGTCGATAGCCGAATTCCTTGATGCAGCGCTCAACGTCGAGAATGGACACCCACTCCTGCTTGCGGAGGTGACTATGGGTATAGACTTCCTCGAAGAAGGCAACCAGCTTCCACTCCTGAGGCGACACGTTGAACATCCAGTCATAGGCAATGGAAGTCGCCAGGGCGCGTGGGGTCTCGGTGACCTCCATCTTCGCCATAGCGCGGGGCACATGGCGACGTGCCATCGGTAGCGCCAATCGCTCCGGCACAGAGGCATGACGCCATTGCGCCTCCAGATCCTGGCAAGCATTGAGGAGGTGCTGTGCTTTCCCGCGCATGCCGTCAAGGTCCAACTGGCTGCGCTCCTCTTCCCAGGCGAGTTGCTGGCGCTGCTTCTCCTCGGCCTCCCGGCGCTGCCTGGCCTCTGCCGCTTGTTGAAGTTCCCTTTGTGTTCGCTGGCGCCTCTCTTCTTCCTCCTGGCGGCGCTTCTTCTCATCCTCCTGACGGCGCTTTTCGGCCGCCTCCTCCAGCTTCTGGTAGTGCGCCTCCATGCGGGCATAGTGTTCGCGGAGACGGCGACCCTCCTCCTCGCGCTCCTGGCGAGCTTTCTCGATGCGAGCGTTTTCTCGGTCGATGGCTTGCTGGAGTCTGGGCTGTAGAGCGGCTTCGGCCGCAGCGAGCTTGGGGTTCACGATCCAGTAGGCGCGTCCCCGGTCATAAACGTAAGACTCCAGCTCGGCCGGTGTCACTGTCCGGGGGATGTCGCCTAAATCGATCTCGATGCACCGTAGTCCTCTCGCTTCCAGACGACGCAGCTTCTCATCATCGATGTAGTGCGTTACGGCGACCTCGATCAGGATCTCGTTTCCTGCCAGGGTCACAATGAGGTCTGGGCGTATGTCGCCCAGGTGGTGCTCCAGTTTGGCCCTGTCGACCGGCTGACGATCGCACCCCTTGAAGATGACCTTGGACTCCCTGACCGAGTATCCCAGGCTGTCCTTACCCTCGAGTGATGCTTGCAAAAGAGGAACTGGAATCGCCAGGTTATCGGCAATCATCTGCTTTGCTGCGAGGTGAATGCCGGTTTCTGCGCCTCCGGCGCAGGGCCGGTTCCCGCCTGAATGGGCGAAGTGGTGCCGGTTCACCTCTCCCATACGAGCCGTCAGTGGCGACTTGCACTCAGGGCAGACGCAGCCGCAACGGCTCCCGCGTTCGCCTCGAGATAACTGGCTGACATGGACAAGGCGATCATCTCGCAGGCCATAGGGGATTTTGGCGTCGTAAGCCATGGGCAGCTGGCGCCAGCAAAGCCGGCAATTCCTTCTTGGCCAGGGTGTGTGGGAGGACTGGTTAAGCGGCAGCTAGGGCAAAGCGGCCTTCTACTACTAGCCGCCTGCCTTAGCCATGGGAGGCAGGAGCCTCCCATCTGTCATTTCGGGGGCTCTACCCCGACAAGGACAGCATCAACACCATGGGGTCGAATGGCGTCTCGATGAATCCGTGACGTTTGTAAAACGCCGCCGCCTCTTCATCAAGCGCGTGGACCAGCAATGCACGCACCGCAACATGCTCAGCAGCAGCGAGGGCGCGATCGACCGCTTCGGCCAGAAGGTCGGCACCGAGCCCAATCCCTTGGCAGCGCTGGTCTACCGCCAGCCTGCCCAGCACTACCACGGGTATTTCCGTGGGCATGTTGCGCTGCATCCTCTTGGGGGCGCTTTGGCGCATCACTGCCCCCGTGGCCAGCGATATATAGCCAGCCACCTGATCCCCGCTTTCATAACAGACCACATAGGTAACGGTCGCCCGACGCCTGGCGTTTTTCAATGCTCTCAACTTCAGGAAGTCATTGAGCGAGGGGCGGCCGCAGTCAAACTCAGATATATCATGGTGCTCCCCGAGTTTTTCGGGAGCCTTAATCTTTACGTCCAGCGTTTCTTTCGGTTCATCAGCTTCACTACACATGGGTTATCCTCGATAGGGGTTTCCAGCGCCCTTTCGAAGGCTTCAAACGAGTCGTCATCCAGCATAAATACCTGCCGATCCAGCAAAATATCTTCGGCACGGCGGCATGCTGCTTCGAGAACGAAACTGGTTCGATCTCCACCCAACTCGGCGACAGCCCTATCAATAAGGGCGCGTTTACGACTCTCAACGCGCATATTGAGAGGCAACAACTTGTCTCGCGCCTCTGCAACTTGGCTCATAATATTTACCTGCTCAGTGGATGGGCTATAAGCTCTCCTTTGACCCTGGCGGGCCGGTTTACATCCGCCGCGATTTGCATATCCGCAGCTTGTCCATGGCGATATTTGATTTACACATGTCTTTCTCCTTTTGGTTTATATCGTGCGAAGTAGCCAGGCTCTTCGTCATCGAGGTCAGCTGGCTTGGTCCAGTGACAAGGTTAAGATAGCACTCTGTAACGCTCATGTCTATACGTGTAGCCATAGGCGTTACTGGGGGGGGGGGTAGGTTGCTGGCGCCCGGCGCCCCTTGGGATGTAAGGCTGGCTTGCAGCAATCCTGCTGTCTCTCCGATACTGTGCATATGTACAGTTATGAGAGAGAGCCATGCCACCCCTTCAGCATGATGACGTTACCGCCTGGGGCCTTGAGATCCTGGGCCAATCGGCCTGCGATTCCCGCCATGCCCTGCCGCTGATGGCTGGGGAAGTGAGGGCCGGGTTCCCCATCCACGCCGACGCGGAGCTTGATCGTGTCCTGGACCTCACCGAGCACCTGATCCCTCACCCCAGCGCCAGCTACTTCTGCCGTGCCAAGGGCGACAGCATGGAAGGCCACGGTGTCTATGACGGGGATCTGCTCATCGTGGATCGATCGCTGGCGCCTGTGACGGGTGACATCATCGTGGTCGCCCTCGATGGGGAGCTGACCTGCAAGCAGCTGGGCCAGTGGCATGGCCAGCCGGCGTTGCTGTCGGGGAACCCCGAGTATCCGCCTATCGCGCTGCGTGGCGTGGAGTGTGAGACCTGGGGCGTGGTCACCCACAACATCCATTTCCATCGTCGCCGAGGCCGGTGATGATCGGGCACTGCGACTGCAACAACTTCTACGTCAGCTGCTTCCGAGTGTTCATGCCTGAGCTGGTGGGGCGCCCTGTAGGGGTGCTCTCCTCGGGAGATGGCTGCATCGTTGCCCGGTCGAACGAGCTGAAGGCGATGGGGGTCGCCAACGGCACGCCGGTATTCCAGCTGCCTCATGAGGTGCGCCGGACGACCGTGTTGCTGAGTTCGGCCTATCCGCTGTTCGGGGAGTGCGCACGGCGGGTGGTGGCCACCATGCGGGCTTTCAGCGGTCCCGTGGAGCCCTACTCAATAGATGAGCAGTTCGTTGATTTCTCAGGGCTTTCCCTCGAGGCCATGCAAGCACACTCCCTTGAGCTGCGCCAGCAGGTTCAGCGCTGCACGGGCATCCCGGTATCGATCGGCGTGGCGCCCTCGCGCACCCTGGCGAAGGTGGCCACCGGCATCGCCAAGAAGCAACCCGCCTATGGGGGTGTCTGCGTCCTCGAGGCGGACCACCCGGCGACCCGGGCTCACTTGGGGCGCATGCCCGTGACGGATGTGTGGGGCGTGGCGAGCCGGACAGGCGAGAAGCTGGCGCGGCTGCGTATCCACACCGCCCTGGATCTTCGCGAGGCCAACCCCAGCGAGATCCGCAGACGCTTTGGCATTGTGCTCGAGCGGACCCTATGGGAGCTGCGCGGCCAGGATGTGATCCGCCTGGATGACATCGACCAGAAACGCCAGAACATCATGACCAGCCGCACGTTCGGGAGCACCACCGGGCGCCTCGAGGATCTGCGCGAGGCGGTTCGATCGCATGCGCAGGCTGGCGCCGAGAAGGTGCGCCGCCAGCAGTCCGTGGCCCGGGCCGTGATGGTGTTCCTGTCGACGCCTCGCTTTCGCAGCGACCTCCCCCAGGACTTTCCCAGCCTGACCCTCACCTTGCCGCGGCCGACCGATGACAGCCGGCTCATCGTCGCTGCGGCACAACGCGCCCTGGAGGCCATCTACCGGCCAGGACTGCTCTATGCCAAGGCAGGCGTCATGATGGTCGACCTCGCGGATCGTGAAGGCATGCAGCTCGATTGGCTCGAGGGTCAACAGACGGAAGCCGAGCGCCAGCAGTCGGCGAAGGTGATGGGCGTGATGGATGCCCTCAACCGCGAGTTCGGCCGGGGCACGGTGACGCTTGGGGGCCGCCGTCAGGATGAGCGCTGGCGCCAGCGGCATGCACGGCAGACGCCGCGGTTTCTGACCTCATGGGATGAGCTGCCCAGCGTGAGAATGGGCTGAGACGAAGCGGAAGGCGCTACTTCGCCCTTGGCGGGGGGAGCATGCGCTGAAGCACCCTGTCGGTGAATCCAGCGTCATCCTCTGGCACGTTGCCGCCCTCCTCCTGGATGATCCAGCTGAGCGCGGCATGCAGCATGTAGGCCTGCACATGAGACGGCACCGGAAAGGTGCCAGCCCGCCATTCATAGAGCCTGTTCGGACGGTACTTGGTGCCCAGGTCGCGGTTGAGCTGGGCCAGGGCCTCCGACTTGGGGTGCGTGCCGCCAGCGGTGGCGACGTGGAGCCAGGAGTCTATGAGGTTGGAGAGCTTGGGCATCAGGGATTATCGGTTCGTGAAGAGGGAATGTAGGGCCTTGCTCAGAAAGCCTCGCTTGGGCTCACCCGGCGCTTCAGCGGGTTCCGGCGCCGCCTCGGGGACCGAGGCCGCGTCCTCAGCATCGCTCCTCAGGGTGGCCGCCTCGGGCTCGCCGCGGAAGTAGTTGGCCAACGCGACCCGCTCCTCAAGATACGATGTCGAGACACTGTTGGACAGGTCCGCGGCCTCTGCCGGCGGGAGCACGGCAGGAGAGCCCTCGACCTCTTCTGCGATCGCCCTCAGGCCTTCCTGGTTGAAGGGCAGCTCTGCGCCCCGGAAGATGGCCGAGAGGATGGCTTGCAGCATGCCGATGGTCGGTATCTCCTCGCCCTCTATCCCGAAGATCCAGCTGCCCTCGAGGTTGAAGAAGAACGTCCCCATGGCCTCGTCGTAGCCGGCCACGCCATGGCTGAGCCAGTCATAGAGGTCGTACCCTACGAGGTCGGTGAGGTCTTCCTGGGCCTCGGTGGGGTCGTGTAGCACCTTGAAGAAGCCGTGTCGTGACATAGGTAGTGTCCTATCCCTGTGATGGTTTGTGCTGGTCGATCCAGCAGAAGTGTTCGCCCGGCGTGAGCCACTGGCCCTGGAAGTTGATATGGCCAAGGGTCACATTGCCGAGGAGCGGATGGTCACGCCGAGCGTAGTCAGCGCAGCCTGGATTGGTGCAGTAGCAGCTCAATGGGTAGGCGACGTTGCCGCACGAGTTGCAGCGCGACACCGGGTATATCTCCAGCATGGCCTGCTGCTGCTCGAGGTCATCGTCGTAGGTGCTGCTGGGTGCGTGCGTCTTGGCACCTTGCAGCTTCCGCCGCAGTCGCTGCATAGCGTCGTTCATGGTCGCGGCTTCTCCAGGCGCCCTACAGAGCGCCCTCCTCGAGGTGGATCTGTGCCGGGGCCGGTTGCGCCCCAACGCCGCGGAAGAGCTGCGCGGCCTTGCCTGCCTCGCGTCCCGAGCGGATCGCATGGATCTCCTGCTCGCTGCTGGCTGGGGGCTGCTCGCGCCACTCGGCCTTTTCCAGCTCACCGTAGGTCTTCTCCTTGAAGCGCTCGATCACGTCGCGGTCCTGCTCGCTGATCGCGATGGCCTCTACCTTGGAGCGCACGGCTTGCACCCAGGACTCGCAGAACAGGTCGCAATGGCGGCTTTTCCGACGGGGCGCCATGCGCGGGTGCAGCTCCTTCCTGTAGCGGTTGCGGTCGGCGCTGATCTGGCGGAACAGCACCTCATAGCAGTATTGGGCTGCCTGGGGCTTCTCGCCGATGCCGACGAAGACGGCCCAGTTCTGCCAGACGCCACCGAGCTTCTGGTAGCGGTTCATGACTTGCACGCCGAACACCTCGCCGATGGTGCTTCTCAGAAACACCACCCAGGCGGGCAGTGACTTCGCACGAGACGCGCCCCGCGCCTCGGCCTCGCTGACGGTGTGCAACGACAGGTCTGAAGCGGTCAGGTTGTGCTTCTCCATCAGCTTCTGGGCCTGGCGCAGCGCGGCAGCTGCCTCTGCCGGGTTGTCGCTGCTGGCGAGGTTCATGCACTTCTGGATCTTGTCCAGGACGCGGCTCGTGCTCATGTGGAAAGGCCTCCTTAGGCGTTCAACTGGCTCATTGGCTTTGGGCCATGGCGCTGGCTTCCCAGTCCGCCTCTTCCACCCACTGGTTCACTCGCTTGGCAACACTGTCCCAGCTCTCACCGTCGAGGAGTCGATCGATCGCTTGCTGTTGCTGGGCGGGCTCCAGGTGGTCGAACAGGGTATGCAGGCTCAGTTCACGGCGGGCTGCATCGGTCTTCATCGTCATGGGTCATTCCTTACGTCAGGTTGATGGAAAGGCCGAGCCCATGGGGCTCGGCAGGCCTTTCCAGCTATCCAGGGCGCGTGACCACCGGGCATGGAAAGGCCTGGAAAGCATGGAAACGTGGTCACGCCGCGTCCCAGCAGCAGGCCTCCCAGGCGTCGACCACCGAGAGGAGGACCGACGAGCAGGAGGCCTGCATGGAGGTGATGGGGAGGCGCCGGCCGGGCTCGACGGTCAGCGAGGCTGTCTCACCCGATTCGGTGGTGAGGGTCAGCGTGCCTTTGCGCTGCTGCCCGAGGGCGACCACCAGCTCCTCGAGGCTGACTGGTTGCCGCTGCTGCCTACCTGTTCCGAGGGTGACGCGCTCGAGCGATCCGTTGACCAGCTTGCCGATCCCTTGCGGGGTCAGCTCACCCAGCAGGCGTTCCAGGATGCTCATGAGGGACGGGGGTGCCTCGGCACAATTCGCCGAGGGAGCTTGTTCAAGCGCCAGCATGGTGACGGAGGCTCCGTGTTTCCTCGCGAACCTTGGCAACCCAGTCCCAGTAGGAGAGCTGTGTGTCGCCGTTCTGATATTCGAGCTGCCAGTCCTGGCGGGGGAATTGCGGGTGCTCGTGGGAGGCCTTGCGGCCTCGCAGCGGAATGTTCTGGTTGTGATCGGTCATGAGATCGCTCCGTGATGCAGAGTTACGCAGCAGCCTCGCTGCAAAACGTGGCTTTCCAGTCATGGATGGGAAGTCCGGGGACAGGGCGGGCATCGGGGTCGAGCATGAGCCACCGAAGGCCAGCGCTGCGCGCTTCCTTGGCGAGGGCGCACAACACCGGCAGATCGACATGAGCGGCCTCACTCGGGTAATGCGCCGCGCAGTCCCGTGGAAAGTCGGCTGATATGACGAACCATTCTCGATGGGCGCTTGCCCCTGTGATCGCGCGATTAGCCAGCAGGATGGCCACGGTTTCCGCCTCCTCTTCCGGGAGGTGGAAAGTCCTCAGTGTCACCATGCGCTGGGCCTGATTGATGGGGGCAAGAGCCATTGGAGATGTCATGCGTTCACCTGTCCCGCCGAATGGATGTGGTTCTATTATAGTCCCAGATATAGGACTATTCCAAGAGGCCGAGGCGTCGGCCCCGGCCAAAGGAGAGCCGGTGTCACAGCATGGGTAGGGGCGTGACCGTCACTCAGGGAGGGGAAGATCGAATTTCGCATGCGAAATCGCCCCGGCCTTCTGGGTGCGGTTATTGCTATGTCGAAGGATGCGATGTGTGGCACGCTCGATGTGTCATTTCCCGGATCAGAGAGGCAGGCATGTCAGAGTGGACGTGTGACACATGCGGAGGTCGCATCACCGAGGCTAAGGACGGCTGGGTAGAGTGGCTGTATGAGCACGACAGCGATCGTGAATACGGGCTGCGGCTTGTTCATCATCGCCCTGCATCGCCGCGGCCTGGGGGTTGCCAGTATGACGGTAGGGAAGAATTTGCCCGCTCCAGAAACTCGGTAAAGGATCTTGAGCTGCCGTTCTTCCTCTCGCCTGATGGGCTGATGCAGCTCCTGCAAATGGTGTCAGATGGCCGTTTTTCAGACCGGGAGGAGGTGCTGGAAATGATCAAGCGCCTGCACGTTCCAGGCTACGAGAAGGCCCATCGGCACCTGGAGGCAGCCGTAGCGGAAGGGGTCTACGAGCCTAATGCACCGCTGATGTACCCTTTCCAAGACCAGATTCAGCTCGCCAATGCGTGGATAGACCGGGAGCGCGAGAAGGAACACTGACAGCAGAAAAAAACCGGGAAACCTCAGTGTTGAGGATGCCCGGTCGGGTCGGGTCGGGTCATTCATGGGGCGACGACTCACCCCTCTCATTGTGCCGGAGTGGCAGCTTCATCCGACTGATCATCCAGGGTGTCAGAGGCAGCCGATAGGGATGCCTCGGCCATGGCAGCCGCGTTCTCTCCAACTTCCTCGGGGCTGAGCTGCCCCCCTCCCTCGCCAAGCAGGATCGCGTGCATGGCGACCATCGTGTATGCCTCAAGCCGCGTCATTTCCAGGGCAGGCTTGGTGAAGCGTGAGGTGTTGAGGGTGTCGTCGCCCATGATCCTCTCCTTTCAGTTGGGGGCCGCGCTGGACGCGACCCCTTACTCGATCAGACTTTCTCCCAATCACCCTTTGCGTTCTGGCAAGTGGTGACGTTCTGCTCGCTGTCCTCGGGGCCGCCTGTGACGCTGATCTGGTAGTCGATGCAGGTGCGACCTTCGGCGTCCACATAGGGATCGCTCTTGGTGACATTCTGCTGCATGTTGGCTACGTCCTCGAACCCTACCTCGGGATCACCTTGCATGGCGGCGAAAGCTCCGCGCATCCCCTTATCGACCACGCCCAGCGCCGTTGCGCCAGCCGCGCCGTAGGCGGCACCGCTCATGGCCGCGCTGCCGCCATTGACAAGGCCGCGAACGCCGCCCATTTGCCCCGCTGCCTGTGCGCCTGCGGCACTGGCGCTATTGGAGCTGCGACCGCTGATGGCGTCGGCAACGCCGCCGATGGCATTGGCCGCGGCCCCCTGGAGGTGTCCTGCGCTTTGCGGCACGGCACAGCCTGTCGCCAGAGCGAGCAGGGAAGTGGCAGCCAGACCTTGGAGTGTGCGCTTGATCATCATTGTCTTCTCTCCCTTGGTTGTGATCCCGGGCAATGTTTCCCGATAGATGTAATTATACAATACGACGATTTACAGCTCAAGCCGCTGCGGCATCATTTGAGTATCAGTATGCTTGCCTCGGGTCAGGATTTCGCATGCGAAATCGCTAAAGCGAGTGTACCGCAAAGGCGTTGGGCTGATACCGCAACCGCATGGCCTGGCAAGGCGACCGCCAATGCGCCGGGTGGACTTAACTAAAAAACGTCGTATTGTATAGATAAGGCTTTATAATGGACTCTGAAACGTTGATTCAGGAGGCAGAAGCCGACCTTTCCCTGCTGTCGAGGCTCGTTGTGGGACGGGCCACGATGCAGGAACGCAACGGGAAACTCGTGCTGGGGATCGACCAGGAGGGAGCGCGATTACTGACGATGGATCGCGTGAGGCAGGAGATCGAAAGCGCGGTTGAGCGAGTCTGGGGGCTGGAGGTCGCGTATGAGCGAGCGTAGTACCCGCCAGGCCCGGCAGTTAGTCAGGCGCCTTGCCCGAGACTGCAACCTTGAGTGGCCTGGCGGTGAGGAAAACGCCGCGCTCCTCTATGACCGCTCGACTCGCCGCTGGGAGCTGCGCTGCATCGACAGCACCCCCTCCCCCGTCATTCGTGGCCCTACCCCTCTCACACACCTGTTGCGCGATGGCTTCGTGCTGATCCGCTGGCCTGACGACCAAATTGAGCTGTTCCACGTTGAGACGGTTCATTCACAACTGCGCCACCGGCTTGAAAAAGCGGAGGTGGCCCAAGCCGGAGCATAGTTCGATGAGTACGAGCATCACCTATCGAGTCAGCCACCGTGCCTTGCTGGGCTACTGGCTGCTCATCCCCGTTGGGGCGGCGCTGTATGCTGCCCCCGACGCCCCATTCACGTTGGCCGGGGTGAACCCCGCCGCGCCGCTGACAGCCGCCCTTACCTGGGCCGGGATGGGGGTAGCCGCCTGGGGGCTGCTGAACGTGGCCTACCAGCGACTGGCTCACAAGTACGTCATCGAGCCGGATCGCGTCATTGAGCGCCATGGGATCATCGCTCGGCGCGTGACACCGCTTCACATCCACCACATCCGCTCAACTGAGGTGAACCAGACCATCATGGGGCGGCTGCTGGGCTATGGCACCGTGGAAATGTCCGCCGCTGGCACGGGCACCAGTGAGGCCCGCTTCGATCGCGTATCACGCCCCATGGACGTGATGGCTGCGATCGACGGTTCCGTGAGCAACAAGGCGTCCACTGCGGGAGGGGAGTAGCTAGACCATGGAAAGCCTCACTTCGACCCTCGCCAGTGTGTTGATCCCCGGCCACCATGTTGCCGTTGGCGCTCCTGGAGGACAGGAAACCCTGCCCGAGCGCCAGCTACTCTCCCAGGTATTCCTGAAGGCCATTGATGACCTGAAGAGCGACAACCTCAAGCACCAGTATTCCGCGGCTGAGTTCCTGGCTGGCCCGGTGGCAGAGGAGTACATCGGCCACCTTGGGCTGCCTGAGTGGACGCCGAAGCTGGCGCTGCTGATCCACGCGCAATGCGATCTTCGCTCGTGCCTGGAGATCCCTGATGACCTGGAGGACGTACTGAGCCGGTATCGGCCCGCCGTCAGGGATGGCAGCGAAGCCTCGCTGTGACTTGCCACGCGCCATGCCTCTCGGCATCCTGCGGCCTGATCATGTCAGGCTCGACTACCGAGGAGGGGAAATGGCATGGCCGACTTTCGTTCGACAAGGATTGGCGTAGCCAACGCAGCCCGCATCCTCAATGTGCGGGTTGCGGAGCTGAAGGAAGCAGTGCGTCACGACCAGCCGCTGTACGATGTTCGCCTCCCCAAGCCGGTCGGCTACCTGGGAACCTCGGCCAAGGAAATGTACTTCACTGCTGGCGAGATCATGGACGCGGCAGACCTGATCGCGCAGCAGCGAAAAAACTCCTAGAAAATAGATTTACAACATGCGCTCCACGCTGATAGGCAGTCATCCTCGTTTGCCCACCGAATCCGGGAAGTAGGACGGCCACAGTACGTCGATGATCCACTGCCATGGCTTCAGGCTTTCCACTGGGACAAGAGAAAATTCGGTGATTTTTTGTTAATTTTGGAATTGTCAGTAATGAATGACGGGGAGAGCTACATGCTTATGACAGCGGATGAAATTAACAGGCTCAGCGAAGAAGCTGATTGCCACATATTAAATAGAGACTACGAATCACTAGCAAATCTTATTGAAAGACTGACATTGCAGGATTTTGAGTTTGAGCATTCTTTTTATGAGGCCCATTACCTCTACACAATAGCGAACTGCTATTCTGTACTCTATGATACTAGAAGGGTTGAATGGTTCTCAGACGACCTAATGAAGGCCATAATCTATTACAGAAAGTGCCTTCACTGCATCCCGAAACCTGACTGGCTTGAAGATCCTGTTAATGTCCAATCATACAATGATCTCAGGGCGATGGTTCTGACTAATTTGGCTAACAGCCTCTCTTCGCAAGGAAGGGTTTTGTGCTGCATACCATTTTATGACGAAGCTATATCCATAAACCACAAAATAGAGGCGGTTTCTGCAAAGGCTAGAAATCAACTATTTCTTGGGGGTTCTTTATACGATAACGGGCATAGGCAGTACCATTATTTCGTGGCTTATAATCTTATAGAAGATGCCATAGAAAATATAAATAAGCTGTACCCAGAGCATAGAGTAGACCTAGAGGCAGGTGGGTATTTGTTTAAATTCAAGGAGTGGTTCAAGAAGAATTTTGAGCTATCCTCGTTTGATTATTTTTCAGAGAAATACGGCAATGCAAAAACCAGAAAAGAAAAGCAGTATTTGCAGTGGTGTGCAGAAAAAAGATTGTTTATCAACGACTTAAATGATGTAAGCAAATCTGAAATATCACATCAGGATGTTTTGTCTCTTCCTTCATTTGTCCAATCGATAAACTCATCTCTGACTATGAACGAGGAGCTTGTTTATCATGGAAATTTTGACGAAATAAAAAATGATTACTGCTATGCACGGTATTTGCTCTTTTCGGCTAAAGCTATACCTGACCACGTTCCACATTTTTTTAATTCAACATATCAGCATGTCGATGACATGTCTCATTCTATTAGCAATCTAAAGGTTGGTCATTATAAGTCGGCCTTTAGGACACTTTATTCCTTGTTTGACAAGATTGCTTACCTAGCCAGTAGGTTTTTTGATCTGAACGACATAAAAGATGATAGGCAGATTAGTATTGATAATTTATTCAGAGACGTGAGAAAGAGGAAGTGGGAGCCTAACGAGAAGCTGAAAGATAGCGATAACCCCTTTATTCATGCGCTATTTTATATATTGAAGGATATAAGAGATGTTAAGGGATCATCTTCTGTATCACAATGGATAGATCCAGATGCGAAAGCATTTTCGGAAATTAGAAATGCAATGGAGCACAGGTCTTTTAAAGTGGTGGATGATTTTGGTTATGAATTGGTGGGTTCGCACAACAAATATCATGAAGCTGAGCTAGACGAACTTATAAAAGAAATGGATGAAATAAGAGGTCAGCTTTGTTTGCCCCATGATCCTCATGAACTCAGTTCACTGAAGGCTAAGCTATCTGAATTGGAATCAAAATTGTATGAAAAAAAGAAGTTGTCCTCTCACTCTTTGTTGATTCCAATGGGGCAATTCGAATCCCGCATAATGACTCTGATCAAATTGGTAAGAAATTCGATTATTTACCTGTCGCTGTCCATCCACTTTGAAGAAAAAAAACGTCCCGATGATAAAATATATTTACCAGTAGCTGTTCCTTTGAAAAATTAGGTCGTAGAAGAGACGGCTCATCACTGTCTCTTCTGATAGCGCTGGGGTTATACCAGCTTCCAAATAACCAACGCATTTTGCCCTCCTGGGCCGTGTCCGGCCCAGCAGTGCATCACGGCTCGTCATCCTCGCTATCCGGTTTTCCCGCGAGGACCGTCAACCGCTCCCCTCCGCGGCTCGTCAGCCAGTCATCCAACGCCACCACCATATCTTTGGGCAACCTGACCTCGACGGTCACGAACGCCCGATCAACCTCGGCCCGAATACGCTTAGCGGCTTGTGAGACAGCCGCCCGGCTGATGCCGTGGCGTTGCGCGGCCTCGGCATAGGTAGCGCACACTCCCTCTATCACTTCAACGGCAGCATCACAGGCCCTTCCGCGAAGCCTAAGCCTCGCCAGGGCAGCGTATAGCTGTCCCTTGCTGATGTCTCGATCTTCCATGCGCCCTCCTTAAAAGTGTGCTTTGCACGCGAAAAACGCTTGCCGTAAATACTTTTAATGCCGTAAGGTGTTTACATCGTACCGACAACGCAGCGAGGCCGCTACCGATGCAGCAAGACACGACGCAGCTCCCGTCCCCCGCCCTGGGTGCTATGGATGACCTGCTGGCGCGTCGAGAAAAGGCGCTGGCGCTGGTGCAGGGTGCAGCGGCGCAACTGGCCGAGGCCGCCTCCCTTATGCCCATCAGCAGCTTCCGGTTTGCCTCCATGCTCCGGCACCTGACCTGGCACGATCTCAGCGTTCGCCCCGAGGCGTTCTGTGACCGGCTCGCCAACGAGGCGCGGCAGACCTTCGATGCCAATGGCTGGCGCTGGTTGCTCGACAGCTCCGGCCTGGGTGACGTGATGACCGCCCAGGACAAGCTGAAGGTACAGCGCCAGCTCGATGATGACCCCCTGCCGTTGTGCCGGGAGAACGTGCAATCGACCTTTGTGGCCCTGTTCGAGACACGCCATGAGGTCTTTCGGCGCGGGGTGGTCGAGCTGTTCCAGAGCCTCTGCAAGCGGTATCGCAGCCACAGTGCGTTCAAGGTCAAGCGGCGGCTGGTGGTCGAGCAGGCGTTCAGTGAGCACGGCGGCTGGCGCAGCTTCGGGAGCGCCAGGGAGCGCGTGGATGACCTGGAGCGCATCTTGCTGGTTCTGGAGGGCCTGGAGCCGTCCCAAGTGCCCCATGAGGAGCGGCTGGCTCACCGCCTGCAAGAGCAGCGCCATGCCACCTTGATGGGCGATGGCGACCGGGCCGGGGAGCTGGAAACGGAGTGGCTGGTTTGTCGCTGGTTTGCGAACGGGAACCTTCACCTCTGGCTGAAGCGCCCCGACCACATTGACTGGATCAACGGCCTGATCGCGGAACACTACGGCGCCGCGCTGGCGCACGAGCGCTACTAGGGAGGACACCTGCATGATTCATGAAGCTATCGACACTCGCGCCAGCACCGAATACCTGGACGACCTCGGGGAGTTCTTCGCCCCCGTCTCCACCGACCTCATTGACGGCCTCGTGGGCGAGCGCCAGGCGAGGAAAGCGGAGATCGAGGGACTGGCCAACCTCGTTCTTGGCGAGGGATACAGCGCGGCCATGGGCTACTTCCTGGAGGGGAACCAGCACGACCTCTCCCGATTCGGTGGCCATCAGGTATCACGGCTGTTCGATGTCGAGGGTGCCGTGGCGGCGCTGGATGCGGACATGTGGCAGCGAACGCTGGCGCTGACTGATGTGCTCGACGTGATGCCGGCTGATCGGCGCTATGAGTGGAATGACGAGATCCGCCGCCACAAGGCCCCGGCGTTCGAGGAGGCCACGGTTCGGGCCACCCTGGAGCAACTGCTGTTTCAGCGGGCCGAGTTCTTCGCCGAGAAGGTAGATGGGGTGTTCCGTGCCCTGTCGGGCCAGCATGTCACCAACCGCCCTGAAGGGTTCAGCAAGAAGATGATCTTCGGTGGCCTGCTCGACGTGCTGGACTTCATCGACTCTCGCCGCTGCGGCTATATCCACGACCTCCGCACTGTGCTGGCGCGTTTCATGGGGCGCGAGGAGCCCTTGCCGGGGACGACCCGCAAGGCCCTGGATCTCGTGAAGCGCCGCCTTGGGGTATGGCATGACCTGGATGGTGGCGCCATCCGGCTCAAGCTCTACAAGAAAGGCACCTGCCATGTGGAGGTTCACCCGGAGCTGGCGTATCGGCTCAATGCCATTCTGGCGAGCCGGTATCCGGCTGCGATCCCGGCTGCCTTCCGCAAGCGGCCCTCTGCTGGCGCCAGCAAGAAGCACTTTGCCGCCCTTCAGATGCCCCTGCCCTCGGCCGTGATCAGCCAGATCGCCGACGCCCGCCTCAACGGCCGCAAGCTCAGCCTCTCCTGGTACACGCTCGATCAGCAGTCGGTGCGCGAGCGCCAGGCCATCGAGGAGGCCCTGGCGGGCATCGGGGGTGCCAAGGTCGATATGGCGACCTTCGAGTTCGACTATGACCCCGAGGAGGCGCTGGCGCATCTCGTGATGACCGGCTGCCTGCCTGAGCAACGCTCGCACCAGTATTACCCGACCCCGGCGAGTGTGGCCGAGGAGGCTGTGGACCTCGCCGAGATCCGCCCACACGACAAGATCCTGGAGCCGAGTGCAGGGCAGGGCCATCTGGCCGAGTGGCTGCCACAGGCGCAGACGACCTGCGTGGAGCTGGCGGACCTTCACTGCAAGGTGCTCACGGCCAAGGGCTACATCTGCCACCACGCGGATTTTCTGGCCTGGGCTGAAGATGGGCGCATGGCTGGCGCCTTCAGCAAGGTCGTGATGAACCCGCCCTTCAGCCAAGGCCGAGCGGCCCTACACCTTGCGGCGGCGGCTAAGTGTGTCGCCCCAGGCGGTCGCCTGGTGGCCGTGCTCCCTGGCTCCCTGCGCGGCAAGGACGTGCTGCCAGGCTGGGACGTGTCCTGGTCGGCGCCTCGGCAGGGGGAGTTCGCGGGAACTGGCGTGACGGTCGTGCTCCTGGTGGCCGACCGCCCCGCCGTTTAACTGGCTGGCTGGCGCGGGCCTCCCGCTCGCGCCAGCTCAGGCCCTTGGGATAGCATCGCAAGGCGCGAGACAGGAATGGTGATCGCATGGATCGTACTTGCCGAGAGGCGTATCAGTTATCGCATGAGCTGTACCGGACGCTGGGTAACTACCAGCCGTCGCCCTATGCGCCCTGGACGGCAGAAGACCTGGCCTGGCTGGCTGGCGCTGATGATGCGTCAGGCTGCTACCCCGATCGCGCCACCCCAACGCCGGCCCCAACGACGCCGGCCCCCACCGACCAACTCGCCCTGTTCTGACCTCGCGCCAGCAGGCGCTCCCCCTTTGCCGCAGAGCGCGTGATGACCGCGCCTCCAACGCCGATCGAAAAAAATCGCCCTCCCCCGCCATTTAGTGTCAGTGGCCGCCCTATCAGTCAGCGAGGCCCATTCGGGCACCTGATGAGAGAGCACCGCTGGGAGGCGGAATATGATGGGAGTTCGTGGTAGCACGCTAATCGGCGTGGCCATTCTTGTATGGGTTGCATGGATTGTCCTGGCGACCGACTCAGAAGCTCGTATTGAGCGCACCTGCCAGCCCGTTCTGTGGTTCGGCAATGTGGCAACGTCCCTCACACAGCTGACCTTCAATGAATATCAGGACTCGGTGCAGGAGAGCTTCGAGTCTGCCGACTACGCCTGCCGCTTTACCGTGTGGCGCCTGCTGCACGAAGACGCCTGGATTGAGAGCCAACAAGGCACCGATCCCGAGGCGCAGACCGGGGAGGGCGAATGATGTTCGCACCCCGTCGATTCCCCGCTCTGTTTCGTACCCTGGCAACCACCCTGCTCGCCGTAGGGGTCAGTGCTGGTGCGACGGCGGCTGAACCCCGCCCTGTCGCGCTGGTCGAGTTCGCCAGCTTCGATTGCCAGTTCTGCCAGGCGATGAGTGCTCATCACCCGGCGATCGAGGCGGCCGTCGAAGACGCCGAGCTTGAGTACCGCTACGCCCCTCTCCCCTCCCACACAAGCCTCGAGCGTGCCTGGCGCGAGCGCACCTATTACGCCTCCCGTGAGATCCCGGGGATCGCTGAGGAGGTCCGTGAGGCGTTCCTGGCAGCCGGGAAAACCGGCGTCCCTCTCGAAAACCTCGATGAGGTGCTGGCGCATCTCGAGCTTCACGTTCCCCAAGTCCGCTGGAACCAATTTTCTGAAGACCGCATTCAGGACCGCAGCTCAGTCGAGGCCATTGAGCGGGCCATCCGGCTTGCTCAGCGGGCCGAGCTGCGGGAGTACCCAGCCTTTGCTGTCGTCTCTCGCTCCGGTGTCGAGCTGCTGAGCCTGGCTGGCGACGTGGATGAGAAGGCCGAGGCGGTAATCAAGTATCTGGAGAACCTTTGATGTCCTTGCGAAACCCCGTGCTGGCCGCCTCGCTCGTGGCCACCCTCGCTGGCTGTGTGGCCCAGCCACCGGCTGAGGAGCCCAAGCGCTGGGAGGTGTTGCCTGACGCCTACAACACCCTGACCAGCCGTTATGTCCTGGTCCCGGGCTATGAGCACCTGGGTGTCTACGCCAACCGTACCTACAACTGGTACTACGGTGCCGGCAAAGGCCTGGAGCGGTATGCCCAGGGCGGCACCATTTACGACGAGGCGTACTGGCAGGCCCGCTACGCGGCCATGCCGGATGAGTACAAGGACGCCCTGGATGGCGTGCCGCTGGCGCGATTCCACTTCGAGTTCGACTCCACCGCCCTGACCCCGGACTCCCAGCGAGAGCTTGCGTCCTTCCTGGATGGGGAGGCGCTGACCGGGCGCGTGCTCGTGGTCGGGTACACCGACCATATCGGACCCGAGACCTACAACGGTCCCCTCTCCCAACGCCGAGCCGATGCGATCGCTAGTGAGCTTCGCAAGGCCTGGCCTGATGCCCGCTTCCTGACGGAAGGGCATGGCACCTACCCCAAGCTGGTTGACGGCACGACCGATACAGCGCGGGCGGCCAACCGTCGCGCCGAGATTTTTCACCTGGAGGCAGATCAATGAACGTCTTTATCGCCCACGCCCAGATCCTCCGTAAGGAGCCGCCCAAGGAGCCCGGTCGCTCCGGCCTGATGGTCCTGAAGGTCGGCAAGAACAAACGCACCACCGACGCGCTGATCCAGTCGGTGAACCAGATCATCGTGCGCATCCCGGGGCACCTGTCCGATCGAGCGGCCAAGCTGCCGGTGGATTCCTACATCGAGATTTTCGGCCATGTCGGCGGCATTGTGCGTCGCTCCCAGGTTTCCGGCGAGCAACACCTGAGCGCTGAGCTGGTGGCCAACAACATCCAGCCGGCCACGCCGATGATCGAGGGCAACATCGAGAAGCACCTGTTCAACCGCTTCATCGCGGTGGGCCTGCTGCGCGGCGTGAAGAGCCCGGAGAAGGAGGGGCCGCCCTCCACCGCCTACCTCCAGATTGGCCCGGATCGCCCGGACTTGGGCCGCTCGTTCCAGCATACCGGCGTGATCGGCATGGCGGCCTTTGGTCGTGTGGTCGACCGCCTCGTGGAGTATTCAGCCGGCACCGCCCTGCACGTCGAGGGGCGCGTCACCGGGCTGCTGCGCAAGATCCCCAAGCCAGGCGCCGAGGGCGGGTTCGAGGAGAGCCTGGAAGTCGGTCTGGTGATGGATCGGGTCAGTCCGACCGCGATGGTCGCCGAGCGCATGCTGACGCCCTTCGAGGCGCCCAAGCCGGCCGCCGAGCGGCAGGACACCACCCCGCAGTCCAGCGCCGAAAGCGAGCGCCAGTCGGCGACGGCTGCTGATCAGGCTCAGAGCTAGGAGGTCGTCAATGTTCGCCCTACCCGATTGTGCCGTTGAGATCGCCGCCTACTACGAGGTGCCCATCCAGGTAGTCGCAGCTGTCCGCCAGCAAGAAAGCGGAAGCCGCGGCCAAGCAGTCGGCCGTATCGGGCCGAACAAGAACGGCACCTATGACCTCGGTGCCATGCAGATCAATACATGGTGGCTCGATCCAGAGACCAACCGGAATCACCTCCAGCAGTGGGGGATTACCGAGCAGGAGCTGCTGGAAAACGAGTGTACGAACATCGCCGTTGGAACGTGGATTCTCTACGAGAACATCACGCGCTATGGCGACTGGGAGGCGGCCTTGGCCGCTTACAACGCAGGGTCACCGGAGAGCCCGGTAGGCCAGCAATACGCAAACCAAGTCCTTGCGACACTAGGAGATCAGTACCAATGACTACTTCCGTCGAGATCCGCGACACCAAGCCCAGCAAGTTCGCCCAGCTGCGCGAGTCGCTGACGACCAACAAGAAGCGCATCGGGGAGCGTTCCCTGCTGGTGGCCACCACGCTTTTCATGGCCATGCCCGCCTGGGCACAGACCGCTGGCGGTGGTGACTTCCAGGACTTCGCCGACAAGGTGGAGGATCTTGCGCACGGGCCGTTCGGTATCGGCATCTCCATCCTCGCGCTGATTATCGGCTGCCTGGTGGGCCTGGGTCGTCAATCCGCGGCGCCCGCCTTCCTTGGGCTGGGGATTGCCGGTGCCTTCGCTGTCGGCCCCTTCATGATCAAGGAAATCTTCAGCTGGTTCGGTAACTGAGGGATGAAGGAGAGGGATCATGTCTAACGAGTCCTATCGGATTCCACAAGATGTCGACGCGCCTATCCCTATCTTCGCGTGGGAAATGACTGAGGTGGTGGTCGCCATCATGGTCATCGGCGTGGGGATCATCATGCGGTTCTTCATCCCGGGCCTGATCGCAGGGATCTTGCTCATGATGGCGGCCAAAAAGATGCGTGCCGGCCAAAAGCGAGGGCAGGTGCAGCACGTCTTGTGGCGCATGGGGCTGAGGCTTGATCCCTTGCTTGGCAAGTTCGCCCCCCGTCCCATGCGCCTGGAGTACATCCGCTGATGAAATACCTCAACGCACTCCGTAATCAGTGGATCGCGGCCCGGGGCTGGATGTTCTGCACCCTGCTCCTGGCTGGGCTGCTGATCTACGTCATGCAGAGCTATGTGCAGCTGAGTGCCAACATGCCCACCCGGCTGGTCCCCTATGACCTGCACCTCATGGAGGGGCCGGTCGAGGTGGGCGCCAGCGCCGGCTACACCGATGAGGACTACCTCACCGAGATAGCCGTGGCTGACACCCAGCTACACAGCACCTGGACCCCGAACAACGTCGAGAGCCAGTACGCACGCTTCCAGAACCGGATGACCCCGGCCCTGTACGCGAAGGTCGGCAACGACCTTCAGGGCCGCCTACCGGACCTGGAAAACTCCGAACGCTCCCAGGCGTTGTTCGTAGAGCACACCGAGGCCCTGGAAGACACCGTTCGGGTCACGGGACGGCTTCGCGCCTGGATCGGCAGCGAGCAGGTTGAAGACCGGCCGATCGCCTACCGGGTCCGCTACGCCTTCAGCGATGGCGTGCCCTACGTCGCTGGTTTCTCTGTGGAGGAAGAATGAACAAGCCCAAGATGCTGGGGCTGATCGCGGCGGCGGCCATGGTCGCCGCCCCCTTCGCCAGCGCCAGCGATGAAGTCCAGACGGTGGCTGTGTCCACTGATGCCTATAACCGGCTCGTGTTCCCCGAGCCGTACTCGCAGATCGTGATTCCCCCGGAAGCCGAGCTGCGTGATAACCCCGTGCCCACCGATGGTAAGCGGGGCCTGTTGATTCGACCGGCTGAGGATGCAGAGCCCTTCTCTGTCTTCGTTCAGCTGAAGAGCGGCGAGGCTTTCACTGTGAAGCTGGCGCCGGATGCTGACATCGAAGCCCAGGTATTCCGCTACCGGAATGCCCCCGACCTTTCTGAAAAGCCCGAGCAGGAAAGCCGGCCCAAGGATCGCTGGATAGCCGACACCATCCTGTCCGCTTTCCAGGGTGGCCGCCCTGCCGGGTTCGAGCCATCGGGCCGCCCGTCCAGCGCCCGCATGGAAATGCCCAACGGCGGCACCCTCAAGCTCACCGCCCAGGACCAATACCGTGGCTCCGGCCATGTGGTGAACGTCTATGTCCTGTCGGCCGACACCTCCGTGGAAGTCGAGCCTCGAGACTTCTACCGGGCCGGCGTCGTGGCCATCTCCCTGGATGGGGATGTGGTGAGCGAGCGCCAGAACCCTCGGATGATCGTCGTGGAGGTGGATCGTGGCTGAAGAGCAAGAGAACCAACAGCCTGAAGAAACTGGCGGCGGCAAGGCCTCAGCGGTTTCTCGGGCCAAGTCCAAGATCGTGTCACAGGGCCTACTGGAACGCGCCCAGACGCGCAAATGGCTCCTCTACGGGGGCATTGCCTGTCTGATTATCTGGCTCGCCGCCAGTAAGGCGATCAGCGAGCGTAACAGCGACAGCAATGCCGCCCCGCCTCCTCCTGAGTTCGTGGACACCTCCCCGGATACCCGGGCGGGAGAAGAGGCAACCATCTCGCGCCTCCAGCGCCAGCTTCGTGATGCCAACGAGCAGATTGCCCAGCAGCGTGAGCGCCAGGAGCAGCGTGACGAAGAGTTTATGGAGCAGCTGGAGTCAATCAAGTCCTCCATGGAGACCGAGCGCGAAGCGATGCAGACCACCATGGCTGAGCTGCGCGAGAGCCTGGTGAACGCCTCGGATAGCGACGGTGATGCTGGGGTGCGGATCGGCACCGGATCACGCGATAGCGACAACAGCGCCAATCGCTCGCCGACTGATTACCTCCGGCCGCCGCGCAGCGATGATCCCGGCGTGGTGCCACCGCCCCCGCTGGCGCGTCGAGACAGCGACTCAGGCCGAGGCAACCTGCCCCCGCGCCAGCAGACCTCTTCCGGTTCGAGCGGTGGGGTCATCCCCTCGCAGCTGCCCCAGCTCCGGCAGCCCGATGAGCCTGCTGATCCCATCGTGCTCGATGGCTCGAGCGGTGAGTCCAACGCCCGGATCATCCGCAACGAGGAAGTCGCTCAAGAGGACGACGAAGAGAATATGGGACCGCCGAAGGCTGGGTTCCTCCCGATGGGCTCGTTCTCCGAGGTCGCGATGCTGACCGGCGCCGATTTCGGTGCCGCCGAACGGACGCGCAACAACCCGCAGCCGGTGCTCTTCCGCATCCAGAACGATGCCTTCCTCCCGGGTAGTGCCCGGTATCGCCTCGCCGACTGCTTTGGCATGGGCGGTGGCTACGGGGATCTCTCGAGCGAGCGGGCGCACATCAATGTCACCCGGATCTCCTGCGTCGACACCAAGACCGGGATGATGCTCGAGTCCCCCATCAATGGGTACATCGTGGACTCCGATGGCCGCCTGGGGCTGCGCGGCAATGTTGAGCGTCGTGCTGGCGCCTTGCTGGGCAAGGCCATGCTGGCTGGTTTCGCCGAAGGCGCCAGCAGCCTCGCGGCGACCGCTGCCCAGGGGGCAGAGCAGGCCGTGACCGGCAGTGGCGTGGTGACCACCGTTGACCCCGATAGCGTTGGCGAGGTGGGCCTGTACGGCGGGGCTGGTCGTGCCATGGAGATCCTGGCCGAGCGCTACATCGAAGAAGCCGAATCCATGTTCCCGGTGATCGAGGTTCCCTCTGGCCGCCGCGGGACCGTTGTGATCCAGGAAGGTCAGCAGCTTGAGTGGGAAGCCTACGAGCTGGCCGACAAGATGCCGACCCAGGAGTAACCCGATGACCAAGAAGCTGTTGATCCCCCTGGGCGCCCTGCTGCTCCTCGGCGGCTGCGCCACCGTCAAACATGATTGCGATCTCGGCGAAGAGTGCGTGGGCACCAGTGATGTCTACACCGCGGCCGTGGCCAATGAGGGCTCAAGCGAGTCAGTGATGGAGGGCGTGAAGCCCGCTTCCGAGGCTGAGGAGGAGCAGATCGAGCAGTGGCGCCCCTACAGCGGGGGCGGTCTCACTGACCAGCCGGTATACCAACCGGGCAAGCCCGTGCGTATCTGGGTAGCCCCGTGGCGCGGTGACGATGGGATTCTCCGCTCTGGCGAATACCTCTACGTCACCCTTCCCGATTCATGGCGCTATGGCGAGCTGCGCGAGGCAGGCGTCGGCGCCGGCATGATCGGGCCTGCGCCAGGCGAGCTGCACATTGCGCCTGCGGGGCGTGGGCGCCAGCCGAACCCGAACCGCATCCAGCCGCAAATGCAGATCGTCCCGGAGGAGTGAGATGAAGATCACTGCGATGACCCGCATGCGGCACCAGTTGCGCCGCATGATCCAGCAGGGGGCACCGGACTACGGAGACCGGGCTCTCCCTCTCCAGGCGGCCGAGGCGCTGACCGAGCGGGATGACCCGGCCACCCTGCTGCCCTACCTCGACTACGAGGATGGCTACTGTGTTAGGGATGATGGCAAGCACCCCCAGCTGGGGTTTGGCATCCAGTTCTCCCCGCTCATGGTCGCCGGTAAGGACATCGAGGAGCAGATCGAGTCGCTGATTACCCGGGCGCCAGCTGACACGGTGATTCAGTTCGTCGCGCACAGCTCTCCGGCCATCGAGGACCGCATCCAGACCTGGGAGACACGGCGGCTGCGCTACTGCAAAGACCCCATGCTCAAGGAGTTGGTGGAGCGGCGCAGCCAGCACATGCTCGATGCCGCGGCCAACAACAAGAGCCTGCTGCCGAACGAGCGCCTGTACCCTCGCGAGGTCCATTACTTCGCCTTCTTCACGATGACCTTCGACGGTGACCCGGAGCACGCGGAGGAGATCCGCTCATGGCGCCACATGTGCGACGAGTTTCGCCAGTCGGTGCAGGGGGCCTTCGCCTCGATGGGCCTTGGCCCCGCGCTGATGAACGAGCTGGGCGCCCGCCGCGTGCTGCGCCGTATCGCCAACCCGCAGATGGTGCCTGGTGAGCTTCAGCGCCTCGAGAAGGAGGATGGGAGCTTTGTCGATTCGATTTTCGACAAGCGGACCCGCATCCGCGTGAAGTCGTCTGGCGCCATCCAGTTCAGCGATGACGAGCGCGAAGTCGACGTGGTGCCGATCACCATCGACACCTACCCGGACTACCTGCGGCTCTACATGACGGGTGACCTCCTGGGCGAGCTGAAGTCGGCCACCGACCGGATCGCGCCGGCCTACTGGATGCACACCACGATCTACAAACCGTCGACCGAGAAGGCGCGGAACGACATCACCATGCGCATGGGGATGATCTCCAAGCAGTGCATGAGCGATTCCGAGTGGTACAAGGGCATGATGCCCCACCTGTTCACTCGGCGCCGGGACACCCAGCAGCTGCTCAACGACACCCGCTCGAGCTACTGCCCGGTGCGCATGTGGTCAGGGATCAACATCATCACCGAGCCAGAGCGTGCGGCCTCAGATGCCGACTACGTTACCTCTCTGTGGCGGAAGGCGGGGTTCCGGGCGTCCCGCGAGCGCTACATCACCCTGCCGATCTGGCTGTCCTCGCTGCCCTGGGGCTACAACCCGCGCATGGACAAGCCGACCTCGGGCCTCCAGCGGGCGCAGATGGTCTCGAGCCTCAACGGGGCCTGTGCGTCGATCTGCCAGGGCGACTGGGGCGGCAATGGCCCGGTGGTCCGCAAAGACCCTCAGGGCAACCCGTATCTCTATGCCAACGGCCTGCTCCTGGTCTCGCGCCGGGGGCAAATGTCGTGCATCGACATTTTCGACTCGGCGACCTCCTACAACTTCTCGGTCATCGCGACCTCGGGGGCAGGCAAGTCATTCCTCGCCAACGAGTTCGTCACCGACATGCGTTGTCGGGATGGTGTGGTGCGGATCATCGACGTGGGCGGCTCCTACAAGGAGCTGTGTGAGCTGCTGGGCGGCCAGGAGCTGCGCTTCGATCCCAACTACCCGGTGTCCCTCAACCCCTTCTGGGGCATCCGCGGCAAGCAGCGCTACGACGATGATGACGGGGGGAGCGAGATCGCCGAGATGATCCCGGTCCTCAAGGACGCTATCTCGCAGATGGCCTTCCCACTTGGGGAGCCGGACAACTACGAGTACCAGCTGATCGAGAAAGCCATCCTGGAGAGCCATGACGCGCATGGTGAGGTCATGGAGACTCAGCACGTCTACCAGTGGCTGGCGAAGCGGGCAGACAGTGATCCCGTGGCCAAGAACATCGCGTTGCAGCTGGAGCCCTATGCGGTCGGCCGCCACGCTGCCTGGTTCAACGGCGAGCCGCAGCTGGACCTCTCCAACGAGTTCACGATCCTCGAGCTGGAAGAGCTGAACGTCGATCGCGAGCTGCGCAACGTGGTGATGACGCTGCTGATGGCGCGGACCACCCGGGACATGTACCTGCGCCCCCGCAACATCCCCAAGATGATGCTGATCGATGAGGCCTGGGATCTGCTGGCGGACCCCAAAAGCGGCAAGTTCATCGAGACCGCTTTCCGCCGTATCCGTAAGTATTACGGCAGCGCCGGCTTCATCACCCAGGGCTTCAAGGACACCGACCTCTCGCCGGCTGCCCAGGCTGCCTTCGATAACGCGCCCTGGACGTTTGTGCTCAAGCAGTCCGGCCCCTCGCTGGACTATGCCGAGAAGAACGGCAAGCTGGGCGGCGAGGACGAGTTCCTGTTCGACATGCTGCGAGGCGTGAAGCCCGGGGCGGGCTACTCCGAGGTGTTCGTCAAGCACGAGAGCGGCGGTGGTCTCTTCAGGTTCGTGGTCGACCCCTACTCGTACTTCCTCTACTCGACCAACCCGAAGGATCAGGCTCGCTTGATGAAGCTCACCGAGGCGGGCCACAGCACTCAGGAAGCCATCCGCATGCTCGCCGAAGGGCGAGGGTAGGGTTGGCTGGTGCTGGCGCTTCTATCTGCCCTGTCGGCCTGTCTCGCTGGGGCGGTGGGCTACTCGGTCATGGTGGTGCTGCCTGTGGTGGTGTTCATCGGGGCGCCTCTGGAGCTGCTTCGTCCACCGGGCGAGATGGCCGTCTCGCACACCCTGGCCCAAGGCACCATTCTGGCGGGAGCCGCCGTCTCCATCCTCGCTTGGATAGGGTATCGGCTGGCGCCAGCCAGCTACCGGGTCGGCCGCCTGTTCCCCGGGGCTCGCGAGCTGGCTGATCGTGTCTGGGTCTACGAGTCCCCTGCCCTTCAGGCCTATGCCATGCCCAGCCCTACGGGTGGCGTGGTCGTTCTGACGCGGGCTGCCCTGAACCTCCCCAAGGCAGAGCTTGACTGGCTGCTGGCGCACGAGCGATCGCACCTGCGCCGGGGGGATGCCTCGGCCAATCTCTGGTGGTGGACCCAGCACCTCATCCTGCGGCTGGCGCTCCGTGTGGCCCTGGTGATTCACACGCTGCTGCGTCCCGTGCCTGTCCTGGGGCTGGTCAGCCGCCTTTATTACAACGTCGCCTTCCTGGGCTTGCGGCTGGCGCTGTGGCTGTTCAAGGCGCTGGACCGGCACCTGGGCCGCCTCATGGAGTATCGCGCTGACAGCGATGCCGCACGCGCCACCACGGCGGTGGCCGGCTGCTATCTCCTGAGCCGCCTCCCAGCTGGCCTCGAACCCAGCTGGGGGCTTTTCTCCACTCACCCGCCCACCTATCGGCGGATTCGGCGTCTGGAGCGCATGATATGAGCCTGATGGGCTATCGCTCGACTCTCCTGCGATCCGTCATTGCCCTGACGGTCTTCTACAGCCTCGCTGGCATGGTGGCCTTCTACGCCATGGGGCCAGAAGCGCTCCAGGCGTGGCTGGAGGCTCGTGGTTTCTGGGATGCGGACAGGGGCGACATCAATCCCGCGAACGCCGCCTCAGCCGCCACAGAGGCGGTGGTGGCCAGGGTCGATGCTGTCTGGCCCTGGCTGGTTGGCGGCATGGGCGTGGGGACGCTGATCGTCCTCATGGTGGTGTTGGTCGGCCGGGTCGTGCGTCGTTATCGAGCGAAGTCCCGGGGCGAGTTTCGTGGCATGGATCTCACCATCACGTCCATGCCCACACCGGACCCGGTGAAGTTCAAGCCGATCAAGGCACAGCTGGCGGGTGACGTGCCCCGCCATCATCTCCCGCTGATTCACCAGCTGCTGGGCTACCTGCAAGCACACCCTGACGCCTACTGCGGGGATGGCCATGGGACGACGCTGCTCGAGCACCACCTCGGCGTCATGGATCAGGCCTTCGAGTATGAAGGGGCCGACCCTCTTCTGCCCCTTGCTGCGGCAGCGCACGACATCGGCAAGACGATTTCGCATGCGAAACTGGACGGCGAATGGGTACGGTTCTCCCCTCACGACAAGGAGGGTGGTCGACTCCTGCCGAAGTTTCCCGCCTGGTGGGAGCTGCCTGATGATGAACGGGCGATCCTTCTGCTGGCGGTCAAGTACGAGCACTCGCCCTCCAAGATGCCGAGCACCTTCCCAGGGCTCACCGACAAAGGCCTGCGTCGAGCGAGCACCCTCCTCCAGCAGCTACGGGAAATCGATGGGCTCACGACGCGCACCGAGAAGAGCAAGGTTCTGGAGTCAGTGGATGTGGAGGAGCTGGCGATCGATGCCTTCCTGCGCGTCATCCCCCTGGTGCCTTATCAGGTCAAGGGCCTGGCCAAGGGGGTGAAGGCGGCGGGCTTTCGCGTGGGCGACCGCCTGTACCTGTCCGAGCCGATGATCCGTGAAGCCTCCCTGACCAAGCTGGGGCAGGGTGTTGCCGAGGCGCTTGGTGGTGGCTATCGCGCTCCTGGCAAGACTGGGCAGTTCACACAGATCCTCTTGAAGGCGCTCCATGATCGCGGGTGGCTGGTGACCGAAGCCGAGGGCGTGCCGGAAGGCAGTGAAGCAAGCAAGACGTGGACGCTACCAGCTGATCAGGCGCTGTGGCGCGTGCGATCCGGCATCATTGAGTTCCGGGGCATGATCGCCGTCGAGCTGCCTGAGGAGCATCACGGGCTGTATCCGCGAGAGACTGCCTATGAGGTGACGGTGATCGGCCCGCTGCGCACCAGCGCTGGCAGTGGCGTCGTGCCGACCAAGGACAGCGGGAAGCGTGAAGAGCGTGCCGAGATTCCCAAGGGCATCCCTGCCTCCGAGGTATGCGAGGTCAGCCTCTTCGCCGGTTCACAACCTGGAGGCGATGCCGGGAAGGTGGAGCTGCCAGCTGCCGGTGGGGATGTTGCACCGAAAGACGAGGAGCCTGCACCGAGCAAGGCCCAGAAGGACAGCCCGCCTTGGCTGCTCGAGGATGGTGACAACGCCAGCACGGCGTCAGTCAGCGGTGGGGATGCTGCACCGAAGGACGAGCCCGTAGGTGGGAACGCTGCACCGAAAGGAGGGGAAGCTGCTGGCGCTGGGGTTGTCCCGGCCCAGGATGAGGCCTCGAAAAGTGACGTGTCATGGCTGCTGGATGATGGTTTCGAGGATGCCGCGCCGCCAGTCAGCGGTGGGGACGCTGCACCGAAAGGCGACCCGGTAGGTGGGGATGTTGCGCCGAAAGGCGAGCAGGACACCGACGCAGCCGGTGAGCCCGCCCCGGAGCAGGCCACGAAGCATGACGCCTCCTCGCTCCTTGAGGACGATGACGGCGCCAGCGCGGCCTCAGGCAGCGGTGGGAACGCTGCACCGAAGGGCGACCCGGTAGGTGGGGATGTTGCGCCGAAAGGCGAGCAGGCCGCCGACGCGGCCGGTGAGCCCGCCCCAGAGCAGGCCCCGAAGCATGACGCCTCCTGGCTCCTCGAGGGCGATGACAGCGCCAGCACAGCGCCAGCCAGCGGTGGGAATACTGCACCGAAGGGTGACCCGGTAGGTGGGGATGTTGCGCCGAAAGGCGAGGAGCCCACCCCGGAGCAGGCCCCGAAGCATGACGCCTCCTGGCTCCTCGAGGACGATGACAGCGCCAACATGGCCTCAGCCAGCGGTGGGGATGCTGACGATCCAATAGGTGGGGACGCTGCACCGGAAGAGGCTGCGGCGGCCGGTGGGAACGCTGCACCGAAGGGTGACCCGGTAGGTGGGGATGTTGCGCCGAAAGGCGAGGAGCCCACCCCGGAGCAGGCCTCGAAGCATGATGCCTCCTGGCTCCTCGAGGACGATGACAGCGCCAACACGGCCTCAGCCAGCGGTGGGGATGCTGCACCGAAGGGTGACCCGGTAGGTGGGGATGTTGCGCCGAAAGAGGCTGCGGCGTCCGGTGGGGATGCTGCACCGAAGGACGACCCGGTAGGTGGGGATGTTGCGCCGAAAGGCGAGGAGCCCGCCCCAGAGCAGGCCCCGAAGCATGACGCTTCCTGGCTCCTCGAGGACGATGACAGCGCCAACACGGCCTCAGCCAGCGGTGGGGATGCTGCACCGAAAGAGGCTGCGGCATCCGGTGGGGATACTGCACCGAAGGATGACCCGGTAGGTGGGGATGTTGCACCGAAAGGCGAGCAGGCCGAGGAAGGAGCCCAGGAGGCCGAGGCGAAACTGTCGCCAATCGAGCGGCGGTTGCAGAAGCGCCGAGCTAAGGCGAAGAAGGCATCCGCCAGCCACTCCAGCGGGAGTGCGTCACAAGCTGGCAGCGACAATGGTGCTGGCGCGAAGGGCAAACGAGCAAAGGCCGAGGTGGCAGGGCCGCCCAAGCTCTTCAGCTGATCCTTGCGGGAGGCCACCGGAGTCATGGCTACCCCTATCTCTCCTCGAGACCTGCAATCCCGCAGGAATGAGGAGAGAGACCATGCAGAACACTGAAGACGTGCTGATCGTTCGGGAGGAGAGCGACCTCCGTGGATTCTGGCGAGCGTATGAGCGCCACCATGAAGGTGCAGACCCTGCCGAATTCGGCATTGAGCGCAGATGCGCCCAGGTGCGGTTCCATCGACGTGATTGGCCCTGTTCGGCCTCCGCGAGGCTTTCGATCGATGGTCAGCGCCGCACTTATCCGGTCACGCACGGGCTCTATGGCCTAGTTGTCCGCCCGGATCGCTGATTCCCTGCCTCCCCTAGCTGCTGCTGCGGGAGGCCTCCCTCCAAGTGTCACCTCACCCCCTATCTCCTTATGAGACCTGCATTAGAGCAGGAATGAGGAGGAAAACATGTTTGAGAAGATCCGACGATGGTTGCGAGAGCGACCTCCACTGATGAGGCCTGCAAGCCTCCAGGTTGTCACAGAGGATGTGCGTAAGCTGGGAATTGGCGCCATGGGTGCCGGTGTACTCGGGTTGTTCGCCCCAAGTGACAAAATCGCCCTAGGCGATTCAGTTGCCTTGTTTGCTCTGGGTGCTATCATCTGGGTAACAGGCATCATGCTGCATGCGCTCAACGAGCGCAGCCGACCTGATACCGAGGAGTAGGATATGACACCTTTTGGTTGGATGATCTTGGCTTTTGCCCTGCTTATGGCAGGTGTTTGTGGTTTCACTTATGTTCAGATTTTGCGCAACGATCACCAGCAGCATCGCAACGGCAGTAGTTAGCCCAATCCTGGAGATTGTCATTCTCGCCAGGACAAATCATTGTGATTTGCTATTCAACAGGCTCCCTCCGGGAGCCTTTTCCATTGTGCGCCAGGCATGGCGCGCAGCGCCTTGACTGGCGCTATTCCTGAGGGTGGTGCCTCACAGGATGACTTGGGGGTGAAAGTCCCCTACGGACCCTGATAGCGGGAACCGTTAGCTGAACAGCAAGGGTGTCTGCCGCAAGGCAGAATCCGAAGGAAGCTGAAGGCAAACTCCCGGCCCGACGAACAGAAATCGCATACGAGGCTATCGCACCCGGGCGAGAGTGCAATGATCCTCAAAGCCCCATAGCTATCCGGAAGGGGCGATAGTAAATGCGGCGGGTAGGTGGGAGGAAGGTCGCGCGTCTTACCCTGGGAGGTCTGGTGGTCTGCCACGGTGCTACCGGCGTCGAGAGGCGACGGGATGGATCACCAGACGTCAGCAGAGGCCATAGTAAGTGCCGGTTCACCACGGCACCAAGGGCCGAACATGAAGAACCGCGAGTAGGCGATAACGTCTCGAGGATCGATCATGAAGACAGAAACCGACGCTAATACCGTCACTCACCCAGAGGGGCAGGAGCAGAACTCCACGCCCCGGCCGGTGAGCGTCGAGACGATCCCGGCGTCGCTATCGTGGACGAAAGCGGAGTCAGCCTCGCTCATGGAACGGGTCGTTGACCCGGTGAACATGGAGGGAGCTTACCGTAAGGTGGTTGCCAACAAAGGGGCACCGGGTGTCGATAGCATGACGGTGCACCAGTTAGCGGGCCACCTAAAGCAGTACTGGCCAACGCTGCGCGAGCGGCTATTGGCCGATGCGTATCACCCCAGCCCGATCCGAGCAACCACGATCCCTAAGCCCAAGGGTGGGACGCGGCAGCTCGGTATTCCCACGGTTACCGACCGCCTAATCCAGCAAGCGCTGTCCCAGGTACTGATGCCGATCTTCGACCCGGGCTTCTCCGAGTCGAGTTACGGCTACCGCCCCAAGCGGAGCGCCAAGCAGGCCGTCTCGGCCATGAAGGCCCACGTCACCGCCGGTCACCGCTGGGTGGTCGATCTTGACCTGGAAGCCTTCTTCGACCGAGTGAATCACGACCTGCTGATGGCACGGGTCGCGCGGCGCGTTGACGACAAGCGTGTACTGCGTCTGATCCGTCGCTATCTGGAGGCGGGTATGTTCCAGCATGGCTTGCCCACGCCGAGGCGGCGGGGGACACCCCAAGGCGGGCCCCTCAGCCCGCTACTGGCGAACATCCTGCTGGACGACATGGACAAGGCGTTGGAACGCCGAGGCCACCGCTTCTGCCGCTACGCCGACGATGTACAAATCTATGTACGGAGCCGACGAGCAGGCGAGCGGGTCATGGGCAGCTTGAGTGAGTATCTCGAGAGCTCACTTCGGCTGACGGTCAATCGCCGTAAAAGTGCGGTGGATCGGCCATGGCTACGCGGATATCTGAGCTACAGCCTCACTCGGCACAAGCAGTCGAAACTGACGCTCGCCAAGACAAGCCTGACACGCATGATGCAGCGTGTCCGTGAGATCCTGAAACGTGGCAGGGGGCGTAACATCCAACGGGTAATCAAAGGGTTGAGGCCAGTCCTACGAGGATGGGCTAACTACTTCAATCTTGTTGATGTGAAACGCCCCTTGGAAGCACTGGATCAATGGATACGGCGGCGCTTACGCGGCCTGATCTGGCGACAATGGAAGCGCCGAGCGACCCGGCGGCGGAAACTCCGAGGCCTAGGTCTGGACGCGTACCGTGCTTGGAAATCGGCGGGTAATGGGCGAGGGCCCTGGTGGAACGCCGGAGCCTCGCACATGAATC
>Ga0208030_1000253_pt1 | contig 39117 bp, 53 predicted proteins | sample MalvirDeepMed_M9_FD_184246 | JGI IMG/M metagenome (GOLD analysis project Ga0208030, IMG submission 184246) | Marine viral communities from the Global Malaspina Expedition - Malaspina viral metaG DeepMed_M9 (SPAdes) (version 2) | ecosystem: Environmental > Aquatic > Marine > Oceanic | place...
GAGCGATTGCTGGTTGCCAGTGTGGTACAGGTTCCCGTGACAGTTAATGTCTGGAGCTTTGTGCTGCTGAAATCTATCGTCACTGTTGCCGTCTCTGACAAGGCAGTGACTCCGCTTGAGCCGCCACTGGAATCTGCCCAAGATGGCGCAGCACCAGAGCCGCCGGAAGTTAACACCTGACCGCTGGTTCCGTAGTTTGCTCCTGCTATCCCGAACGCTCCAGCCGCCGAAATCCGAATCTTCTCGGCGTATGTTCCTGCCTCCGAAGTGTAAAAAGCCAGTTCAGCATCTTCTGTCGCGGCTGAAACGTCTGTGAAGATTCCCCGAATGCCAGCATAGTTATGTGTAGCTGGAGCTTGAGAGAAAACTAGACCAGCAGAATCATTGTCTGACCCATTATTATTTGTGAGGAAGAGGTGGTCTACATGACCCGCCCCGCCCTTTAGGATTTCAAGGGGGCCGTTCGGTACTGCGGTTCCGATGCCGACGTTCTGCGAACCATCAATGACCATCGCCTCTGTAAATGACCCTCCGGTGTGGAATGCTAATTCGCCGCTTGATTGAATGGACTGCCCGTCAGAAGTGTGGTAGCCGACATAAAGCTCGTTTGAACCGGAGGCCATTAAGTGCCAGTTGTTACCAGAGGCTACATACTGATCCAGAAGCTGGGTGGGCGTGCGTCCAATGCCGACTTTGCCAGCCGAGTCAATCCGCATTTTCTCTGCTGCTGCACTCCCAGCCTCCGCAGTATGAAAAACTAAAGCCCCGCCGGGGAGTGTTGCGTGGGTTGTGGTGCAAACCGCTCCCACCGCCCCAACGCTGTCATAGCCTCCGTCACCACCCTTGACGTTCCATTGAATGTATCCTCCCGTTCCTGTTGCCGATGAGCGGGTGTCGTACCCTATGACATAGGGGTTGCCGCTCCGATAACACTCAACTTGAGAGTAGGATGCTGTGCGTGCTGTGCTTCCGAAAACTCCTGCCGTGGTTGCACTGACAATCCCCTCGCACTCTAGGATATTCGTGGTGGGCGTGCGTCCGATGCCGACGTTGCCAGATGAGTCAATCCGCATCCGTTCTGCTGAACCAGCATAGATATAAAGATCATTGCCCTCTGCTCCCACCCTTACCGCACTTGCTGTTGTGGAATCATCCGCTATTACTATATCAGCTTTAGCGTCCGTAGATTCAAATGTGGCGACCTGATTACTGCTGGTTATAACGTGTAACGGTGTACTTGCCACTCCACCGATGCCGACGTTGCCATCAGCCCCTAATTTAAGTTGGGTGGCGTTGCCCGTGGTGGTGATGCTTCCGCCACCAGAGCCATTAAAGTTAATGTTAGTCCAACCCGAACTGTCTAGGCCAATTGTGGCACGTTCAGTGTTGCTTGAATTGCGTATCTTAATTACGTCTTCACTGGTGTTTGCTCCCGCCTTGATTGAAAGTCGCTCTGCTGGTGAATCTTGTCCGATGCCCAACCTGAAATTCGTCGCATCCCAGAAAAGTTTATCGTTGTCCTGCGCCAAGTTCCCTGACGAATCAACGAACAGGATTGACCCGCTTGTGCCGCTGCCAATAGAGCCTCCAATGGACACTGTGGCACTTACTGTCTGCCATGAACAGGTTCCGTCACCGTCTGCTCGGAGGTACTTGGTAATCGCCTCCGGCCCCGTGGACTTTAGCTCTGTGCCTTCAAGATCAATGTAAGTCCCGTCAACCGCAGTTCCCTGCCAGACACCAGTGCCAACCGTTCCCACCGTGGTAAGGTTCGCGCAAGTCGTAATCGCAGCTTGGGTAGCACCTGTCACTGTGGCCGCTGTGCCGCTCACGTTACCAGTGACATCTCCAGTGACATCAGCCACCACGGGATTGTCCAGATTCAGGGTTACAGTTCCCGATGCCCCACCACCGTTTAAATTCGTTCCGGCTGTGACTCCAGTGATGTCGCCCGTAGTAGGTGCTGCCCATGAAGGCACACCAGACGCAAGAGTCAGCACCTCTGTATCAGAGCCTTTTGCAAGTTTTGCTAATGTGGTTGTAGTGTCGGCATAAAGAATGTCGCCCGCTGTAAACCCTGTTAAGGTTGTTCCGCCCTTCGCAACAGGTATTACATTATTATAGGTTGTTGCGTTCCCGCTTGAAGTTACGTCGCCCGTTAAATTCGCATTGGTGGTGACTGTAGCCGCATTGCCCGTGCAACTACCTGATGATCCGCTCACATCTCCAGTGACATCCCCTGTTACATCTCCTGTTACGTTGCCAGTTACATTCCCAGTGACATTGCCAGTGACATCTCCAGTCAACGCTCCCGCAAAAGCCGTGGAAGTAACACTGGACAACCCCGTGATTGTCGTATCCAGATTAAGTGTAACGTCACCGCTGGCTCCTCCCCCATTTAAATTCGTTCCAGCGACTACGCTCGTAATATCGCCTGTCTCCGGTGTGTACCATTCCAAGGTTCCCGAACCATCAGAAGTTCTCAACGCCTGACCACTGCCACCAACAGCAGCAGGAACCGTGAGCGTGTAAGTCGTAACAGTTGCCGGGGTTCCAATCCCAAAGTACTCGCCGCCAGCATCATCTTCCAGTCGCAAGTCACCCGCCATAGTGGTGATGCCCGAAACAGTCAACGTGCCAGTTGACTTGACCTCTCCCGTGCTTAACTCAAGGGCGAAAGTGTTCCCCGCATTGCCATCAGTCAACGCAACCAATGTCGCCCCGTTGCCGCCGCCTGACGGCATGGCAAGGAGTTGGTCATACGAACTCGCAATAGTACTTCCCGTTAAATCAGCCATCTAAAACCCCCATGCTCTTTTAATCTGTTTGGTGGAGAAAGTTGATTGGCGCAGGAACCTGGAACCCTCCTCACATTCCAATTTATGGTATCCGGCCTTTACCTGATCTTCTTGAGATGGAATGCCTACAGCCTTTCCGGGCATGGCAAAGCCAGACGGCCCATCGGTCTTTGTGTAGACAACTCCATCCACATCTATTGTGGAGGTTCCCTTCGGAACCAGACATTCAATGATGTTTCCCTTGTTGTCCGAGAAATCAAAGAGAGGCATTAATAGCCCTCCTCCTTGTCTGCCGCCATGGCAGCTTCCATAAGCTCGGCTCCCTCAATATCTTCATCCGGCGCGGCCTCTTCCTCATGGGCAGCGTATTCAATGGGAACTCCTCCTGCGCTTTTCAGGTCAATGGTGGCTACACCCCCGTCAACTCCAGTTACCTCACCGGCAACTTCATTAAGCACAACAGTATCGCCCACTTCAGGAGCCACTTCTTCGCCCTCGCCGTTTTCATCAACAAGAGAATCTATTGGTAAATTAATCATTTCTCGTCCCTCCTTTTGGGATTTCTTTGAAGGTTTAACACTAGAGCCTGTGGGCGGGGGTTTCCCCCCACCCACGGCAATAATAATGGTCATGCCTTTTTTCTTATGCATGACTTGTTTGGTTAGGCAGTTGAGGCCGTCTTGCTACGCATTACCACGTAGTAATTCGGATTCAAGCGCAACGTTGTCCAATATGTTTTAAATGAACAGGTCGTTTTTTGGTTTAGCGGATCACTCTTGTCAGCCGTGTCAACAATCTCAACCTTGGGGCTGAACGGAGACTGACTTGATAAGTCAGGACAACCGTAAGCCTCGTCGCCGAGGAATATTGTCGCATGGACATCGTTAGTGCCAGCAGTGCCGCCTCCACCCGATGCATCATAGATGACTCGGTCAGCGTCAGTGCCATTGGCATCACCAGAGATGAACGGATTTGTGGTCTGGATAAAGGAAGCCCCATAGAGATTTCCCACGAACCCCTTATATAAATCCTGCACATTACTATATTGTGCAGCATTCACCCAGGTAGTGTCCGTCATCACATCGCTAATCACCTGTGGGCTTGCCGCTGCAACATACATTCCGCCCTTGGCGGGTTGTGCGCGGTTAACCTTCAGTTGAGTAACAGCATTCAGAACAGCAGCCGCGTCAAGCAGGGTTCCTGCTCCTGTGGATGCCTCAAATGCGGTGTATTGAGTGGCCGCAGTTGTCTCTTTTGTGCCGTCAGCATATAGCTCAACCAGCGTGTCTCCATTGTCAAGACTGGCTGACATATCAGCGGCATAGCCGCCTTCCATGGCCGTGCCTCCAACATTAGACCCCACAACTGTGTTGCGGGTGATGGTGTCCATATCCAACGCAGCGTCCTGCCCATTGGTCTTGATACTCTGCTGCAAGCTGTTGAATAAATCAGTGGCCGTCAGGATGTCGGTCAACTCAATGACCTGACCCCGTTGAGTCAATGATTTCTCAATCTTCGCGAGAGAGAGTGTGCGAGTTCCGCTGGGTGCAGTGCCTTCGGTCAATGCCTCAATGGCAGAGGTTGAAGGTGCGCCATAACGGAACATGGTAATCGCCTTGTGACCCGCCCTCGCAGGGAGAGGGGCTTTCTTGGCGAACTGATCCAGTATCAGTGCTTGAACAGCGTAGGACAGTAATTTCTTACTGAAATAATTTTGATACTGGTTGGATAGTACAGTTGTGGTATTCGTAGCCATAACTTTTTATTTCTCCCCGTCAGCGTAAACGTGTCACATTGTGAAGAAGCAGTTAAAGCGAATCGTCATGGGCCATGGCGGCTTGGCGCAGGAATTTCTCCTGCTCCCCGTCATTCATGTCATCAAAACCTTTCGCACCATTTAACTTCTCCCCGGTGAACCCGCCTTGTACTGACGTTTTCTTTTCCAGTTTGTTGTATTTTTCCTGTAGTTCAAGGAGCTTGGTAGCAGACTCTTCCGTGTTGCCCGACTCCATTTCAAGTCTCGCCATCTTCACTGCCATTTCCAGTCCATCAGGACTAGCCGTCAGTGACGGGTTACTCTGGAGCATCGCTTGTGCCTTTTGGGTGAGAGGATTGCTCATGTCATTGAGTTCTGGGTTGCGCGTCATTAATTCCTGACGCTTCGCTTCCCACGCTTGATTAAACTGGGCTTGAGAGGCACTCGCCTTGGCATGATCCTCGGTCGCTCCAAGCTCCTTGGCTTTGGCGCGAGCGGATTCTGCCAGATTGGTGTCGCCTTCATCCTCAAACCCTTTAGCGGCTTCCTCGTAATCCTTGGCTGTATGCCCGTGTTCATCACGGTATCCCTGCTGGGCAATTAGTTGCTGGCGTTGGGTTTCCAACTCCTGCGCCTGTTGCTTCAACATGGCCGCGTCCTGCTTGTTCTGTTCCTTGGCCTCGTTTACACCAGCCCAAGTTTTGTTCAAGCGAGCCTGATTCTTGGCATACTTGCTCTGCTTCTTGTCGGCAACCTTTTCGGGCTGCTCCTCTTTCAATGAACTACTAATTTCAGCGTCTTGATCTGGAGGTTTAGCTTCCTCTTCCCCGTCCTCCTGTGGTAGCTCCGTTGGCGGAGTTTCCTCCACTTCCGGCTCTTCATTTATCACCTGTACTTCAGGTGTTTCCCCCGCTTCCACAGCAGCATCATACTCCTGTGCAGCGGCCAACAGTTGGTCGGCCATTTGGTCGCCATTTTCCTCTGACATCAAACGCTCCTTTTGTTGAATGCTATCCTCGTCCTGCCCACGCATTCAGGGGGCAGACCGTGCTATGGGGTCTTAACTCAACAGACGCTCGACCCCGGTTTCGTCCGTTGTAAATTCTTCCATGGGTTCAATTTCCTTCGCCAGCGTTTCCAGCGTATGAACCGTGGTTCTCATACCGTTTGCATACCCCGCCTCTATTTGCAAGTTCTTTGTGTCACATTGTGAGACTACGTGCGCGTTTTGTCGCAGAACCATGTTCAACAAAATTGCCCTCAACCTCTTTCCTGTCCGGCTGGCAAGAAACTGGCGTAGTGCGGTGGAATCATCCACACGCCATTCCGGGTCTTCCACCCAAGGCAGATTACTAGATAGACGCCAAGCAATCCGAATAAATTTCAAAAATCTACTCAATTAATAATCCCCCTGCGCTTCCATGTAGCACCCAAAGTGTTCTCCATTAGCAAGCTGCAATTCCTCTTGCTCTCTGTCGGAACACCGCAAGGACGCTCCGCACCGATCACACTCAAACTCAACATTCTCGTCAGGCATATATGAATGGCTCATAATTAGTAATCCCCCTGCTGCACCACTGCCTCGGTTTCCTCAATGGCTTGAGCTTCGGGTTGTGGAAGCTGTCCGGTCATGGCTTGCATTTCCATGGCTTCCTGCTCCTGCTTGTCCGGCATGAAACCAAGCTGCACAAGGTACTCTTCAACGTCCTTCCGCAACGCCCTCGCATTGTTGGTGTCCATCTGCTCATAGGCATTTAGCAATTCACCCAACCTTCCGCTAATAGCTTGCTGCCCCTGTGGGCTGACTTGCATTCCGCCCTGCCGCGCTTTCTCAAGGAACTGCATAATCACCCCGATCCTTACCCGATAATCCTGACCGCCCTCCACCGGAATCATCTCGCCCAGCATCAACGCGGGAATAATCTTCTTCTCATCAGATACCTCGCTGCCTTCCTTCTCATTCGGGTCTTGCACCAACCTCGGAATCAGGGACGGGTCTTCCAGTTCCAGAATGCTCTTGTCCAGCTCAACCTGGTTAATCCAAGGACTGTTCACAAACAACTGTTTCCGTTGCACCGCCTTGTTGAGCAGCATGGCTTTGCTCACCATGTCCATGCCTCCACGCGGTTCAATCTGGTACTCGTCGTGGAGTGCAATCGGGTCAACAGTCAGGCTGTCTTCAAGGAAACGATACTGTAAATCTTCCCCGTCAAATTGTATCAACAGTTCCCATGCCTGACGGTAAAGGCTACCCAATGCCTGACGGAAAAGGCGCAGCCGCAAATCCATGTTCTGCTGGGACTGGGCATTGATGGATTCAATCTCCGTGGCCGTGCGCCTGTCCTGCGTTGCCATTACCTGATTGATTCCGTAATCAGGAACTGTCACGCGCTGTTCAGCCACTGACTGTGTTCGCATGAGTTCCTTGTCAAAATCCATGGGAGGTTGAGGCATGGGAACCGGCGCAATTCCAAAGGGCAAAATCTGTCCCGGTTTCATCCGCAGATTAACCGAGTTTGGTAAGTCCCTTTCCGCCCTGAACAACGGCTGGTTGTACAGCGTGGCGCAGTCCATCTTTTCATTCCAAATCTTGTTCAGGCTGACCTCAAAGGTTCCCAACATCTCACACACGCCACGCGGGCTGTACCATCCGCCATCGGTAATCTCATATTCACATGACACAAACGGAGGTTGTCCGTGGTCGTATGGTACAGCCATGGTATCGCGCAGCTTGGTTTCGGGTGACTGGGGCGAGAACGTTTCAACCTCCCACGCACCGTCCTTCTCTTTCCGCGTGTAAACCTCCCAAACTATGATCTGGTCACGATCACGGCTAAAGGTTAACCCCTCGCGGATTTCCTTGCGGTTGCGGAGGTTGTTGCTTATTCCCTCATTATCCTCCACCCCACCCCGAATCTTATTAATGACCGCCTTGGATGTGTCATAGATGCCAGCGCGTTTATATGCCGCCTCGCTCATAGGCAGCACATGAGTCACCCTGTCGGCTCCATCCACCCCTTTTGTCCAAGGCGGTACAATCACAAAGAGCGGATCAATCGCCTGAAATTCAACGTGCTTCTTGTCTGGATTCCAGAACACCTTCAGCACCCCGCGCCCACCCATAAGCATATGGTCAATCCAACTCATCACTTCCGTGGCGTAGTTGCTTTTCTCATGGAGCTTATAGGAAAACCATTGTTCAGCCGCCGTGGTGAATCCCGCCATCTGCGAGCGCATAGGCACAAAGGTAGCCAGCACCTCAAGCCCCATGGCTTGCTGAAAGAACCCCGGCTTCAGCTTGTTGATGGTGGTGTCTATCAACGGGAAATGCATATCAGCCGCTCCCGGCCATGGCTTGTGTTTCCGCTTCAGACCGTTGTTACGCATCTGATACCACAACGCCTGTCGCGTCTCCCATTCCACGCGGGACTTGATGTCATCGGCCACCAAGCTATAAATCTTTTCGCTCATCCTTTACGCGCCATGTTCCTGAATGTCCTTGCCAACACAGCTTGTTTCTTTGTCTTCGCACTGGCCTTGGAACCCGGCTTTAAAACCTGTGAAGCGTACTGGCTCACAGTCTTATCCGCCGCCTTGGCTTTCTTCGTGAAAGCACCTTTCTTGAGGTTCGCCTTTTGAATCCATTTACCATTTCCTTTAGCCATAAATTATCTTCCCCTCCCACGGTTGCGACCACGCGGCTCAATCTTTCCCGCCTCAATATCCTCCTTGGTAGGCACAAGCACACCCTGCGCTGTCACCTTCCCAGCCTTCACCTTCTTCTGCTTGGCAACCTTCATTCAAACCCCCGTATCACAATGTGACACCACTGGCAAATAAATAATTCATCTTACCATCCAACTTCCATTCCCGGTGGTACAGACATGGAATCCGCTATGGCTTCCGCTTCATCATACAACTCCTCAATTGATGGACGGCTAATGCTCTCATAATATTCCCATGACCCGCCTATCCCGCCGCCACACGCAATGCAACCCAGCACCGCATCAGCACGGTCAGGACTGGCCAGCCCCCGCGTTTTCATCCGGTCTTTAGGTTCCACTCCCAGCTTGCCTGACCGTCCCACATCACTCCTCCTCGTCACCATCTGTTGATGCAACAGCCCATCATCAAACAACCTCACCTCGCGCCGCTCAATAGCCCGCGCTGCCTGATGCCAAATCTCCGCACCCCGATTAGTGTACCTTGGGTCATACGGTTTCCCCCCAAAGTTCACCCGATGAATGTCAAACCCAGCTTCCATCAACGCATCGCACATCGGCAAGCCCAACCCACCTTCATCCCCATACACCTCATCCCCCACCACCCCATGAATATCAAACAACTGTAATAACCTACCTATACTCTTGTTCGTGTCCCGATCCTTCCAGCATTCCATCACCGTCACCTCATTGCCCTCCCGCAACGCAAACACACATTCATCACCGCCAGCCGCAAAATCCACAAATGCACATTTCATCCCGTCCCTTCTCTCCGGCGGTTCCTTCAAACATTTCTCCAAATCCTTCAACATCAACACCACCCCGTCATCACTGTCATCCATGAATTCCCCATAGATCATACTCCGAATCAAGGGGCTGCTCTCTCCATACGTTGCAATCTGTTCCGCTATCCAGTCCTTCGTCAAATGTGGACAGTCATAGGCCGTAACCGTAAATGTCTCCCAACGCTGCCGCTGTTTAGTGAACGCCTCATAAAAGAATCCAGCAGCCGCACCCGGACTACTCATAATCAACAACCGACTGGGCTGACACCGCTCAACCGCATGGAAAATCTCATCATCATGGATGCCTTTCGCTTCATCCACAATAAACAATAAATTGTTACTCTCCCCCTGCCTATGCCAACCCTCCGCCTTGTGCGGGTCACTCGCACTAAACCCAATAGCCCTTGCCCCATTAATAAACCGCAACCCACTCTGCGTAACCTCAAACCCCTCGCCCTGCGTCAATTGCTGCACATACCGCTTCAACGTAGGCCACAAAGCACTTTCCACCTGACGATATACCCCAGCAGTACACACCACCAAACTATCAGGGAAACTAATCACATGCCACAACACCGCTATCGCCGCAACCATACTCGTCTTCCCACTACCATTAGCCGCTTTCAACGCCACACGGCTCTCCTTGTAATTCAATTCCTTCAACACATCCACCTGCCAAGGATACAAGTCCATGTCCAAGTACGTCTTCGCAAACCAATGCAAGTCAGAACGCTTTGACCTAGCCAGTTCACTCTCCTTGCCTTTCCGATTCTTTGATCCTTTCGGGCGACCAGCTTTCTTCTTGGCTTTAGTCATATGCTTTTTTGTTTAGGGCTATTGGATGGAGGGGGTAGTATTAACAGGGGAGCGGCGTGGGGGTGGTGGGCGTGGGCGTATGGTGGGCATTGGTTTTGAGAACCACAGCGCAGTCCACGTTTATAGGGTTCAAACGTCAACGGTGGCTTTCTTTGTGGACTCTTGAGCTTTGCCTGTCACATTCTTCACAAGCTGAATCAATACCGAACCTGTTGAACTGTCTCCGGTTCTGTTGGTTTTCTGTGAGAATTCACCCTGTTGCGTTCTGTCCAGCCACCAGGCTGATGCCAGCCATTGCTTCTCGCTATGGCGGGCAATGTTGGCAAGGTGTTTTTTAACGCCTTTCTCTTTAGAGGAAAGGAGAACCTGCACAGCCTCTTCATCTCTCTTGAGAAGCTTGGAAAATGTCGACTCTGGAATCTGCAGCAGTCTTGCCACGCGAGTTTGTGACATGCCAAGTTCAAAAGCTTCACAAGCTGTTTCCACCATTTCAGGAGTCAATTTGCTTATGGCTGGCTTGCGGCCGACCTTGGTTACGCTTGGCGGTCTCTTGTTTGTTATCTTCACACTCATAAATAAAAGCGGATAGGTTTTTAGCTAACAGGGACGGGGCAAACAAGCTCATTATTCACCATTTGCCACAATATATCACATTTACCCGTGAATTGCCTGAAAATACTTTGCAATATGTGAAAATAACCCTTGCGCAATAGCGTGTAGAGTGTAGATTCTTTGTGTCGCCAATGCTGGCGGCAAAGTGTGAGACTAGGAAACTCAAGTTAGCTAGGAAACAAACTCATTATGAAAATTGAAACTATCACATATAAACTACCAGCCTATTGGGCAAGCTATCTAATCAATGGCGACTCAAGCGGATTGGAGGAAAGCGAATTGCAAACGGTGGATTCATTCTTACAAAGTGAAAGCGAACCAAGCTTTGTGGATTGCGGGGAACAATACTTTTCATGGACAAATGACGCCACACAATTAGGCGGCGACGTTTGCGAATATGTAGCGCACGTTATAAGAAAGGCTGAATAATGATTAATCCAAATAATGACGCGGATTTGTTGACCTTGCAATTTGAAAGCAAGGCGCGGCAAATATCACAGTTAAACCGGAAAGGCTTTTGCACGCATGAAAGGCGGCAAGGCAATGGTGATCCGGCAAATGAAACCGGCAAGTCAACTTGCTTGGAATGCGGCAAGGTTTCAACATGGGAAGGATTGGAGGAGGAAAGGCGGGAATTATTAATGTAATCACACTGTGCAAATACCAGGAATCTGGTGTTTGCCTTGTGTGATTAGTAAAAACAATAAGACTAGGATAAAAAAATGAAGATTGATAAAAAATACAAACTGGAAAAGATCGTTTCAAAAGATAAAACACGTGAACATATTTCCAACGTGTGCATTGATAAAAAACATGATGCCCAAGCGCGTGCCATTGCTACAGATGGCCGAATGCTGGCGAGCGTGCCTGTGGACATTGAAGATTGTGATGATTTCCGTGATGAAAAGATATTGCCCGCAAAGGTATTTACAGAAGCGCGTAAGGTTGGCGGCAAGCGCGTGGAACAATCCACCATTCAAATGAATGGCGCAATCCTTATTGGAAGTGGGGAAACTTTCCCCTATCCAGAAGATACGCGGCCATATCCAAACTGGCGGCAAATTATGCCGGATTGGAAAGATGCTGAATATGGGGAAATAACATTAGATGCAAAAATGTTATTTGAATTGGCGCAAGCTGTGGGATGCGATCAAAATAGGGCGACAATCCGCTTGCGCTTGCAAGGCGGAGGGAACGGAAAAACAATAGACCCTTTGCATCCCGTGGAAATACGCAATGGAATGGCACGCGGCGTGTTAATGCCAGTGCGCCCTTAATCCTACACTCCGCCCTTGCAAGTTGCGAGGGCGGGAATGTGGGATTACCACAAACCTAGCCAAGCAAAGTGCCTTGGATGCCCGCTGGCTAGGATAAGAACAACGGGCAAACGTGGGTTAACACGCTCCAAGGCGGATTGAGACTAGGAAAATGGAAACTATAAACCAAGCTAAATCGCTGGCGGATATTCTCGCCGGATCATTTGAAACACGCGAGCGTCAATCTGGCGGCACATTTCATGCGCTAAAAGATGGCTCGCCGGATTGGATACAGGAGGCGGTGAAAGATGCTCACCATGACGGCTATGAATTGCGCTTGTGTGATGATTGGATTTATCAGCAATGCGATTCAATCGCCAGCGATATCCGGCAAAAGATTTTGCATGATGATATTGCGCCAAGTGAATTACTGGAAAACTTGCAACTTACGGCGGATGATTACACCAGCAACCTGCTCTCCTGGTTGTCTAGTCATCGTGATAACTTGCAATATTGCAATGATTACGCGGAGGAAAATGGATTCAGCTTGAAAGATAATCCATATGGAGACGGGCGCACAGGATTGGAAGCCATTATTGCAGGCGGTCAAATGAAAGCCAAAAGGGAAATTGCATCGGCCATGGTTGGCGCATTCTTGAATCAATTGGAGGCAAGCGCATGAAAATCAAAGACGCATTGAATAACCGGGAGCATTTCAAGCACCTTGAAAAACCGCCTGTAAACTCCCAACCATTGACCTCCCCCCCGTTAAAAGGGCAAAGCCTTTGGGCATATCGTTGGGCCGGGGAACAGCGTGGTTATGTGTGGGATTTGGCAACTGTTTTGGAAATCATAAAAGGCCATGCACATTCTCCCACAATGTGCCGCCTTTCCTTTGGGAAAGGCTTGTTGGGCAATGGGCAGGATCAGTTTTTCATTGAAAACCTTAACGGGCATACAAGTGAACCATTTAACGAAAAATTGAGAAAGGCAAGCCAATGCTAACCCAACAACTTGCCACTGATCCCCGCCAAATCCGCGCACGCTTTGCCGGCCATTGCTACGAAACGGGCTTGCGTATTCAGCCGGGCGATTGGATTATTTACCATCCCTTGACGCAAGACGTTTACTGCGCGTATTCGCTCGCGTATAAGCAATTTGAAAACGCAAACCTTTATCAACTAACCCATTAAAACATTATGAAAAACGATCATATTCAATTCATTAACAAACAAGGCGGGATTCCTTTCGCGCCTAATCTGGCGAGCAAATTGGCAAATCATTTCAGCATATCGCGAAATGCTGCCATTCTTATCTTGCGTGAATACTTTCGCGCATTGCAAGGCCAAGCTGAATACCTAAAAAACCGATGCCCTCGTTAACTAACAAACGCCAGGTAAAGGCATTTGCCCTTGCCAATTCGCCTAAAGGTAAACCGCGAGTCTCGCAAGCATTCCTTGACGGGATTGAGGCGGAGACAAGGCTGGCAATCCTGAAACGACTTAATCACCACGACAACAAAATATCAAAAGGGAAGACCCTAGTATGACAACGGACTACCCATATTTAGGTCAGGGAAGAATTATGAAAACACAAATACAAATACAGGCAGACTATGACTCGCGTGATTTACTGAAAAGCGCGGGAGTCAAACGCATTCGCGAGGGTGCTTGGTACACCGTGACCTATCGCGGCATAAAATTGGATAACTCAACTATAACCGGCGCAAAGCTAAACAGAAAAGGGGAATTGATATGAAAAGAACATTCAGGCTAATTGAAAATAAAGACGTAAACTCGGTGCTTGGTTGGTACGGCATCACAGTGATCGGGCGGAGTGTTTTTCGTACTGTCCACTATCCAAAAGCACCTCATTCCGAGAAGAAGGCAAGCATGAGTGTGCCGGAATACATCTTGGATTGTGTTTGCTCGGAAAAGCCGGGGGGAAAGCTAATCTTTATTCAAATCCCGGAGGAAGAATTGATGGAGGAAGTTGGCTGTGGCATTTATGAATTGATTGACTATTCCACGGGCAACTAGCTTGCCCATTCCTATTATGAAAACACAAACCACATCAATGGAGGAAATGCGTGACGATATTTGCGCTCAACTCACAGAGCATGAGCTTGCCCCTGATTTAGGCGGCGACTATGCCATGAACAAAGCAGCAGCAGATTATTTTAGAGGGTGCGAGGATTGGCCCGATGAAAAGATCAGGCTGGAACACGCGAAACTGTTTGAGTATGAGCCTGATCCACCCGAACGCTCGCCAGAGCAGATGAAACGTGCTGCCGAGGTGCAGGAAAGGATTGACAACTACCCTCGCGCCAAGGCGTGGGAGGTTGAGGAATTGTTTGAACACGCACCGGATGGTGATTTCTGCTGGGATGACCAAGAGGCAGGTGATTGGCACGTTTATTGTTGCGGGGAAAAGGATTGCGAACGGCAATGGCACAAGGTCGCTTACACGCTCATCTTAAAGCGTCACGCGGGAAGGCGAAAAATAGAGCATCATTCAGTGGATGAAGATGGCAACTGGGAAATTGAGGATGGTTGGGTAGAGGGTGAAGATAACTCATGGTTTTTTGAGTCATTAGCCAATGAAAGCAATGATTTCTTCAAGGGTTGGGCGAGGTACTACCTGTATTGCTTCCATGGCGGGAAAGGTGTGCTTGAGCAAGCTCGCGAACAATCACCAGAAGATTGGCTGAAAGCAGCAGAGAAAATGATTCCCACGGGCAACTAGCTTGCCCATTCCTAGCAGGGGTCGGGGGCGCGAGCTTCCGGCCCCTTTCCGGGTGAAAGGTGAGAACCATGAAAAAGCCAAAAAGCAAAAGTTATTCACAGTCGGTTCCTAGGGAATTGAATCATTTTGATACTGAAACGGGCGGATTGAGGCGGATTGGAGAATTTGAAAAGGTGAGTATGTTATAATGACGGCGTTCGCGGAATTAACCGTGGAGCAAAAAAGAAAGTCTAGGAATGGATAATAAAGTACACGACCAACTGTATGCAGCACAATGTGCGTTGCTGCGTGAAATAGATGCGGAGGAAATGAAGGAACGTGCTGCCGATGAGAAAAAGGAGTGGCGGCGAATGAGGGAAGTGGAGTGGTGCAAGTGGAGTTCCAATTGTTCCGGCACTCAATCGGCAGTCCATGTGACTGCTGATGGATTGACTACACTCTGCAATAAAAAGATTCCACAGATTCACGAATCAAATCTGAACGGGGTAAAGCCGAGAAGCAAACAGTGGATAAGTGGCACGACAAGTTCAGCAACAGGCGGCACGACATACGATACATTTGTCCACTACAGCAGCACGGTGGTGGGATCATTGCCAGCCCCCCATAAGTATTATGGCACTTGCAAATGCTGTGCCAAGCGTAGCAATGACAAGTTCACAAACAACCACCGCACAGCGTCCTGAAGCCTCCCAAGGCATAATGTGACACATCCCACCACAAAATGCCTACAGCACCCCTTTACGCGCCAGCAAAGGGCATTCCTTTGGAACCTTACACTGCCCAATGCCGTCTAACAGGAATGATGGATGGGTGGACTCTATTTTCAATCGGCATGGCCTTGCTGGAGACTCTTGCACACGTTGCAACTGGTCTTGGCGTGGTCGTTATCGCTATCAAAATGATACGCGCCTAGGCTTTCTTGCCTCTCGCGAGTAATTCGGCAATCCCTGCAATACCAGGAGGGATATCTGCTTGCTGTTGTTCACGCGGTGAGAAGCTCATCAGCGTGGATTTGATTTCCCTTTCCTTATCGCGTAGCTCGCGGAGTCGGTCTGGATCATCCTGCCGATTCCAGCTAATGACATCGCCGGTAGCGTCTAGGCATCGCCCGTTGAGGATGGATTTAATTTCTTCGGCCACTAGCTTCTGCGCGTGTTCCAAGCCTATTCGGTCAGCGGTGCTTAAACTTTGAACGGGGGGATTTAGGGGGGTTTGTTTTGTTTTGTTTTGTTTTGTTTTGCTTGGTTGAGCGGTGCTGCTTTTTTGCTTCCCCTTTGCTTCAGCAATCGTTGACGATTGCTTACTTGCCAATCCTCCTATTCTCCCTGCTTTTACGCGCTTATCTCTTAAGGCAATGACCTCTTTCCGAACCGCTTCAAGCCGTGGGTGTCTTAAGCGTTTTTCATCGTCTATGTAAAATTTGATCAGGATTTGTTCCAATTTTGGTGTGGAAACGCCAGCCAAACGGGCAATATGTGATTTGCTTTTATAGGGTATTCCGTCCTCAATCCATGAGTGACATAAAAGGCGCATATACGCCCCCACTTCCGCCGGAGTCATAAGCATGGTACTCACCAGAAAGTCAGCAGGGAAGAAAGGGAACTGGAATAGGCGGTCTTTATCTTTCATTCAATTCTCTCCATTCAATGTGTTCAAGGGGGCAAAGGTAAAAGATTTGGGTCATATTAGTGTACCGGCGGTCTGTGATGGTCTTTTTACGCCAATATGGGCGTGTTTTGCAGTACACAATAGCCGCGTGAGTCTGTGCTTTGTTTAAAATCATGTATGCGTAGGGCTTTGGCTTGGCGCGGTCATAGGTTTTGGCCGCACACACGATAAAATCCTCTCCAAAGGGCCAATTTGAGGCATTAGTGAACTCTGCTGTGAGTCCTTTGACCTCTATACGCTGCTGAATGAACAAGTCGCCATCATCCATGCAATTATGGCGGTCTTCCCAATCTTTACACTTGAACATGGGCGCAATGGCGACTTGCATACCCTTCCCGTAAAGGTATTTCGCGCATTTAAAGACCGCATCAGCACTTTGATCCAAGCTGTCAACGAACTTCTGATGTTCTCTGAATTCATCTGTCATGCTGTCATTTACTTATCATATAAAGCAACCAGAGCAGCCCCAATACGAGCAGGAGGTCTATCGCTAGTCGCCAATCTTTATTCTTCATTCCAAGTCATCAACTATTGCCGTCATTATGCGGCTTAATCTGCGCCGCGATATGGATTCCCACCTCTTGCTGTTATAACCATAATGTTCCCGTGAGGGTGCAAAGAGCTTATGCAGAAATCGCTGGATGAACATATGATTTGAATGCCCACCCTTCTTTAGCTCAAGCATTACCCTGTCAACGATTTCATCCACCGGATAAGCCACCCGCGTTATGCCGTCCACGCCTTCTTTCGTTTCCTTGTTAGTTCTTCTTTTAGCCATTCATCCCTACTCCTGGTTATCCCAATCAGCACACTATCCACTTCACTCCTGCTGGCGTTAGGATCAGCCAACACGCGGCGAGCGATGTTCTCCCACTCTTCAAGACTCCCGCTTTTCTTCATCTTCCTTCCGAACCCAGCCAAGGCTTTCAAGCTGATAGGACAGGTCTTTAAGCGTCTGCTTGTCGCTGATGTGCGTTTGATATTCGTCGCTATTCTCCGGCTTCATCACTTTAGCCATCCAATCCGATAGCTCGCGCATTTCCTCAAAGATGTTTATTGCAATATAAGTGCTGTGGTACGCCATCCTGAATTTGCCAACCACTTCCGGCACTTGTTCCACCAGTAATTTGCCATCCCGCCTGTTCCAATCATTGCAAACACCTTCTGGAGTTGCGTCACTCAAAAATACACAATAATTCTCCCCACATTTAATATAAAACTCATCCCCGTTCCCCCCGTCCTCGTCTTCGTGATGGTCTATTTCAGGTTCGCCCCCGCAAAACGGGCAGGGCAACAGGTCAACTTCGGCTATGTTCATTCTTGTTTCTTTACTCATCATTTTTCCTTTCATCGTACCCACATTCATGGCAAGCGAGCATATTGCTGCTCCCAGCTTCAAACCATCTCATCGTGCCGCAGTCCGGGCATTTGTTCACCGGCTCATCGTGTAGCTCGTCCTCGCTGAAGTCGTATTCGGTCATTCCACCTCTATGATCGTTTTTTCTTCTTTCCGCGTTTTGACTTTTTCTTGCTTGATGTAGACTTCAATGTGCGCCGTCGTGTCATCTTGGATGACTTTGGTGTGGCGTAATGCATCAATAATGTATTTGACGCAGAGGTTATCCGGGTCGAGCAACCTGTTTCGCACGCTAGTAATGCGGATGCGACGGCGACGAATGTTTCCTCCTTTAGCTTCTTCCTCGCCCATGGGTTCAATGCAAAGAGCCGATTGAGGCTGGGAACCGGCATCTTGATTTCCACGCGAATCATTCAAGCGACCTCCCTGACTTGAGTCTTGGGCAACTTCGGCTTGATCTTCAGCACCTCTGCCACATCTTCCATCATGGGCCTCAAGTCCCAAGCGCGACCGTAGGTTAGCCTGTAAGCTATTTGTTTGAGTCCATGGATGACTGTGGCATGGTTGACCCCTTTGCCCCATCTACGCCCGATTACGGCGCATTGAAGGCCCATGTGCGTGTGGATGTAATGCCAAGCAATCCACCGAGCTTCCACAGCTTCATCTGTTCGCAATCTGCCGAGCATGGTTGCACCGCTAACTCCTGTTACCTTTGCCACTGCCGCGACAATCTCGTTAATTTGTTCCTGTTTGTTTTTTGTTTTCATATTCTTTTTAGTATTTCGTAAGCTACTTGTGGGACGATGGCGTTTCCGAGGGCTTTAAGTCTGTGAATCCGAGAGGGTATCCCATTAGCCACTCGACCCACGTTGGGTTCAGTGAGCCAGGATTCTCTAAATGTTCCACGTCCACTCCGACAACTCTCCCCAGAGTGTCCACCCGATTCTTGCCGTCTTTCCTCACTTTCGCCCTCAACACCCCCGTATCCTTGTAATCTCTGCTCGCTGGCGTGGGCAACATCATCACCTTGTCGTATAGACTCCAACCTGCCCTGATTGCCTGTGGACTGTTTGGGTTTTTGTGTGACCCCCTCCCGCTTGGGCTGGTGGATCGTGTTGTCACACCGGGCCATAATCCACACTCTGTCTCGTCTGTGCGGGGCGTTGACGGCGCAAGCTGGAAGTACAACCGCCCCTGTGGAGTACCCTTCGCCTTCCAGTTGAGAAAGCACATCGTCGAGTGCCATGTTGATGAGGCCAGCAACATTCTCTGCAAGCACGAAATCGGGTCTTGCTTCTTTAATAACTCTGAACATTTCAGGCCAGAGGTGACGGTCATCCTCCTCGCCTCGCTGCTCCCCGGCTTGACTGAAAGGTTGGCAAGGAAATCCGCCTGTGAGGAGGTCTGCCCCTCGCCACTTGCTGCCGTCAAAGTCTCTGATGTCTGGGATGATTGGGACATCGGGCCAGTGTCGCTTGAGGACTTTGCAGCAGTAGGGGTCTGACTCGCAGAAGACTCCGGTGGAATATCCAGCCCAGCCAGCGGCAACTGCGAATCCTCCGATCCCGCTGAAGAGGTCAATGTGTTTTCGTCGTTCATTCATTCAAAGGACACCGACACGCAGGGAGCGTTTAAGAAACACAAGAGGTTGGATGCCAAGCCTCTTATGCGCTAGGAGGCTACGCTCGTAGGTTCCCGCGTGCCGGTTAAATTTCATAGGTGATTTCTTTCAGCTTCTCGCGGAGTGGGGCTATTCCCTCCAGAGCGGCAAAGAAGTTCTTCCAGCCTTGGGCGACTTGCGGCGGCGTGGTTGCTTCCATCATCTCCACCTTCAAGGCTACCTTAATTTTCTCTATCAGCTTCTTCACTTGCGGGGGGTCATTCTTACTTGGGTTCGCGAGTTGCTTTACAAGCAGGACATCCTGAAAAGCGAGGTGATCCCAAGTGTCCGGAAAAGCCTCTACCCAACTAGTCCTTCCATCTCCCCAGCTAGGTTGAGGGGGCGAGTACCCAAGCACACCATCATCCGGCTTGTATCTGGCGCGGGAAGCTTTGGCCCTTCGCCGTGCTGCTTGTTCCTTTCTGTGCGCCCTAGCGTCTGCTTGAATCTCACGCCTCACCCAACGCCAGTTCACATATTCACGCCCAACCCCATGCACCTTCTCCCTCCGCAACTCCTCCTTCTCCGTGAGCCGCAAAAGTTCTCGCTCGGTGTAATTGGGCAGCACCTTGACTATCTCCTGATATTTGTACGCCCCTGTGCGGTTGGCATCCTTCAGTGTCTCGGCATCATCAACGGGGAAGAAGTCACGAACCCAATGCGAGTTGCACCGTAGGTACGGGTCTAGTTGCATAAAGCCGTGACTGTCAACTCCCCAAGACATCAGTTAATTTTCCTCGTAGTAATCTGGATGACAGGCAACCAGAAACCTAGATTGCCCCTTTCCTTCCATCTTGATAAACTCTAGGTCTTTAACGCACTCCTTCATCTCGGCGTGCAAATGGTCAAGATGCTGTTCGTAATCTTTTATATCGCCACTAGGTGAGACAAGCGTGCCTTCCTCCCACATTAGCTTTATGGAGGAGTAAGCAAACCTCACTGCCATCATCTCAAAGGTAGGGGGGCAAATGTCATTTTTCTCATTTGCAAGCTCGCTTATTGCTCGGATTATATCACTGCACTCCTCTGTCGTAGGATTCGGGTCTTTGGGCTTCCCCTTTTTTTTGCTCATAATCCTCCTCGCCGCTAAAACGGAACGTCATCTTCTTCAGTAATGGGCGGCTGCTCAACAGGCTTGGGAGGCTCACCCTCGTCAAGACTCTCAATCAGGGTCGCGAATTTCTTCTTGCTCACCTCTGGGGGCATCGGCTCTGGCTCGGCTGGCTTCGCGGAGTAGCTTTTGAATGGTTCCACGCTCCCAGAGATGTTGAAATCACTCTGGCCAAAAGTGCCATTGACCCAAAAGGATATGCTCTTGAGGTTGCCCCCGTCATTCCAAAGTCCTTTGAAGTCAGGGTAATTTGGTTTCTCCAGCTTCTTCTCCACCTGTTGAGTGATGGAGAAGCGTCCCGGTTGTAGTTTTCTTTTTTCTTCCATAATTTATTCCTTAACTAATCTTGGCTGGTCGTGGGTTGTTTCAATGAGGTCTTCAAGCGAATCGGCCACAGCTTGGTAGGCTTCACTCTTCTTCTTGCCTGTGGTAGCCACTACGCCGTTTTCAATCTGGGGAACAGATACCTTCACCGCTTTGAGAAAGTCTTCTTGGCTGATGAGTTTGTCTTCTCTCAATCGGTTGAATGCCTCTTGGCTGTCAGTGATCTTTCTGCGCTTGCGACCCTCGGCAATCTTATAACCAGGAATGGAATCTGGATTCTTGTCCAGCGTCTCTTTGGCGCGTTTCTCAATTTCAGGAATGAGCTTCTTGGCTACTCCAACATAATCCAACAGCTCCGCGAATCTTGTGGGGTCGCACAACTCTGTCACCTGCACAAGAGTGAGCATGGCTCCCATTGCTTCGGGGCAACTGGTCTTGAATTTGCACCATTTGCATTGTTTCTCTCCCGCGAACCTCCGAGCCGATGGCGTTAGCGCAATCTCTAGGATGTTCATTATTAATTCCTTTCCAGCCCTTAATTGCTTTGTGGTGAAGGTTGCCACCTCCACAGACTCCCGCGTTTGAAGGATGGCAGCATGAACCTTGGAAACCTTGGGGTAGTTTTCCTTCAGAAGAACCGCCAAGGCGAGAAGCTGGAGGTTCCGGCTACTTGGGGTTACTTCTCCGCGACCTGTTTTGTAGTCAACAATCAAAGCGGTTCCCCCTTGAATCACAATGTGGTCAGCCATGCCGGAGAAGTTGATTTGAGCGGGAAAGGCGGGAGGTGACAGCCACATCCTATGCTCTCGCATTACTGTTACGATCTTCTTGGCGCGGGGGAAAACCTCTGCTTCCAAAAGCTCGCGCTTGGCTTCCAGTTCATCGGCAATATCCTGCTCCGCAACATCCAGTATTAGCTCTTGCTTGCCCTCCAAGTAGCTGTGGATGCGGATGCCCTTCACGGCATCAAAGGACATCTGTTCTTCTTTGATATCTTTCTGCGCCGAGAAGGAGCCGGGACAGAGTGACAAGTTCTCCATTGCTGAAGCACTCGGCCACCCCATCCTGACATCGCCGTTGCAGTTCACGGCGAAACCTCCTCGGTTTCCTCCTCGGCAACATTTTCTGTGAAGATATCTGAATGCGTAGCCTTGGCACGCTGGGGCTTGTTGAATTTGAATTGCGTGTCATCCGATTCAAATGCCTCGCGAACTTCTCCATCCATGGGGAGCCACTTGGATAGGCGGCGGAAGGCGGTTTTCTTCGCCATCTCATTCCAATCAGTGACCCAAGGGCCGCTCTTGCCAGCCTTGCTGCGAACGCGGATTGCTTCCACTTCAGCTTTGCTCATCACCTCACATTTCTCTGTACCGTCCTTGAAGCGACAGAGGGCATAGCAACCTACCAAGTCACCTCTATCTGCCCCCAGATCGTATTTGTGGGCCTTTAATTCGCCCCGATCATAGTCAAATTCGTCATTGGCATGAATAACGTCTGCATGGATGTAACTTATGTTACCCGAACGCATGACCAATTCAACTATGCCTTTGTAGTCAATTATTAACTGGCATTGCTTGCCGTACGGAATGAGGTGGGCGCGGCGACCATCAGGCTCAATGCCATGCTGGCTACAAGTCATCAAGGCTTGCAGCACGCTGGCTGGGTCACACTCTCCCAGCTTGGGTGTCTTGAGTAACGTGGTAAGGGCAACCCTCGCCATTCTGTCGGGCGTGAGGTGTTTAGGGAGGGCCAAGGCCATTTCTGATTTGAACTTGTCGGAACCGATCAAGTCCTTCAGCTTTTTAGTATTAGTTGTTAGTTGTGTCATAGATTTTATAAAAAGTTTTGTCGGGTTACGTTTAACATATGCGTTTCGTAGGGACGCGGATGGCGCATCCCCCAAGATGGAAAAGTCACGCACATAAATTTCTCAAGTGCGAGCGCATCGGCAGAGCAATCCGCGCAGATGGTGCGCTCAATGGCTGCATCGCCTGTGACCACTACTGAATCGTAGTCCTCACATATGTAGCAAAATCCGCCCCTCGGCGGGTCTAGCTTAATTAGTTGCAGACTCATCTTTGGATTTTTTCTTGGCATTTACTTTATTCCCTCTCTCATCAATAAATCTGTCTATCTCCTTCGCTGTAAATCGCAGGGATGCCGTCTTGGCGTCACCGAATTTGATGGCGTTGAGCTTATCCGCATGAACCCAACGGCGGATCGTTGAACCGTCCACGCCAATAAGATACGCGACTTCAGCGGTGGAAAGCATGGTGTTGAGTTCAAGGTCATCTCCGTCCTGCGTAATGACGCCGGATTTATATTCGTACTCGTCGCTCATCGTCCCTCCTCAAATTTTACGATGTCGGCTAGTCGGAAGCGGAGGGTGCGGTAGCCTATCTTCCTTGCTTTGATTTTCCCCCTCCTAACCCAACGCCTAATTGTTTCGGGAGTCACCTCAAATCTCTCTGCAACTTGGTCAACGGTTAGCATCATGCGAATTCCAAGTATGGCTTTGAAGTCATCTGGGCAAAGAAAAAGCTGCAAGCATCTCGCTCACAGCTTATTCACGGGTTGTTGATAGGTTGGGACTAGGGGTAAATGTCCCAAAATTCCTTGGCCATGGGAGGCGTAATCGCGCTGCCGATGTAATGAGTGAACAGGGTGGTGGTATTAATGGAATGCCCCATTGCAGTCTTCAAATCCGTCTCGTGGCGGAAGTGCTTGAGGTGGCACGATGCAAAGGTGTGCCTCATTATGTCGGACTCATCCTTGCCCCATGTTACGCCTGAAATGTATTTAATCCTGTCCCTCCGGCGGCGTATGTTTCGCATGGCTGGCAAGTCTCCACCTAGCGCAAGCCACGCCTTCGCATTGTCTTGTAGAGGGACTTCCCTTTTCTCCCGCGTCTTTGATCCGCCTCTTGAAATGTAAACGGCGTTTGCCTCCAAGCAGACGTAGCTCGGCAATTTCTTCCACTTCTTGGCGGGGAACTCATGCCGCCAATGCACGGAAGCAATTTCATTGGGGCGCACGCCGCAAAAGATTCCAAGCGCGAAGTACGGGAGAAGTTCTGGATCATGCTTGCGGCATACTTCAAACAGCTTCCGCACATCGTCGGGAAAGAATACGGCCACATCTTCCTTGCCTTGATATGCTCCGAACTCCTCCTTGCAGTTAATCTTGGCAACCGGATTGTCCCGCCGGTAGTCCTCGCGCTTCACCCACGCAAAGAATTGATGTAGCTGATTCCGGCGGAGCCGCTTTGTGTTGTTGCTCCATCCATTGTGATTGAGGTAATCCAAAACGAACTGGTCAGTAACCTCCCTCACCTTCACATCCTGGTAGCCGTAAAACCCCTGCACGGCATACAGGAGGCATTCAATGCTTTTTTCTCGTAAGCCCTTCTTGACCAGCGAATCGCGAAAGTCCCAGTACAGTTCACTCACCGGCACATCATCCTTTAGGGCCGAATCGGTATCCTTCTCTTTTAAAATCTGAAGGACATCAAATAGGGAACAATCCATCTCACGCGATAGCTTGGCGATCCTACTCAAGTCCATGCGCTGCTCACTGGACAGGTCAGCAATGGATGCACCGTAGGTTGACAATTCATTTTCCCGATCTGCAACAAACTTCTCGGCATCGGCCCTGCTGGCAAACCACCTCTTTTTCCTTTTTCCCTTAACAGTAAAAGTGACACGGTATTGCTTTGTTCCTTCGGGCTTCTTGGGGTCTTTTATTATATTCATATCCTAGCTTTCTCTTATGAGGGCTGCACACTGTGTCCAGTGACCTCAACGCGGAGGGCAAGATACACCCTCGGTGGCCCCTGTCAAGGGGTATTTAGGCGTAAATAGGTGTATAGGTCGCCACGCTTCAGTACGAAAAACGTGAATTATCCCCGTAGCGGTAGCACATAGTCATCGGTTTTCTAAACCGATGCCTATGTTTGTTTTACTACTGGAAAACTGTATCTTGCAAAGCGGGTGGCCTCTCGGTGGCGACATGAACCTAGGCTTTACTGCCACGGGTGGCCCCTTACCCCATCATCAACTTGTTCCCAATGTGATGTTTTATCTTGCTTTGTGTCACGCTGTGGATACCTTGTGCAGATGTCTAGGATAACCAGAAAGAAATCATCACTCAAATCCACGTTCGTCGCGTTCAGAATGACTGACGCAGAACTCAAGCGCGTAAACGAAATGGCAAAGCGCGTGGGCATGAGCCGCTCTCAATTCATATCCCGCTCTGTGGTGGATACCATGGATCGGGTTGAGGCCAAGAGAAGGCCCAAGCGCACGTTTATTGAGCTTTGCCGATACATTTTGGGGAAGTAACTTTGCGGCACTTCAGGATAAGCTGAAGAGGCAGCGCACACCCGTCAATGGTGGGGTCTTCTCCTTCGCCCTCGTAGATGCTTGATGCGATCACGATATAATCCTTCTCAATCTTGATTAGCCGCCCAACCGTTACGCACTTTGCCGGTACGCACTTGGAGAGTTCCGAGTTTATAACCCCAACCACATCCACCCAGTGGCATTCCACTAAACTATGTTGCGGGGGGAATCTCATTCCAAAATCTTAAAATGGTTAGCGGGGTAAATCTTTACCGGCCCCTGTCTCCTAAATTTACGCATCTCCACCGTGCCGTCCTCCTTCATTTGGTAAACTTTTCTTCTCACGGTGGACAAGGACATATTTAATTTAGCCGCCAACTCGCTGATGGTATAAAAGCCTTCAGGCACAACATCTGTAGGCTCAACCACTGACTGTAGAGCTTTCGCCCAATCGGTTAAATCTCCTTCAGATTGGTGGGAAGAATCCACTTTCCGTTGGTTTTTTCGGCTTGCCATATTTTAAAGTTTTTCTTGCCCTTACCCACTATACCAAAGACCCAGCCATTGCTCCAACGCATTGTGGCGGGGCGAAGTGAGGCGTATGTCAATTTAGGAATATCCGCGAGGCAACCATAGCTGTAACCCTTCGCTCCGCCGTGCCGCACGGCTTGAACTGCCTCAATTCTGTGCAAATGCCCCATGACAACTGCTCCACCAGGATCAGCGTAAATCTCTGCGTGCTGTTTAACCGCCGCCATATTGGCCGTGTAGCCATGGACAAAGGCGACCGAGCCAATCCTATGCACTCCTTGATCGTAGTGGTACGGGTAGACCTTACATCCCATCTTCCTCAAATACTTCTCCAGCTTTTCAACCCCCTCTTGGCAATACTGGCGCACAATCCCGCTGGCTGCATTCTCGGCAGTGTTGTAGAGCCTAAATTCGTGGTTGCCGTTAAGAAAAACCGTGGGGCGTAACCGCTCCAACATATTGTAGCCCTGCGTGAGATCGCTCACTAAAGAATCGTAATGCTCTGAATCCTGATTGCTTACTCCTTTGCGTAGGCTCCGCAAATCAAACATATCGCCAAGGCAAATGCGATGCTTCGGTTTTAATTCAGCGATGTGCTTCTCAAGGGCATCAATCGTGGAGCGACTGCACATATCCCCGTGTGCGTCTCCAAAACAAACAAAACTTTCTGCTGTACTTCCTTTCATGTGCCGCCCCCCAGCACGCCTCGTCGTTTTACTCTTCTTTGTTCAGTTGTGGAAACATACTCTTCATTAGCTCTGGAGGCAACAGTCCCTTCTTGCCAGCCTCTATCCTCTCAAGGTTCAGTATTCCCATCCACCTCATCGTTTCCGGTGTTGCGTATCTTTCCTCCACCATTTGCGTAATAAAATCAGCGCGAGCAACTGGAAGGTCGGCCAACATTGGCAACTGTTCTGCCATGTGCATTATTAACCCGGCCCTTTGTTTGGCTGGATAATTGGACAAACTTTTTATATCCCACCCCGGAGTGCCGCGCAGTTGTTCCTTTTTGAGTTCTGCGAAAACTCTTTCAACCATCTTAAAGTTTTTTATATTCTCCCTAGTGATGCCTCTCCCCCCAAGCCTGTACCTTGATTTCGCCTGTTCCATAATCCCCTCGTCAGACCACCCAGCTTTTCTGCCCAGAGCGATGTACTCCTTTGCATCTCTAATCCCAGCAAAAGCCTCTGAAGCCGCCCATTTCCCAGCCTCTCTCCTTTTCTTTTCCAACTCCTTGTCTTGTGGAAGGTATCCTGGGTTCAGGAACCTTGAACCCACAGTTCGCATCAACCATGAGTTGCGCCAATCATCACGCCCCACCACCTTCGGCTTGGGAACGAATTGAGTGAATAGCCCTCCTGTCAACGCATCTGATAAATGTTCCAGCTTTGCTGGTGAGCGCATCCAACTAGGGGCTTTGCCTCCAATGGGAACACCTAATGCGTCAGAGTATTTGCCCCCCGTTTTCATGGAAATCTCATGGGCCAACCCCTCAAAGACAGGTCTGGTGCGGGGAGTAACTTGTAATTCTGGAAATCTCTCCACCGCTCCTCGCGGCAAGATTGGCCGATGTTGCCAAAGTTTTTTATTGAAATAAACTTCTGCCGGTGCGCGTAGCCACGGATTGAACCCAGCCAATGCACTCTCAAAACTTTCTTTAGGGGTGTCGCCCTCAATGTTTATGGGCGAAATCACTTCAGCCATATTTTTAAGGAAATCCGCGTATGATTCCGGGTCATCATCCTTCATCCGGTCAATTACAAACTCAACAGTATTGGAAAACAACTTTGCTGATTCGCGCTTTTGGACGGCTGTATGCTCCAGTATCTTCCCGCCTTCTGGATCATGCGGGTTTGTGATGTATTTATTCCCAAAGACTATCCAGTTATTTTTCTTCCAGTAATCGGGGATTTTAGCCAACTCATCAGCGTGTTTTTCCTTGTTATGAAGATGGTTAAATGCCGTAGCCATTCCCACGGTTGACCCCATTCTTCCCATGGCATAAAGCCATTTTTTGGTGTTGGTGACATTGCCGAGCCTTTCCAAATCCCTAACCTGACCTTGTATCCGTGCATTCAGGAAGAAGTAAAGAAGGTTGGCACGTTGCATTGAAAAGTTTGGCAAACCACTCCCCAACCTATTGAAATCTGGGGATCCGTGGAGCCTCCGTATCTCGGTAACGTCTTGAGGGTATTGCTTTCTCCACGCTTCCACATCCTTCATGCCCCTTTTCCGCATGGCACGCATGACGCCTTGAATCGCAAATGCCTCCTCAACAGTGTTGGCAAGTTCCCCTGCATTTTTTATGATGTTGAACGTGCCTTTCCCAAGAGGCTTGTAGCTAGTAATAGCCTCTGGGGTGAGCATGGCCTGGAGCGTATTACGCATCGTTCCGCTCTTGAGCGCATTCATAAAATGCTCATCGTACACGCCAAACTTTGCTTTCCCTCCAGACGCTAAACTTTTCGCAAATTCAATGCCGAAAACAATAGGGTCAAGAATCTTGTTGGCTTTCTGGAGCTTTGTCGCTGCCTTTGGGCCTCCCATATAAATCCCGAAATCAGACATGAGAGCGGCAGTGGGCGCGTCAGCCGAAAGAAGGTTGGCTATTTGGAACTTTGCATTATACAAAGTATAAAACCCCTTGGTAAAACCTGATAACTTGCCCAACCACCCGGTTAACATTTCATCCGCCTTCCCTCCTTGGAAGAATTTAATGGGATCGGCTATCTTTGATTCCACTTGATAATAGAGAGGCTTGCCCCTGTCCAATACCATTATCTTATCAAACCCCTTGGGAACCTTTGTTGACTCCTTGATTTTCTGTATGAACACCCCGTCCTTATCTACGTCAGCCAGTTTCTTGAACTTCAGCAGGAACTCATTCCTGTCTGCCATTTGTGAGGTTGTCCAAATAACTTCGTCCAAGGCCGATACCATATCTTTCATCTTGGGGAGTTCGTCGCCCTTGATTCCCTTGATGCGCTTTAACTGCCATGGCTTGTCAGCGTATTCCAAGAGCCTGAACGGCGCGTAAAAATCGTTATCAGCTTTGATGATGTCATAACTCTCCTGTGAAATGCGCCCTGACTCCACTTGACGCCTCAATGCCGTGTCAGCGTGTTGTTGATATTTCTCTCCAATCTCTTTCAGTTGGGAGAAGCGAACTGACCCCAGCTTTTCCTCTAAAGTTTTCAGTTGAGTTTGAGCCTCCTTGATTGTGAATTTGCCTACCTCCTTGCCTGATCGTTGCCTTAATCCTGCAATCTTATTCTCAAGCTCCCCAATCTCGACTTTCCTTTTCTTTGTAGACCGCAGTCTCTTTAGTTTTTTAAGGAGGGTTGAGGTTTCCTTTATCTCCGCAGCAGTTCTTTCCGCTGACTGAAGGCGATCCACTGTGCGTTTCAGTAGCATATAGGTACTAAAGTCATCCCTCATCTCCTTCTGGAGACTTGGGAAGAATTGCCTTAATGGCCCAGCCAATCGGTGAATGGGCTTCATTACCTCCTGCCTGAATGGATGCACCGCAGCTTCCGCTCTACCAGGGGAACCAGCAAGTTGCTCTAGTTGCGCTGCCATATCCAGCTTCGGCAACTCTTTCTTGTAATAATCATAAATCGCCCGTTCACCCACCTCAACTGGCCGCGCTCTGGCAAGCAGAATAGTGCGTAGGTCATCGCCCGAATCCTTTATGCGCTTAATGATGGAGGGCGGGGGCTTTTCTCCGATGGCTTCAAATACCGCATAGGTGTCGGCTAGGTTTTGCTCTTTCTGCGAGAGGAACTGTGGTAGCTTCTTGGCTTTGCCCATGGCCCCAATTCCACCTCCGAGGACTGCGGGGAAGGTAGCGTGCCTAATTGTTTCGGTGGCTGAAAGGGGCTTCCCGGTTTCCAATATCTCTCTGGTTTGTGCTGCCGCAGCCCCGACAGACCCAACCTCTCCTGCTCCCCTTAAAACATTCTTGATTCGCGAGAGGGATGGCTTGAGAATGCGCCCCTGTGGCAAAAGACCCCACACTCCCGCCTCTCCCATTTCTGGGACGGTGGCTGGCTTCCCTGTAAGGAGAGGCTTTGAGAACATCGCACCACCGATGCCGCCTAATACGCCGCCTACTAATGGACGCCCAACTTTAGCCCCCTGCGTTGCCCCATAGATCATCCCAGCAATCGGCCCCATTTCAGCAGCACTTTCTCGCATTTCCCGAAATGGCTTTTTAACAACATCCTCTTGCCACTCCGCTATTCTCTTCGGTTCAGCCCCCGCTCCCTCATACCGCAATGCTTTCCTAAACGCTGGCAAGTCTGGCTTCGCTTGCCCATAAACCACCTCACCTGTTTCTGACTTTGGTATGGGGGCTATGCCTCCTCTATACCTCAATTGGGAGCGCATTGTTCTTTTCTGCACTGAAGGATAGTCCTCCAAGGGAACCGTGGGTTCCTTGACATCTCCCGTCATTAATCCTTGCGCCTTTAATTGACCGGGGGTTTTATCCAGTAGTCTCTCAATCTCTTCGGCAGTTAACTTGCCGCCAGAGATTAGTGGTTGCTGAAAGGTGGGCGGTGGTTCCTTTAGGAGATCAGCCCAACTTGGCTTCTTATCATCCTTTTCTTTCGTGGGGAGTAAGTCGCTCCAAGTGGGTGGTGTATTTTGGGTTTCGGCCATTTACTTGGGTTGCTCTTCAAGGACATTGCCCGTCCTTATCCATGTCATTCCGTTCGCCTCAAATGGGACACCTTCAGGGTTTGCCAAAAGAATCTTTTTAATTTCCGCATTCTTGGTTGGGTTATCATCAAAAACCGTTGTCTCAATGTTCACGGTTATGGCTTTTGGAACCGGCCCTTCCCCGACCTTTGGCATAGCCTTGCCTGCTCCCGGCAGTGGGGGCAGGACTGGGGCCGGAATTGCCTTGTCTTTTTCAGGCAGTGGGGGCGCGACTGGGGCCATATCAGGCTCAAAATCTGGGTCGGTTAACGTTCCCAGAATATTGGCTCTTTGCCTCCTCGCCCTCTCCATATTCTCCTTTGTCATATCTGCCCCAGCCAGAGGCTCAATAGCGACATCTGTTACCGCAAATGTAAGTGGGTGCCGTTTGTAAACAAACTTGTAAGGTAGTTTTGATGTGGATGTGGATGCGGCAGCTAGAGCTGCCCGAACAGCCTCATCAGGGGCATCCAGCGGCAGTGCAAGGTTCGCCCTCACTACTAAAGCTCGCTCTCTGAAGACTTTGCCTTCTCCGAGCTTGTCATTAGCAGCCGCCCTGTGCGCCTCAACTCGCGCAACAAGTTTTGGCAACTGTGCCGTCACATCTTCAGGTCGCGACACTAGCCGCCCGTCAGGAGCCACAATGTTTATTCTTCCTAGAGCATCCCTCTCAAGTGGAAAATCTTCCGCCTCTTTGGGTGCGTATTCTTTTAGCTCATCCCTGTGCGCTTCAAAGCTTGAAACATCTAGGGCTAACTTTCTCCACATCGGCACTTGTGATCCCAACTCCTTTTTCCAGTTTGGAGAGCCTTCTTTGTATGCTTTAAATTGCTCTTCCCCCATCAAATTATTGGCTATCCTTTCAACTTCAGGAAGTGCCTTCTCTATTTCATGCTCGTGGACAGCGGCGAGTTTACCTTTTTGCGCACTCACCACATCAGCGGCTTGCTGCAACCTTTCTCCTTTTTTGGCAGCAGCAATTTTGGAGGCAAGAGATATTTCACCTTTCTCCTCTGAAAGAGCTTGCCTGATGCTTTCCATCATATCTGGGCTACCCTCAAATGGATGTGGGTAGCCGTCTTGCTCCGGCCATTCTTGATTGGCAATGGACAGTGCGCCAGGTTTCCCCATTGCTGGCCCACCAAGTAAGGGAGGGGGTTGGGGTTGAACCTTCTCTCTGATTTCTCTATCCAAGGATTGAATTATCGCTTCGGCTTCCTGTGCCTTTGCTGCGTTACCAGCAGCAAGAGCATCAGCGCGGTCTTGCAGGGCTTGTTCGCGTTGGATTCGCAGTTGAGCATCCTCCCTGCGCCACAACTTCATGCGCTCTTCAACTTGCCGTTTCCACTGCTTATCGCGTAATTCATCGGCATACTTCCGGTCTTCCGCACGCTCCTCGGCACGAATACGCCTCTCCCTCGCGCTCTCGTAAGCTGGCGCGAATCCCTTTGCTACTCCTCCCCAAAAATCAGCCATAAATCATTATCCTCCAAAGAGTTTGTTAATCTTACCAGCACCAGCAGCAGTACCAGCCCAACCGCCAGCTACAGTTCCTAAAAGCTGACCAAACCCACTGGGTTGCCCAGCTATCTGTGCTTGTTGACCCCACATCCCTGCCTGTGTGCCAAACTGTTGTTGCGCGAGATTCTGCTGTCCCTGCAACAGTCCCATCGCATTGGTGGGCTGATATTGCAGCGGCATAAAGTTGGCTTGCGCTGCCTGTTGCGCTCCCGGCAACATTCCAAATTGACTGGCAACCGGAGCTAATCCAGAGAAGCTCTGAAGGTTAGCCATCTGCTGCTGCTTCATCTGCTCCTGCGTACCAGCTTTCTGCATCGCGCTCGTAAAGGATTGCTGTGCAGCTTGGTTGCGCTGTGCCATTGCCTGTTGTTGCGCTGCCAAATCCTGCTGTGCAGCCACGTTACGCTGCTGTACACCCTGCATATCCAACCCGTATTGTGCCTGTCTGGTTCCTGCCTGTTGACCAAGAGCGGAAAGCAAGCCCTGATACTCGGCTTCCTCCGCTTGATTGCGTTGAGCTAATGCGCCCAGCTCATCCTGCCGCTCTCGCATACGCTGCATGGTGTTGGCTTCAAGCCGTTGACCGCCCATGCCAAATTGGCCTGTCCTCGCTTGGTTCATCTGCGAAACAATCTGGCCGAGGTTCGCGAACTCCTGCTGCTCGGCTCCGGTACGCTGGGCTATTGCGGAGAGTTGATCTGTGCGTTCTCGTAAAGCTGCCTCATTGTCAAATCCTGCCGCCTGAATATCCAACTGGAAGCCTCTCTCCATTGCAGTGTTCTGCTGCTCCAACTGTGAAAGAAGGTTCTGGTATTCCGCTTGCTCGGCTGATGTACGCTGACCCAGTGCGCCAAGTTGATCGGCTCTCTCCTGCAAGTCAGCTTCACGGTCTGCTCCGAGCCTTTGCATTCCCATGCCGAACTCGCCCGTTTCAGCACCAGTACGCTGTTGGATTCCCAACAACCTGTTCTGTAAATTCTGCTGTGCCACTCGCGCCTGATAGTCACCAGCCGTCTGACCTGATTGCAGGAATCCCATGAGGTCGCCCATTGCTGCACGTTGAGCGGCATCTTCGGCTTCCTGTACCTGTGCCGCTTCTTCAATCACAGCTCCACCACCAAAGATGTTTCCAAGTCCGGCAGCTCTGCCCCTTGCAAGTCTCCTCGCTCTCTCGCCCATGAGTTGCGCTGTCCTGCCTGACTGCGCTCTATCCAAGAATTGTCTCTCGGCAAACTGCCGTCCTGCTAGGGATTCAGGGTCAATGGGGATTTCGGGTATGTCCTCTGCTGCCAACCTCTCAAGTGTTGGTGCAGCTTCCGCCCTCTCCAGTGCCTCCATCTCGGCAGCTCTCTCAAATTCCGGCCCTGCCCCTACCTGACCAAATTCAGGTGCAGCTTCCGCCCTGCGTAGAGCGTCCATCTCTCCCGCTCGCTCCAACCCCGGAGCCTCTCCCCGCGACAACTCCTCTAGCGTAGGCTCTGCGCCTAGTCTTCCTAAATCTCCGAATGCTCCTGCCCGTTCGTATTCCGGCACATCGCCCAGTCCAACTTCAGGCAGAGTCGGGGCAAGCCCAACTGTTTCCAGCAACTCTGGGCCAGCCATCCTCTCAAGTTCAGGTAACTCTGGAAGCTCTCCGGGTTTGTATTCCTGCGCCAACTTGCCCAGCATCTCACGCGCATCATGCCCTGTGGGGTCAGAGCGAATCATTAACTCTCTCGCACGGTCAACGTACTGTGCGCCATACTCCTTCTCCATTTGCAGCATGAAATCTGCAACTTCAGTGGAGGTTTCCTTCTCAAATTCCCAACGCTTGAGTGCGCGATCCAAGTCACCTACGCCTGTGAAATCAACATCAACAGCTTCATCACGATCCACCGTGGTGCGGGTGGTCGTTCCATCGGGTTTCCTGACAACCTTTGAGTAAGTGTTGGCTTTTAGTGGAGGGCCAGTTGGAGACTCATATCCCGCTAGAGTCCTAACGCTCTGGGTCATGGATCGCGAGCCACTAAAAACCGAATCATATTTATGACCTGTTTGTTCTCTTATTGCTGGATCAAGTTCACTCCAGTGCGTGCCTGACGGGAATTCCTTATTACCTATCTTAACCCCTTGCGTTAAATTACCGGAGTCATCAAAATCAACTGTTCTCCCTGTTCCGTCACGGTATCTACGGTCTGCTCTGTCAACAACAATTGATGCTGGGCCTCTTACTTGTATCTCTTCATCTGAATAAACAGGCTCATATCCTGTCGGAATTTCTGTCTTGGTCTTCTCGTAGCGCGTGGTGGTTCCGTCATCCGCAACCTCGTGAAGCAACATCTCCTCGCCAAACTCCATGGCACGCTGGAGTCTTGCCATATGTTCTGCGGTTTCGGCAGTTGCCTCTGCAATCTCCTGCTGACTGGGCGGTGTCGGTGGGGTTGGTACGCTCGGTTTTCCCATGATCTATTCCTTAATTAAATGTCGCCGCGCACGCTCCATAGGTACGCACACAATCTTGCTGTCATGCTTGGGTCGTACCCAAGCGATTAAATTGCAATCCTTCCCGATCTTGTTCCACATTTCCGTATACATTTCCTTCATCACATCCGGTCGAGTCGCCACGGTAGCGTCCACATAACAAATCTTTCCGCCTGTATCGCAGTAGTCCTTTCGGCAATCCGCTTCACTGTCAACATAGCGTAACACTGCCGCGCCTACCAGCTCACCGTTACGAACTGAAACCAAGTATCTACCCTTGATAACAAACCACTTCACCCAATCCAACAATCTTTGCTGCGGCCAATCCTTGCAATGATCCAGACGCCGCCTGAACAGTTCCGCAATCCAAATTGACATGGCATCCACGTTGTTCATCGTTCAGGGTCTATTGGTTGTCCAAAGGCACTGGACTGGACTGAATGCAGCGCAAGCCTTCCGCCATCTGCCTTCACTCTAAACTGTAACTGATTAAATCTTCCCTTGCTCAACATATTAAAGCCTTTCCGAATCAGGTTCGTTGAACCGGGAAGCGATAGGCTCCCATCAAGCGTGCTGGCGGAGGAGGAAAGGTCTGTGTAATATTTAATGTCACCCGTAACTGCATCCGCATGGGTGTTGTCCAGATTGAACTGGGTTGAGTACCCGATCTTGTCTCCCCAAGTCTCGCCAAAGGTGTATGCGCGGGTCTTGATGAAAGATTCGTAGGTTGAACCGCCATCCTTGTAATCTGCAATGGTGGTGGAGTCTTCGGGGTTAATATCGTCCCAAGTATAAAGCTCACCGTTCTGCGTGGCGATATTCAGCTTCAGTTCCCCGTCAAATGCGCTTATTACAAAGTCTCTCGCGTCCCATCCCGTCCAGTAACCGCACCAAGCTCCTGCCAAGAGGTTAAAGGTCAATACATGGTCGGGATATATGGCATTATCTAATGGGACAGACAATATGTACCTGTTTCTCCAGTGGATTGCCGTGCAAGTGCTGACAGCAGCCTGATTGATGCGCCCTATGAGGTCGTTTATGTTGCGGCTGATGGGAAGGCTAACATCCGTCTCCGTGCCAGCTTGAATTGTCTGCAAAGAGCGAACTCCATCCCGTGAAAGGAAGTAAACATCCGCACCCACCTGTTGAACAGTGGCATCGGCCACGCAACCCATCCGGTTATTGATTAACTTGATGCTCCACTGCGATACAGGGAGGGTTGGGTCAGCGTTGACCTTGTAAATGCTTCTTTCCTTGAAAACATACAGGTCAAAGTTCTGTCCGGGCATCAGGGCAGTTATGGGGTCACGATCATTGCCCACCCGAAGGTTGTCACCCGCCAAATCCCAAGAATCTCCATCCAAGATTGCACTGCAATACAAGGTGTCAGCGGGGACGTTGTCAGACGCGCTGGTGGCGAATAATCTGTTCGTGTGGGTGACAATAAATTTAGGTTTGCTCGGAGTTTGAGTAACGTTAGCTGTTCCTGTCGCGTCTGTCCCGCCAGTGGGGGCGGCTGTGAAGGTCACAGCGGGTGGACTGTCCTTGGTGTAGCCAGTTCCCTCGTCTGTGATGGTCACGCTCACCACTGAACCATCATAACCGAGAACTGCCGTTCCTGTTGCCGTGTCACCCGATGAAGGGGCGGCAATTGTGACAGTTGGAACGGCAACATAACCCGCTCCACCTTCTGAAATAGCTATGCTGCTTATTTGCCCCGCGTTAACATCTCCCTCGGTTGGCGGAGCAGCACTTCCGTCCACATAGCGCAGAGCATTAGTCCCGTCAGTGTAATACATCCGGTCATTAAGCTGGGCAAACCTCACTGTGGCTCCAGCGGGATAGTCTGCTCCTGTCAGGAACGTGAACACACCGGGAGGAGTCAAGACTTTCAGGTTATCCTCGCCATCAGCCAAGATAAAATACTCAATGCTGCCCGTGTCAAAATAGGCAATGGAAGTTAATGGAGCAGTAAGCCCTCCCCATGTGCCTGTCTCCGCTTCCCAGTTTACATTTACGTCTTCCCAAATTCTGTACCCTTGAGAAAGGCTTGTTCCCCGCCGAGTCACCGCATTGCCGAACTCATCAAGGTCAATGTTCTTGCCTTCAGCATAGGCATTCTCTGGAATCAGGTTTGCGCGGGAAGCACTGGTTTGACCACCCACAAAGCTGTTGTTCCCGTCCAGAATAATCGGGTCATCCAATACTTCATTTGATAAAACAGGCATTAGGCTACAAAATCATCTCTTGACCAGTGATCCACCACAGTCGGGACAATGAAACTTGTCTTGTCCTGTTGTACGTTGTCCAGATCACGGCATATTTGAAGCAGATTAGCTGCTTCCGCAAATTTAGTCTGGGCTTTTTGATATTGCATGGAGCGTTCCAGCATATCGCCCGTGGCATAAGCCAAAAGTGCGTTCGCCGCACCGTTGATGACCGGACTATCCGAGTCACCCATCTCCACGAACTTCAATTTGCCAAGGGCATAGAGTGTTCCGGCATTTTTCGGAGTGGCAATGGGCTTGATGCGGCAATTCCCACTTGCGTCAGGCGGTAATGGCACGAAATTCTGTGGAGTGTCCCTGCGGTCACTGGTGTTGTTCCACATATTCGGGTCTAACTGGAAGAATTGAACCCAACTCCCCCCAACACACTCCAAACCATCTGACTTCCCCGTTTCAGTGAATCGCACAGCAACGATAAAGTCCAGTTTAGGAGCAGACGAGGCTGTCGTGGAGGAAGTTGGGTAATAAAAGATGGATGGGTCATCGGATAAAGTAATGGTTTCGTCCTCTGCCGCAACAGCAGTTGAAACCACACCCATAGAGTTAGTCCAGAGAGAGGCTTGAAACATCATCCGGTAACGATTGTTAATGAACTGCTTGCAGGTCGTGACTGACGCACTGTCAGTGTCACTCATCTTCGTCGTAATTTGATCTGCAAGTTCAGTTAATGTCATCAGTTACCCCTCTCAATCTCTGCTTCCAATTCGGCTATGGTATCCAAAGCCTCGGAAACCCATTCAGGAGCCGCCAGTGTCGCCGCCCGAAACTGCGGGTGATCTATCAGTCTCGCCCCGCTGTCCAGACGAGGACTCAAGCACCCCGTCAATAGCAGCACGATTACGATTGCGCTTGTCGCCCAACCTTTCCAGTGCCGCCTTGTCATCCAACTTGTCTCCAATTCTTTCCACGGCTTCCACCAGCTTGGGTAGAGCCGCTAAACCCTTCAATGCCTCCAAGATCATTTCTTGGCTGCATACTCCTTCATCGCATCTACAATCCCCTGCCCCCCAATGTAAGCCGGGACAATTATTATGACTGCCCCGATTACTTGCTCTGACAACTCCGGTGACAGGTTCAACCATTCAGTGGCCATGACAGTTAACAAACCGCCAATAGCCATCCACAATTTACGTGACTTCAATTTTTCCTTCATTCTTTAGTAAGTTTAATGATTTTAAGGCAACTCCAGATACAGGTGAGTATCAGGAGCAGTATCTTCAGGATAAGCTCAATGTCAGTCAGGGACACGGCAGCGAGAACGCCGCCGTTAACCCCGAACATTTTTAGCCATTCGCTTATATCAGTCATGCATCCACCCATTTCATCCTGTTTAATAAAAGTTTCCTTACTTTAACTTCACTGGATCGTCCGGCGGGAAATCGGCTACCTTCGCTTCCTGCCAGCTAAATGGTTTCGGAGAAGGGCGCAGCTTTGCAGCTTCAATCTGCTGATCAAGCGAGTCCCTGAACCCGTCTGACTCTGCAACTGCATCCGCAATTTCAATCGCCCATTCCTGTGTAAGGTCTGCGAACGGAATGAACCCAGAAGGATCAGGCGCGGCTAGCGTGTGCATAGTGTCAATGTATGCACTGTTCCCGTTCCCGTCCGAGGCAGTCATGCCGCAAACCAGTTTCACAACCACGTTATCTAGGTTGTCCTCGTCTTTGACCAACGGTTCAAGCCGTGACCAGTTATATGTGTTTGCCATAATCTTTTTTAGTTTAAATCTATGGTGATACTGACAGTTCAGCGGTTACGTCAGTGTCAGCCGTACCCCAACTTGTTAACTTCAGGATTCCGTAATAACTGTCTTGAACCCCGATGGTGGAGATGCTCTGACCTATCTCCTTCCAGTCTGCGCTGCTGTTCGGCGTGGTTGGCGCAAAACCTAGCGAGTCTCCATTGTTGTAAATCCTCAACTCAACTTCCTTTCCAGCAGAGCGATTGCTGGTTGCCAGTGTGGTACAGGTTCCCGTGACAGTTAATGTCTGGAGCTTTGTGCTGCTGAAATCTATCGTCACTGTTGCCGTCTCTGACAAGGCAGTGACTCCGCTTGAGCCGCCACCTGTTCCCAGTTGAACATCCGTGCCAGCGTCATCAGTGAAATACAACGTGTTCGGCGTTCCAGTCTTAACCCAGATTTGTCCGTAAGCAGCAGTATCAGAGTCAGCCGCAGCTTGCTCCTTGAGGGTAACCGAGCCTTCCACGGTTAGCTTTGTGACTGGAACTGCGGTTCCGATGCCGACGTTGCCAGCCGAGGTAATCCGCATCCGCTCACCTTCAGAAGAACCGTCATATGTGGTAAGAGTTAGGTCAGCCGCACCATTTCCAGCATTAGTGTTAATCGCCTTTATTCGGACGTTTGATATGCCTGCATAAGAGGCTCCGCTGTCGGTGAGGAAAGCTATTTCAGATGCGTTACCTAGCGTGGAACCAGTAGCATTGTCCAACACCAGCGCGGGGCCAACCGCACCGGAAGCCGCCTTTATGCAGTGGAGTGTTGTTTCGGGCGTTCCTCCAATGCCGACTTTGCCAGCCTCGGTAATCCGCATTTTCTCTGCTGCTGCACTCCCAGCCTCCGCAGTATGAAAAACTAAAGCCCCGCCGGGGAGTGTTGCGTGGGTTGTGGTGCAAACCGCTCCCACCGCCCCAACGCTGTCATAGCC
>Ga0208030_1000260_pt1 | contig 38717 bp, 40 predicted proteins | sample MalvirDeepMed_M9_FD_184246 | JGI IMG/M metagenome (GOLD analysis project Ga0208030, IMG submission 184246) | Marine viral communities from the Global Malaspina Expedition - Malaspina viral metaG DeepMed_M9 (SPAdes) (version 2) | ecosystem: Environmental > Aquatic > Marine > Oceanic | place...
CTAAGGCCTGTTGATCTTTGCTGTACACATTTCGCTCAGCAATACATCGGCAGCCACATCATTGAAAATGCCAGTGATACCATACTGGCATAGTTTCTCGCTAACTTTTCATATCTAGTTGATACTGAACGATAATGCTTTATTCGAGCAAAGGCATTTTCAACTAAGTGTCGATATTTATAAAGACACCAGTCGACACTCTCTTTGTCTATATCTTGGCCATAATTACGTTTTGGTATGACTGAAATACCGCCTCTGGCTTCAATATATTCCCTTAATGCATCACTATCGTAGCCTTTGTCGCCTACGAAAATATTTACTTCCTGTAAGTGGTCAACCAAACTTTGAGCACGAGCAATGTCATTTCTCTGGCCTTCTGATAGCTCAAAATAAATGGGAAGCCCCCCACTATCCACGGCTAAATGGATTTTTGTCGAATTGCCACCACGGCTCTTTCCTATGCACTCATTGTCTGAAGTCGCAGCACCTGTACTATGCTGATGAGCTTTGACAATCGAACCATCAGCAAAGACCCAGTCATAATCAGCCAGTTTTGCTAACTCATTGAATAAATTATTTAATAAACCTTTCTTCGACCATAAATTGAAGCGTCGATAGATGGTACTCCAGCCTCCAAACTCTGTGGGTAAATCTCGCCACGGGATACCGGTTCTCAACCGGTAAAGTATCCCTTCAAAGGTCATTCTGTGTTCTGGTTTGTTATAAATGCGGCCTGTGCTCTTCATTACTTGAAGTAGCTTTTGCCACCGCTGATCAGTTAGCATTAGTCTCGGCATGGTAGTGAGTTGTTCTTTTACTTTTGGCGAAGCAAATTATAACTCTTTACCATGCCGGTCAAAAACTAATCACGAAAGATCAACAGGCCTTAAATAACGATAGAAAGTTGCTTTAGATATAGAAAGTGAATTACAAATAGACTCTATAGAAAGTGAATTATTTTGGTGCATCTGCTTTGCCATCTGGACTTTAGGGTTGTTGATACCGATTTTAGGTCTACCGCCATTCCGTCCTCGTGCTCTTGCAGCAGATAAACCAGCATTGGTCCGCTCTTGGATTAATCGTCTCTCAAATTGCGACAATGCACTAAATATATTGAACATCAACTCACCTGAAGCTGTTGTTGTATCAATAGCACCGTCCTGGATCGATTTGAATCCAATGTCTTTTTCAACTAATGACTCAATCAAATTGATCAAGTGAGACATTGAGCGGCCAAGACGATCTAATCGCCATACTATTAAAATGTCTCCAGATGACAATGTATCAAGACATTTATCTAATCCTGGTCGAGTTGATTTTGCTCCCGACGTTTTATCGGTAAAAATATGTTCAGGAGCACACCCGTTGTTCATTAACGCATCGATCTGTAGATTTAAGTCTTGATCAGATGTACTTACTCGAGCATACCCTATTTTGAGCCCCATAATCTTATTTACATGTTGAAAAATGACTTTATGAGACTATATTAAATGAGATGGGTTTATAAAACAAATAGAACCAATAAAATCAGACCGAGCGGAGAAAATACTTTTCACTCTCATAAAACGGTCGTTTTTTAATACTTTCTTGTTTGATGAATTTATTGATTTAGTATTAATTTAATTAGTTTCTTCATTGAGATACTGACGCTATCATTAACACAGCAGTAGGTGTAAATAGAGGAAGTTCAAACGTCGGCGTTGAACTAAAAGGTATTACCATTGCATAGACTTGAGAAAGAGTTGCTCGACTTAGTTCAATCCGATACGCGCATATTCAGGTTTATTGAACACTCGTCATTGGACGGTATGTGGCATTGGGACTTGGAGAACGCTGAACACTTTTTGGTCCATATTTTTCTTGGTCGAAAGATCGGATCTTGGAACAGGCAATTAGTTCAATTTCTTAAACCGAGTTCAGGTTAGTTAGACCGTCAAGTTCCTTTAGTAATCACGCGACTATACTTTAGGTATGGTCGTAGCTCGTGATATCAATTCCCAGCGTTAAGAACTTAGTTAATAACTTTATTACTTTCTGGCAAATTTTTTAAACAACGTCTTTACAAATTTGCAGATCATTTCTATGGTTATTTTGTGGTATGGACTTTCCAATTGGAAAGCCGTATGACGTTGTGTGGAACTCGCCTTGATTTTTTTGAGTTATTTTGTAGGTTCAAGTAAAACATGTGTTTGCTTTAAAGGTCCAGTTATCTGTTAGGCATTGATGTAACTCATTTTCTGCTGTCATGAACATTAGTAGCAATTTGAATTTCTGAAAAAGGTGGGCATCCTATAGACAGGACCTTACCAAGATTAACTTCGCATTTGTTCTTGGTAACTACTTTTCCAAAAAGGACTGTGAAATGCTACAAGAATCTATTGCTGTAAAAGATGTAAGCCCATTCCATATATCAACTCCATCAGAACTACTTGAAACACCTAAAGAATATCAAGATCTCGTTAAGAGGCAATTGACTGCCCATGCTGAAGGGGAACTTTCTGGAGCTGATGACTATGTAAAATTGTTTTACTTTTTGACAAATGACCCCTACGAGAAAGCAGTGTGCTGCGAATTAGCCAAGGATGAACTTGACCACTATCAAAGAGCTGCGGACATTTTATTAGATATTGGTATAGATACGTCATTTATGCTATCGCAAAACTTGAACGATAGAGCGTTCTACGCGACCGAAGCCGTAAAAAGTTGTCGAAATTGGGCTGAAAGAGCATTGATTTCGACTCTTGTAGAAGACGCTGTAATTGATGTCCTAGAGGAAATGGCTCAAAGTTCCTACAGGCCTATTGCTGACATGTGCCCTCATGTTTTAAAGGATGAAAAACTGCACGTTGGGCATGGATTCAGGATTACGAGGAGCATGTGTAAGACGAAAAATGGATTCAAGCAAATTCAAGAAGCTCTTATAAGAATGTGGCCAGTAACACTTGATACCTTTGGCAGAAGTGATTCCCCAAGGTCAGAATTGTACGTGAAATACGGGTTGAGGCAAAAGTCATATTCCGTTGCACGCAACGAATTTGCGGAAAAGGCCAGAAGAAAATTAGAAGCTCTTGGACTTCATGTACCAGACGATACTGCAAACAGAAAGTTTCTCTAATCTTATGCTAGAAGGATTTGCTTATGAAAGATGTTACCAAAAATGCAATATTTAAAAGGCTTAACGGTGACTTTGAATATTATGCTCGTTATCAACGGATTAAACAAATTAGTTCAAGAGTTAGAGTGTCAGAGTATTTAATCACTACAGCGTGCAATATAAGGTGTAAAGGTTGTTGGTTTTTTGAATATGACTTTGACAAAAGAACAAAAGATTTGTCCAAAAAGGATGAAATTAAAAAGTTTCTTATCTCTGAGAGGAATAGAGGTATCAATACTAGTCTGATTATAGGAGGCGAGCCTACGCTCCATCCCAAAAGACTCGAATTATTTGCTGAGATTATGGAGTTTAATAGCATATCAACCAATGGTCTTAAAGCTTTGCCCAAAGAAGGCTTTAAGGATTTTTCGGTTTTAATCTCTTTGTTTGGTGGTGGCTCTCTAGACGATGACCTGCGAGCGATCAAACCTAACGGAAACTCCTTTTCGGGTCTATTTGAGACTGCTCTTAAGAACTATAAATATGATCCGAGAGCCCATTTCATTTTTGCAGTGACTGAAGATGGAATTGCTCATATCGAAGAGACAGTGAGAAAAATATCGGAAAATGGAAATACAGTCTCAGTTAATTTTTATAGTAAGTATGGTACGAGCGATCCACTCCGGACCAAGTACGAAAAAAGATTACTTGATGAAATTTTGCGAGTCAGGGAGTTGTTTCCAGAGACACTCGCTAGCCACCCTTACTACATTGAAGCTATGGTAACAGGGAAAAGTCACTGGGGAGATTTTGGATATGATGTTTGCCCCAGTGTGAGTGTAGACCATCCACAAAATGCTGAAAGAATTAAGAACGGTAATGCTGTACTTCCAGGATTTAATGCCTACGCCTCAGACTGCAAAACGGTAAACTTTTGCTGCACTTCAGGACATTGCGAGGATTGTAGAGACAGCCAAGCTGTAATGAGTTGGATAATGATAAATCAAAAGAGATTCGTCAAAGATGAAAATCTACTCAAAATATGGATTGAGATTGCAGAGAGCTATTGGCATCAATTTGTATGGGCTCATGATTTCCGCTATTCCGCGCCATCATTGCAAACTAGCGAAAATCTTAATCTGAGAAATCAGCACCATCTTCTAAAGGAGGTTGGCTAATGCAATCTATGCAAAGCGTTCAGGAGCAGAAAGAATATTTGCCAGACGTAGGCTACATCATTGAGTCCCAATTACTCTTAAGTGAGAAGGAAGTAGTAGATGGAGCCAAGTTCATTGGCGATTTAAATCCTGTACATAATGACCCAGATAACGAACAAACAATTCGTCTTGGAGGGATTATTGCAAGTGGCAGCCATATCACTGCAGTATTTTCCGCTCTTCTTCCTACTCACTTCATGAAATTTGGTCCTATGCTTGGAGCTCACATGGATGTAAAGTTCACAGCACCGATAAAACCCAATACAATCTACACTATGAATTGGGTTGTACAGTCAAAGGAGTATAAAAAGAGTCTCGGCGGTACAATTTACGCCAATGCGGGTACTATTATCGATCCAGCTGGCAATGTGACAGTTAGAGCAAACGCAAGCATCATCCTCTACTAGAACTATTTAGAGGGGTGTTGATTGCTAACCCGAAAACGCCCCTCAAGTTTACTTGTTATTATTCGTTCTGAAAATTCAGATGCCGTTGAAGCAGCGATGACAAAGCATATCTGCGGCTCAACTACTGTCCATGCTGATGAAAATGCCGCTTATGATGTATTGAGTGCATACTAAAATAGTACCGACTAAACACACCAGTCAATTGATCTACATGTATCAACTCTCGATATGTTTCTAATTGTTTTGAAGTATTCAAGTGTTTAACAAGTCATTGTTGAAGAGTTGAGAGAGATAGTGGCTTCTTTAGGAAGTCGGTAGCGCTCAATACCATTGATGTCTGGTAAGTAAACATCTAGCACAATGATATCTGGTTTATACAATTGGCAAAACTTAACTGCACTTTTACCGTTTGCAACAATACGGATTTTCTTTAATGCTGTGAGGTTGTTTGATATAAGTTCAGAAGTAATGGCGTCATCTTCAACAATCAGAAGTTGACCTGCGAGTAGCTTATTTACATCTTTAGACATGTGGACACCTCACAACTTTGTCTACTAGTAGTAATAGTCTTGGCGATGTCTACCATTAGTCAAAAGACTATTTCACTGTACGCGCAGTTATTGCTTGAACAAGCATGAGGGTCATTCTCACAGCAGAAGCTTTTATCATTTTAGTTATCTATGCCTATTTTTAATTATTTGGCAGTTTTTCGAAGAATTCACAAAAAGCGCGTTCATTTGGCCGTCATCATTCTGATGCCGATTTCGAGGGGATGGGCGCAAAACCCCATCTTGGATAAAGATAGTGTCTTCAGCGTATTTAACCTTTTGAATAACGTCCGCTGTTCCGTAGGAATAGCAAAAGTACCCGTTACCCGACTTATCGAAACTCAGGCTCGCGAGGTAAGGGCCCATGTTACCTGTCCAGAACCCAATGATTTGTGAGGGTGCCGGCTCAGCCTTTATCTGCACAAAATTGTTGTTAAGCATATCATCAACGGGAGACTGGCATCCGGCTAAAGCCAACGAGCCTAAAACCAGATATTTGCGTACATTCATAATCGTCCTTAATGTGAATAGGTGTGGTAGGTACCAGTGTAGTACGGAATGACCATAGTACGCGTGATTCTGAAGAAAAAACACAACCACCTGCCAATTACTACGGCAACATACCCCTATACCGTCTTGCCAAACTTCCCGCAGCTTCGCTGCGGCGGCAGCGCGCTCCGCGCAGTTGTGCAGGTAGAACGTGAGAAATTGGTGAGTGAGTAGGGGAGGTAAACGAAAGTGGGTCACAGGTAGTGGACAAGTAACGCACGTTTACTATGGGGCAGGTTGGTGGATGTATAGTGGTGTGTGAGGTGAGTCCTTTGTTGTGGGTGAGTCGTCCTAGCTTGCGCTTTAGTCAATGAGTCCGGCTAGGGTTCTTATGCTGTGTTGGTGAGAAAAGGATTTATTGGTTTAGGGAATTTTAGGGTATGTTGCCGTAGTAATTTTCTTTACCCAGTTATCAACAAGGTTGTGGATGGTTTATTCGTTGGATTTGCTGGTGTTTGATGAGTTATTCACTTTTTCGTTGTTAGTAGGGCGCTTGGTTACGCGCCCCCTTTTATAACGCACTTTGTGTTGAATAGAACTATAAGATTATCGATAAGTCGGATTCATCTAGTGTTGTTTTTCTGCCTAGATGTCCCTACAATAATGGGCTGGTTATCCTGCTGCGACCGCCCACCCTGCGTAATGGAGAAAGACAGCTATTTGAATACCATCGCTTCTCGTAATTATTCTCGAGCATCGATGTAAGCGCAGTATATCGATGTTAATACACATTGAGGATAATTTATGTCTAATTTAAATCCGTTCGCAGCTAAAAAAGCCCGTCACAGTCTCTTGCTCGCGGCTATTAAAGACCGATTGGGCGACAACGTTATATCTTCGTCCAAAGCTGCGGATTTGTACGCGGAGCTTCTTGGCTATCAAAACCAATCAGAGTTAGTTGTCAAAAATAAAGACTGCTCGGTCCAGTTACTTAAACGCTTGAGCATCGAATCCGACAATTTGGATTGGCATGCGAGCTCACCCGCGGTTGTCGAGGTGTTTATGCGATACATCGACAGTATTGATAGCGAATCCGTTGATCAGTTAAGTTCGATGACGAGTGATTTATGGCATGAAAGCATGCCATCATCGTGGTATCCCGTGCTTGTGAGGCATTTACGCAGAATACCGGACCTTCGTTATTTGCGTCATTTTGAACAACACAAGCAATTATCTGCGGCATTGTGTTGTTTGCGCGAGAATGGGGAGGGGACGTTCAGCCGGCAGGCCGAAATAAGGCTTATCTTTATTGTTTTCTTTTTACGCTGTGTTGCTAATCGCAACATCATCTCAAAGGTGTCTTTCGAACAAGTTTTTTATTTATTTCAACCCGTAAACTTCTCTCGTCTTTATTGGTATTACAATAACTCGCGACGCAACGCCGATTGGAGCGCAAGCGAACGACAGTTGTTAGATGATTATCAGGATAAGGACGATCGATTAGTTAATCCTCTCGGTGAGGAATACCTCAATGAGATGTATCTCTCTTTTGTTCCCTTATTCGAAGCCCTTACAATTGGTCATGACCTTGATGTGGTGACTGAAGAATTAGCCTTTATCGATGAGCGCTGGTTCTAAGTGGCGTAAGGGCGCCAATATGGTGCCCTCACATTTAAATTCTCATTATACGTAGTTCTTTCTTTTGGTTCTATTATGTATTGCGAGCGCTTGAGTAAGCCACGTTGTTTCAATTAATCGCTTAAAGTCTTCATGATTCAATATTGTGTACTTTTGCTTTTCAAACTTAGCCTGATGTTTGCGGATTTCCTCTCTTTTGAGAAGCTTTTGAAGGCGAGTAGCAGGCTGTGGCCATAGCAACACAAACTTTCCATCTTTATACGTATAATATCGCTCATCAATGTTGATAAGATTACTTACACCCACTTCTACGTTTCCTTCTAACTCCATACGACTCATTAACTTTATTCCGGTGGTAGAATGGCCGTACAGTCGCTGAAGTAGCGCTAGCGCGTCACTATCAAAAACAGTACCGCGGTGGTTCACACTTTTAGCTATGGCGCTATCACCGTATTTCGCGGCTAAATAACACACTAACCCCACTAGCCGGTGACTACCGTTGCTCGCAAAACATATTCCGTTGTAAGAGTGCACTTGTAATACACCTCTAGCGCCAGCGGCGGGGAATGGTTGGTCCTTTATTTCACTTTTGAAGTAATCAATTACCTCGTCTGTCCATCCCTCGCCGTGAATATACTCTTTTAGTGTCCCAAGCCATGTGGGCTCATGTGAGGGGATACCAGTTATCCGAGTTTGACTCATATTCCCAAACGCACCGACAGGAATGTGTTCTACTGCTTCTTTCATATGTACTACGGGTAAAATCTTGCTCAATACCTTTAGAGGCTCTTCATCCACCATATTTCGCTTAATGACGTGGCTTTGTGATGCGATTGAAAGGTCTCGTATAATTTCAATAATAGGTGTACTCATATTAGCTGCTCCAATTTCTATAAGTGTGTTAACAATGTATTGAGTACAAAGCTTAACTCGCTGTACCCTTATGAAAGTTTGTTAAACCACCTAAAATCGCGTCTTATCGAATTAGACTAAGCTATTTTGACCTTCGTAATTTCGTATAACATAGTAAGTGTAACCATAAGTGGTGAAATATCCTGCTTAATAACATTTTGCATTGGTCATACATTTGGGGCTACAGCCGGTGGTTAGCTCCACGATGGTTAAGAAAATTGCTGGCCGGTTCAGAACTTCATAGATCTTGGTTAAGTGAATATCTAGGTGTTTATGAAAAAAGGGGAGAGGTTCGGAGTGTGTGACCGACATTGGTTCTCTTACTGGTGTAACAAATAGTCATTGGGTCAGGAAAAGCAGTACCTAAAGTATTTATCAACGGACAAGCTATACAGTGATAGCATTACTGGTATTAGGACCAGCGGGGGCATTTGAACGAAAACCTACGGTTTTGAATCCTGTGGCACCCTCGAAACCGTAGGTTTCCGTCAGATAGCCGCTAACCCGGCATTTGCCCTTAAAACTTGGTCATCTTTGGAACATTACCGAATATTCAATGCTGTGACAGCCTTTTTCATAGCGAACCCTGGAGTTGTTTGAATTGTCCTAGGATCATCGCCTTTTCCTGAAGAATTACCTTGTTCTCATCGGTCAGATACGTCACTTTATCCTGGATGGTTTTCAACTCGGTTTTGGTGGCCTTCAAAGCTTGGGATAACACGGCCAATTCCTTATCGACATCTGCTTTCTGAGCAGTGAGAGCTGCTATTTTTTCTGCCAATTGCTCATTTTTATGCTGGTATTCCTGGTTCTTCGTCATGGCGTCTTCAAGGTTGCGCTTCAGGTTCTGGGTCTCATCTACCTTTCCGTTCAAATCCCTGTTTAGCGTCGCATTGGTCTGTTCAAGTTTATCGGCATTGCTTTGTAACTGCGCATTGGCATCAAATAACTCGGACGCTCTTGACTCAGCCTGGTCGAACCGGTGTTGCAGTTCCTGCATCTGGTCTTTCAACCCCTGGGTATCGATCCGGAACTGTTCGCGTTCTTGCTGACGGTCTTCGGCAGTGCGCTGCTGATAATGTTCAAAATGATCGCGGATGTCCTTATTTTCCTGCTTAAGTTCCGCAATACTTTCCTTTAATTCAGCGGTTCGCACAATGGCTTCGTCTCGTTGGGCCTCGGCTTTGACCAGGCTGATACGCACATCTTCCAGAGACTTGTCTAACGCGCTTTTTTCTTTGTTCTGCCGTTCAATCTGGCTCTCAAGATCCTGTTGTCGGGCAGTAAGTTGCGCGATGGTGTTTTTGGAATCGGCCAATTCTTTGCGGAGTTCTTTATTTGACGCCTCAAATTCCTGACGGGTCTCCTCAATACGGTGGTCGGCCATCTGCTGTACCCGCTCGTGGAGTGATTTCACTACCTCCACCAGGTCGTTCGGGAGTCCACCGATATCGGCTGCCTCTCCGTTGTCTGATCGCCAACGCTTGAGCAGCGGCGCGATGGTGCTTTTGCTGCCGGTGCCCATATGTTCCCGCACTCGATCCACCGTAGGCTCCTGGCCTTGGGTTTTGATGGCTTCGGCGGCTTTGGCGACATCGTGGAAAGTGACTCCGGCGCGTGCCATAGGGAGATTTCCTCTCAAACTATTTAGTAACGTATTATGTAACACGTAATATAACATTATATTTATGCTTATCAAAGTTTCTTGAGTTTCAATTTTTAACCTTCGATAATCAAGGTTATCGTTGGCTATGGTATTAAGCTGAAAATCTTCTGCTTGTAACGCCGGTACATAGCCGCCTTTCTGGTGACACCGATAGGAATCCAATTCATGAACACCAAACCACCCAAAATGGCCACCGACTTAGCATTACGTAATGAGGAATCGAACCAGATTGCTCATCGGGAATCCGAGTCACTGCGGCACTACCTCCAGGCGGCCACCTCCGATAACACCCGCAAGGCCTACCGATCCGCCATTCGCCAATTTGAGAAATGGGGTGGCCGGTTGCCGACTGACCGAGATACGGTGGTGCGCTATCTGCTCGCCAGGGCCGAATCGCTCAACGCCCGGACGTTAGATCTCCACCTCACCGCCATTAGCCAGTGGCACCATTACCAAGGCGTCACTGATCCGGTGCGCGATCCCCTGGTGCGGAAAACCATGGAAGGCATTCGTCGCACTCATGGCCAACCCAAACGCAAGGCCAAGGCCCTACGCCTGGAACACATCGCACAAATGGTGGATTACCTGCGGTGTTTGCCGGATAGCAAAAAGAAGCATAGGGATATCGCCCTGGTGTTGACCGGCTTTTTCGGCGCTTTTCGTCGCAGCGAACTGGTGGCCATTCAAATCAGTGATCTGAATTGGGAGCCGGAAGGCCTGATCATCCGGTTGCCGCGCTCCAAAACGGATCAACAGGCGACAGGGCTGGCCCGCGCCTTACCTTTCGGTACACCAGGTTGTTGTCCGGCTACAGCAATCAAGGCCTGGATGGATAGCGCTGAGATTGATAGCGGCCCGCTCTTTAGGCCGGTTAACCGCTGGGATCAGGTGACGCCCAGGCCTCTGAACCCAGGGGCAATTAATGACTTGCTCAAAACCCTGGGCAAGGCCTGTCAGTTCGACTTCGTGCCCGAGTTGAGCAGTCACAGTTTTCGCCGCGGCCTCTCCACTTCGGCGGCTCGAGAACGGGTAGACTTCGAGCTGATCAAGAAACAAGGCGGCTGGAAAAGCGATGCAACGGTCTGGGAGTACATCGAAGAAGGCCAGCAACTTTCGAATAATGCCTCGCTGATATTGATGGAAAAGTTGGTCACGCTGATCGACCCCGTATAACCCGTCAAATCACGAATCCCACTCTCAATTCATCTTTGCGTCTCCAGCGCTGCCCGTATCGCTTTCGCCAGATCCTCGGGCTTGCCCTTGCCCCAATAATGCAGGAAATAGTAGGAAGGCGTTTCACCGGTCATATGGTTGTGCAGCGCCACGATGTGGATGCCCGCCTGACGCAGCGTCCGCATCACCGGCTGGATCTCGTCCGCGGTCATGGCAAAATCCCCATCGACGACCGCCTGCTTCTCATTCCCGGAGAAGGCGGCCCAGGTGGACAGGCCCATGGATGCGCCAAATTCCACACCGTGCATTCTGGCGCTGCGCCCGAACGTGAATTTCAGCACCTGCCCGTTAAGGCTGCCCTCGGCATCCAGAATCTTTTCCAACGTCTTGGTGTTGTATTTGCCGGTGATATCGGGCACATCACCCGGAAATCGTTCTTGCGGTACGGGATGCTTTTTACGCACTTGTTTAATGGCATCCCACATGGCCTTGACGCCTTCGGCGAGTGACTCGGCGTTTCGTCCATGGCCGCCGATGTGCATAAAGTAAACCGGCGGACGGTCGAACACGAAATGGTTGTGCAGCGCGGTGATGTCCAGGCCGTGGGCAAAGGCGGCGTCCATGGCCGGGGTGATTTCATCCTCAAACACCACCGTATCCCCCATCACCATAACACCACCCTCCGGCAAGGCCTTGAACGCGGCCCAACTCCCGAGGCCCGCCGGCGGCGGGAACTTCATACCGTCAACGGTGACGGGCACGTCGTCGCGCTTCCAGCCGATACGCACCACGCCATCAGGTTTGGCCGTTGCCTGGGTGCCAGCCGCCTGGCCAATGGCCTTATCATCGAGGCGGCCGGAATCGTCGGCCATTGTTATGGATGCTTGAATGAATAAAGCGCACATTAGAATGAATGCTCGAAGCGGAGACATTGTCATGGCTATTCCTCTTTTTTTGTTGCTGTGAAACATTTTTGGCTGTATTGGGGGGTTACGCCGCCGGGACGCCTGCAAATAACAGATGGTACACAATACCCAGCAGTGCGCTGACTAAAATCATCGGCAACATGCCCACCTTAAAGCGCAACATAGCGATAAAGGCGCCCGCGGCCAGCGCGACGCTGACAATGTGGATGCTGCCCCAGGCGGGTATCAGCAGTAGCATACCATAGGCCCGTACAGTTTCAACCTCGTTAAAGGCGACGTGCACCGCGAACCAGATGGCGAGATTCAGCATCACGCCCACCACGGCCGCCGTGACCGCCGACAGCGCCGCGCTCACCGCCTGGTTGCCGCGCAGTGTTTCCACATACGGCGCGCCCAGGAAGATCCACAAAAAGCAGGGAACGAAGGTGACCCAGGTGGCTAAAACCGATGCCAAGATGCCTGCTGTGAAGGGGTCGAGCGTTCCCGGAGCCCGGAAGGCCCCCATAAAGCCCACGAATTGCACCACTTGGATCAGCGGGCCGGGTGTAGTTTCCGCCATACCCAGACCATCCAGCATTTCCCCCGGTGCCAGCCATCCATAGTTTTGTACCGCCTCCTGGGCCATGTAGGCCAGCACCGAATAGGCGCCACCGAAGGTGACAACCGCCAGTTTGCTGAAGAAAAGCCCAATCTGGGTGAACACATCCTCATAGCCCAAGGTCACAAGCAGGGCGACAAGTGGCGCAAACCACAGCGGCAGCCAGACGGCGAGCACCTTGAGTGCCCGCCCCCGTGACGCCCGGGTATGGCTTGCCGCGCCGCCCTCCATCATGGCATCAATCGCACGCCCGGCGTCCTCGGGGGTATCGTGCCCCTTGATGACCACAAAGCGTTCCGGATCGACATGCCGACCCAGCAGACCGATCAATCCGGCGGTAACGATTACGATCGGGAAAGGCACGGCAAAGAAGAAGATCGCCACGAAAGCGGCGACCGCCAATGCGTACATGTAGGCGTTCTTGAGGACGCGCTTGCCGATGCGGATCACCGCCTGGATCACGATCGCCAGCACGGCCGCCTTGATACCGAAAAACAGGGCCTGCACCAGTGACGCTTCCTGAAATCCAGCGTAGAGCAGACTGAGCACCAGAATGCTGAGAAAGCCCGGCAGCACGAACAGGGCGCCCGCAACCAGTCCACCCTTGATGCCATGCAGCAGCCAGCCGATATAGGTGGCCAGTTGCTGGGCTTCAGGTCCGGGCAGCACCATGCAGTAATTCAGCGCGTGCAGGAAGCGGCTCTCACTGACCCATTGCTTTTCATCCACCAGAATACGGTGCATCACCGCGATCTGGCCGGCGGGACCGCCAAAGCTCAGGATGGCGACCCGCAACCAGACACGCACGGCCTCCCCGAAGGTGATGTGATGGCCGAATGCATTGAGGTTACCAGCGGTCGCATCCCTGGTGATTTGATTGGACCCGCTGCTTGGCGGTACAGATGAAGTTGACGGTTCGTGCATGGTTATTGTTCCTTACCGTAAGTGACCAACAGGCTGTCGAAAACCTGATTGGCAGCTTGTAATAATTGATCATCATCGCTATGGGTTTCGCGCAGCCCTATCAATACACACTCGACCCCGGCGGCCTCCGGCGGCTGATGTCCCCCCACATCGAGGTAGTGCACGAGTTTTCCAAGCCGGAGTAGCGCGGGTGAATCCAGGTCGAAGCTCGCCAGCAGCGTTTCGAAAGTGACTTTTTCTTCCACGTGAGTAAAGGTCGCCCCATCGAAATCGAACCCCAGCGCCTCATCCGGGCAGTCGTCCGGCGAGGCCAGCCATAAAAAGCGTGCGGATGGATCGATGAAGCGGCCAATCAGCCAGGCACTGGCCAAACGGTCCACCCACGGCCGACGCCGCGTCGCCCAGAGCCTGCCTTGATAATCGGCTCGATCAAGACGGCGGATTGTGCGAGGTTCGGGCTGCGGCTCATCGGGAGACAAGACCCGGTTGGCATCGCTTTCCAGCTGTTTCAGAGCCGTATCGATTCGATCCCGCGCGGCACCGGGGAAAAAATCGATGGCTGACAGTCGCGTGAAGCTTTTGCGCAGTTTGCGTGTTTCCTTCATGACCTCCATGGCGGTTTCCGGCAAGAGCTTTGCCCGCAGGTCCGCCATCGCCGAGTCCAGCGACTCATAGTCTTCCGAGCGATCGAATAGCGGGGGGAACGCTTCGGTTTCAGGATCATTAGCGTGCAGTACATGGGCGGTCCCGCCACTATCACGGACATCCTGGGCAATTGCCTCTAGCTTTTCGGCATGATCAGAGATGGCTGGCAGTAGATAGACGCCATCACGCAGCGAAACGGCCCCCAGGGCTTTGATGGCGCGCCATGCCCGCATGCGCACGGTGGCGTTTTCAGTGGGGAGTGAAAGTATCAGCAGTATCCAGGACATGCGTAGATCTTAGTACATATATGTTATAAACTCTACACATTTTTAAACCGAATAACCCCTGGGCAAGAGCGATTGCCTTTAAAGGCGGTGATGCACCTTTAAATACCGCATCCATCAATAAAAACAGCGCTATAGCGCAGTTGGCGTGACCGGAGCCAAGTGAGGTCCTATGACAGCCAAAGAGCAGTTCTTAACCGATCAGCAGCGGTACCAACCGTTAATATTGCCGCAACGATTCTCCGATGAGGAAATGGTTCGCGATTGGACGCTAAGCCGTCGTGATTGCGAGGTCGTCAACAAGTATCGCAAGCAATATCGCCTGGGATTTGCCATCCAACTGTGTGCCATGCGCCTCTATGGCCGGTTTCTAAACCAGCTCCATGATCTTTCGCCACGAGTGATCAGCTACCTGAGTAGTCAACTCGATCTTCCTCCTACGCTAACGGTGGAAGTGCCCGAAAGAGAAGCCACGGTGTTGGAACACCGGAACAATATCCTCAAGTACCTGGGCTTTCATCGGTTTGACGACAAAGTGGAAGCAGATCTGGACCGCTGGATTGAAGAACATGCCCAACAGGGACTGCTTCCGGATGAACTTTTTCACCGGGCAGAACGCCACCTTCTGTTGAAACGTATTGTTTTACCTGGCCCCACGACGATCGAAAGACAGATCATCCGCATATGTAACCAGGTACACGCTCAGCTTTTTGAGCAAGTGTTTGATCAGATGTCGCCGGAATTACGCGATGCCATTGACGATTTGTTGCAAGCCACCGACGGCAATCAACGAACCTACTTCAACCAACTCAAAGAGTACCCGCCGGGTGCGAAAATATCATCACTGAAACGCTATTTGGAACGCTATGACAATCTGGTGTCCACCGGCATTAATGAGTTCGAAGAAAAGGTCATTGATACCGCTTTTCTTAACTACCTGTACCGACTGACCAAGCGTTACAGCGCTAAGGACATGAAGCGCTTCAAGGACCATAAGCGCTATGCATTGATGATTTGCTTCCTGTTGGAATCCCGCAAGATCCTGTTGGATCATCTGGTCAAAATGCATGATCAGTACATGACAGAGCTATGCCGGCAAACCAAAAACAGCCACGACAAAAAACACAAGGAGTTTCGCAAGCGCCAAAAGAAAGCCATCGATGCTGTGCTTGAAACCACGCATGTTTTGCTGGAATGGCCGGATGAACAGCCATTGTACAAGAAGGACTTGTGGCAACGCATTGACGAGAAACATCTGCTGGCATCCATTGACGACCTGCACATTTTTAAACGCCTGGAGGAACGCGGCTACTGCGATTTGTTGCTGGCCCGTTATCCCAGTTTACGAAAATATTTTGCCGACTTTATCCGGTTACCATTTGAAGTGGCTAAAGGTTCCGGGCCGCTGATAAAAGCTATTGAGTTCGTCCGGAAATTGGATGATGGCGACCTGAAAAAGCTACCCGAGAACACACCGACAGCATTCATTCCCCGCGAACTACGCCGCACCCTTAAAGATCAAGCCGGTAACATCAATCGCAACGTTTGGGAAATGGGATTGGCTCTCGCTATGAAAGACGCCTTGCGTTCCGGCGATTTGTACTTGCCGCAGAGTAAGCAGCATGTTTCGTTCTGGGATCTCACCTTAAATGAACCCAGTTGGGATGAAACCAGACAGGCTGTCTATACCGAACTTCAACAGCCTCCACCGCACGAAGTTCGAGCCGCCATTTCAACGCAGTTCCACGAATCAGTCTCTGAAGCGAAAAAGCTGTTCGGCCTGGACAACTTCGCGGAAATTCAAAACGGCCGATTGAAACTCAAACGTGATGACAAGCTCGAGGTCCCGGATAAAGTCAACCAACTGCAAAAAGTGATCGATGCACATATGCCCAGCATACGTATCGAACAGCTTCTGATGGAAGTAGATCAAATGACACATTACAGCCGTCATTTTGTCCCTATCCAGCACCATCAATCGCGCCCCAAAGCCTTTTACAAAAGCCTGATGGCCGCCATTATTTCGCAGGCCACCAACCTGGGTGTCGTATCCATGAGCAATAGCGTTAAAGGTGTGACCGTCGATATGCTCCGGCATATCCTGCAATACTATATTCGAGAGGAAACCCTGATCAACGCCAGTGCTGAAATTGTGAATCAACACCATGAGCTGCCGTTGAGTGCGGTGCACGGCACCGGTACATTGTCCTCATCGGATGCGCAACGCTTTAAAATCCGCGCCGACAGCCTGTTGGCTTCTTACTATCCCCGCTACTACGGTTATTATGAAAAAGCCATCGGGATCTACACCCACGTTTCCGATCAATATTCAGTGTTCAGCACCAAGATTATTTCCTGTAGCCCGCGTGAAGCGCTGTATGTTTTGGACGGCCTGCTGGAAAACAACACGATTCTGAAAATCCGGGAGCACACCACCGATACACATGGCTATACCGAAATCGTCTTCGCACTCTGTCATTTGCTCGGATTCTACTTTATGCCGCGCATTCGGGATCTCAAAGATCAGCAGCTTTACCGTATTGACAAAACCGTCGATTACGGCGACCTCAACCATTTACTCACCAAAACAGCCGATCTGGCCATCATTGAGGAACAGTGGGAATATATGATGCGAGTGGCGATTTCACTGAAGCAGAAAACTGCGCCAGCACACGTCATCGTCCAACGATTAACCAATAGTTCACCTTCGGATCGCCTCACCAAAGCCTTTACGAACTTGGGGCGGATTATCAAGACCGAATACATTCTGCGGTACCTGACTGACAAAGAACTCCGTCAAACCGTCCAACGGCAACTGAATAAAGGGGAATACCGACATAAACTGCCGCGCTGGATATTCTTTGCGGATCAGGGTGAATTCACCACAGGCGACTATGAAGAAATCATGAACAAGGCCAGTAGTCTCAGCTTTGTGTCCAATGCCATTCTGTACTGGAACACCATCAAGATAAGCGACATTGTGGAGCTGCTTCGGCAGCAAGGGGAGGAAATCGACGACGAGACCTTATCTCATATCTCGTTGTTGCCCTATAAGCATGTGTTACCCAACGGTACATACTTTATTGAAGATGAGGAGAAGGGATGATTCGACGGAAACCTACGGTTTCGACGTGGTCACTGGGTTCAAAACCGTAGGTTCTCGTTCAAATGCCCCCGCGGGTCCTATTAGACGTCTTATTCTCTCATAGATGAAACGAACGCTACCGAAGAGCGTCCGATTTATGAAGGTAGAGAAGCATATATGGTTCGACAGATTTCAGATACCAATTCTCGGTTATCACACTAATCCAGCCACATGCCAATCTGGTTATTTATTGCCAAACTTTTTATCAAACTCCTCTTTTTCATCCGGTAGTAGGGTCGCTGATTCTACCTTGTAATATTCCTGACATTCTGGAATACATATTTCATCATTGCCATCACCACCGTCCGCCCAGTAATAGCCAATGATGTCTGAGTCACGTCCAAACAATTCATGTAAGTGCAGCTGCAACGTATGTTGGAATTGAAAACTGTTATTATAGCCCGATAGCTTAAAGCATTTACTGAGGAAATTTGGTAAGTCCTTAAAGTCATCAGGCCTTTTTATACCGCGCCACACTTTTGATGAAGAGAGCTTTAAACAGTACCTAGAATTTGCTGGTGGATTCGCGTTTCTCATGAAATGCCATGCGTATGAGCCAGCATAATGCATGCTCGTTGAAAACCATTTATTGCCAATAAGTGTTAGTTTTTGTATGTCGACGCTGGTGTCAGAGGATTGACAGCCGTGATAAATGCGGCGTGGCAGTTCAATGATTTCCCAGTTTTTAATTTCATCCAGTAGGTCTTGGGATATTTCCATTTTGGGTTGAAACCTTGATGTCTTTTCTGTCTTATTAACTGGCGCATTGGCCACGGTGTTATTATTTGTATTCAGTGAAGTATCATCACTGCTGTTAGCTGTTTTCTTGCTAGAAAACAACGACGTTAAGCATTTGAGCATTCATCACCTCAATTTTCTGTAGTACTCGTATTCTTTGAACCAGTCCTTTGAGCCATCAGTCATGTGCCTGGTTCGATTAAATTCAGTAAGAAACGTTTCGTTGTCTTTCGCGTTCTTTAGCATGGTGAGTAGTTGAGGAACACTGAAAAAACGGCAGTTGAAGAAAGAATTGTGGTTGTCTTTACAATAGTACTCTTGAAAAATATCGGTTTTATACTGAGATCGGAGTTCTTCCAAGTATTTATTGGCCTTCTTATCTTCTTCCTCATTGCCGCTTTGTATCCTGGCGTTGATCAACGTTTTTAGTATCATATGGACGAAAGAACCATCTTGTAGCCCGAAGTAACCAAATAATGTCAAGGCAACGCGCTCTACATTACGGCCATTCAAAGATAGCTCTGTTCCGTCCTTAAAGGTTATTTTGTCTTGCTTTCGCAAGGTATACTCATGAACTCCTGTCTGCGCAAGCGCATGGAAGAGTGACTGTGATACATCAATGATTGACTTCATTGTGTTTCCTGCTCGAGAGAAGGATGTCAGTGTCTTTCTTTTTAGCTCAAGAAAAATAATGGTGTCGTCTGTTTCAATAATAAAATCACATTCACGTTCTTTACTTTCAACCTTCAGGTCTTTGCGTATAGCATCGCTAACTTTGTATTTTTTTCCAGCATAGAACGTAACACCATGCTTCGTGAGCAAACTGCTGACAAGCTCTTCTGCAATATCGCCGACTATATTTCCGTTTTTTCGATTTGGATTGAGTTTCTGCTCAAGCGAGAAGTAGAACCCAAAATTGCAAAGTGTAGGGTTAACATAGCAATATTTTTCGCCTGTTTTTATAAACGGCTTCATAAAGTAATTTCGCTGACTAATATCTTCCGGCTGAAGGTATCCTCGGTTAAGTTTTTTTGCATCCTGGGATAATTCGGTGAGCACAGCTTCGATTTCATCTAAGGTGTACTTCAAACCTAGCGGATGCAGTAGTTGTTGGGGGGTAAAGAACAACGGCGAATCATGCGTAGCCTGTTTTGATGCCCATTTAAGTAAATCAATATGGATAGTTGCGTTGAAGCCCTTAGTTGTCACTAGCGGTGATGCAAACTGACCTTCAACCATTGCTATCATGTGCTCAGCATTAATTTGGTCAAGCGCGTAATGCTGGTCATACAATATTTGCTTCTGTATCGCCGGCAGTATGGTGTTGTGAGTATGGAACATATCTTGATAAACGTTGAACGTCTGTAAATCATGAATACAGAAGTACAACTGCGCCAACTCTACGCATTCATTGTACCAATTTTTTAGTTTTTTAGATTTTACAGGCTCATGTAGATTGGCCAGGCTCAAATTAAACAGATAACCCCATGGGATGCTGGGTTCAAGTTTTCTATTTGGTGAAGGTGAACGTCGAAAATAGTAGCGCTTAGTTTGCCTGTTATAAAAGCTCCCCATTAAGTGAAGCGTGTTTTCTAACGCAAAATACCCCATTTTGTTAAATCGATAGCTCAAGGCTTCAAACAAACGCTCTTCACTGTCCTTATCAAACTCTACGCGGCCGAGTTTAATACTAATATTATACCCCTTGGCGATGAGCGTCTTGGCAGCGTTTGCAATGATGATGTTTTGATTATTATTACTTAAAGCCATGCTCTTATCGCTGTCGTAATCACATAGAAAGGCATATGCCTCTAGCAGTGATTTTATCTTTCTCCATTGCTGTGGTGATGATGGATAGTGTTCTGTTACGCCAATGTAATACCGCAGTAATCGCAAAAAAGTGTGGGCATGGCCATGTTGTTTTTCATCAGCGATAAAATATCTCAAAGCGATATGACTTTGTATGGTATCAAAATCGTTTGCTGGTAATGCTTCGCTCGCTAACAGGTTCTTTATATGGGCTTCAAGATGCTTTTTCAGGCCTTCTTTTGTTAGAGGCGCCGGCACATCAAATTCGAGTAATTCGGCGATGTCTTGCGGTTGCGTAAACTTCGTCGGTACTAGTTTCCATTCTTGGTCATTGCGCTCAAACAGTGAGATTAGTTCAACCATATTTTCCCTCCCTGAAAATGCTAAAAGTCAGTCAAATTGTCGGCTATCAATGAGCGCCTGTATATTTGCAACATTATCGAGCGTTGAAACAGCAGATAACCCGTCCGTGACGTAGTGTGCATATTCCTGTCGAGATATCTCAACTATATTTTCGGCAATCGTTTTTATTAGGGTGCCAGCAGATTCAGGGTCGATGTCTGTCCCTTTAAACAGCTCCCTAGTAAACCAACTTATCTCTTCATTTTCTTCAGAAAGCAAGGATTTAAGCCTGTCTTCTGTAAGGCGTAAACCCTCAATTTTATGCCTTAGCGTTGTCTCATCAACATCTTCGCAGTTTATTTCAGTCATTAAGTGGGAAACGCAATGATTGACGTTATGTAGCGCTACGTAACCGCCACGATTTATGCTTTGTTCATTACATCTAATAAACGAGTATTCGCTAATAATATCCGCAATTTCACTTTTTGTTAGCCTTCCAGACATACAACTATTTCCGGTTTCTTAATAAATCCACGTCAATAGGGGAAAATAGAGTTTTCACGCTGCTCTTTTGATTATGGTACCAATATTTTTGATTTGTTCGCAGGGAAAACATGCTCTTTTTGATTTAAATATCTAAAAGTCAAAAGTGTAACAATACGCAGCATCACTTGTGGTGAGCTCAAAAAACAGTAACCTAACTAGTATTATTCAGGAGTTGAAAAACAACAGGAATTTTAAATGAGCAGAAAAAGAGTAGAAGAGCAAATCGTTAACTTTCTCAAGTCACCTAAGCCAAAGGTATTAGGGGTTCCTACCGTGAATTGGTACGTTTATCTGGCACTATCCAGTAAGTCGATGCCTTATGTCTAACAAACGATTGTAGGTATATCACTCCACCTTGTTGTTGCACGCTTTGATAGGTAATCTCTGCGCATCGCGTGCTTTTTACCGAAGCCCTTAGATGCTATTTGCATGCTACTTTTGCCGTAGCGACCGTTGATTGCATCAACAACGTGCATCAGCCCGGCATTAACTTGAGAGGGTTCAAACAAGTTTCCTTGATAATGGGTTTGCGGCCGTATATCCAATAACCCTACACCGCATTTGTAAAAACACACGCCTGGTTTGAATATTTTATCAATCAACGCTTTTATCGCGTTAGATGCAACACGCGTATCAAGTGTGGGTACCGCGAACTGGTGATACGCTGATTTCCGGTAGAACGCGGTATCATCATGCGGTGAGTTTGAAGCAAAGACGGTCATCGCACCGGCTAAACTATTTTGCTTTCGTAATTTAGCCATTGCCGCTTCACAATGGCCTACAAGCGCTCTATGTAACTCATTGCTGCTGGTCACGCGCTCCCCAAACGTTCTGGTGCTGTATATTTGCTGCTTGTCTGGCCTTACATCGTCCCACGCTATTCGAACTTCACCATTAAGCTCTCTGATAGTATTTTCCACCAGAATAGAAAACTGTTTGCGCATATACGTCGGCGATTTTTTAGAGAGTTCATAAGCACTGTGGATACCCATAAATTCAAGTTTTTTCCCCAATCGGCTTCCAATGCCCCAGACGTCCGTCACTGCCATTTGTTTAAGTATGGCCACCCGCTCTTCATCTGAAGCGATAACGGCAACGCCGCGGTATCCCTCAATGCGCTTTGCTGCATGACTGGCTGCTTTCGCTAATGTTGGTGTTGGTCCTCCACCGGCGCCTACGGGTAGGCGCACTTCTTTCCAAACGGTCTTTCTTATCTCGAGGCCTAGGGAAAGCCAGCTTTCATGATTTAGTGGTTTATCAAAACGTGCGAACAGTTCGTCAATCGAGTAGATATGAACGTCATCTGCAAACCGAGCAATCGTATCCATCATTTTATTACTCAGTGACTGATAGAGTTCGTAGTTTGAGCTGGTCACAACCACGTTGTGTTTATTAACAAGATCCCTAACCTGAAAAAAGGGGACAAATTTCTTAATTCCGAGGCGCTTTGCAATAGGGCAAACTGCCACAATTGCGCCGTCATTTGCTTAGGGTGATGGTAGGGCGCTTACGCAGATGGGGAGCGAACACCTTTTCAGCTGAACAATAGAAGCTCGTAGAATCAATTAGAAAGTACATTACGCGCCTATTTTTCGATTTAGTGGCTTATGTATGCGAACCGACCTGGTTACTACCCCTTCAACAGAAAAGTCGTCACCGTCACGAAGAAAATAAGGTCGAGCATTTCGCTGAGCCGATATGAGTGCGCGCTGGTGGAGATCTAATCGCTTACAACAAAATACGCCATTTAGCACTGCGACAATGACCGACATGTGCTTAATCTCTTCAGCACGAGAAACGATGAGGATATCGCCGTCAAAGATACCGTCCAATTCCATTGAGTGGCCCTGAGCAAGACCAATCCACGTTGCGGAAGGTTTTTCAATCAAAAGTTCGTCTAAACTGAGCTCCATTTCGGTATATTCAGCTGCTGCGGATTCAAAACCAATGAGACCGGCTTGTGCTTTAATAGGGATTACTTTCATAAAAACGCTTAACTGTACAAATATACAGTTAATTGTAATTTTAACGCGGCGATTAGGTCAAATTACAATTCAAACACTGTTTATAACTAGCTAAAAGCAATCGCGTAATTCACTCATCTATCACTTGCACGAGCGCCACAAGACAAAAACCATTGGATAATAGTCACTACCCAGTAAACCCGACTTATTTAGCTGAAAATTCACTTCAAAAACGCTAGTATCGCTAGTGTTACAGTTAAGGTAGTTTCCCCCTTATGATAAACGTTGACCAATACCCAGTTTTAAAGTCTCTTTTATGGGATATGCAAAATGTTTCTGAATTATCAGAGGCTGATGCATACCTGTATTACGAGAGCAGGTGGCGATTTGTTGATGAAGCTGAAATGACCCAAGCTGAACATGCATTTTTACAGGAATTGATTGAGACAGAAGGAAAGGGCGTATTTATGCCCAATGGATAAGTGATGATGTATAGAAGAGCACGACATAACGCCATTCATGAGGCGCTACTTCAGTTTGACAAAGCATTCTTGTTGGACAACAAGGTGCTCTTTGGTGGTGGCACACGCATTGCCATGGAGCTTGATGAATTTCGTGAGTCTGTAGACATTGATTTTGTCTGTCCTTCTATCGAATCATACCGTGCGGTTCGCTCTGAGGTATCTTCATCTAGTTTTGGTGACCTGGTTAGCGGTGAGCTGGAGTTAATTAGAGAAATACGTGCAGACCGATACGGTGTTAGAACCGCGATAAAGGTCAACGATACACCAATAAAGCTAGAATTTATTTCTTTTAGCGACTACCGACTAAGTATGGCTGAAACCACCAGCTTACCTGTGCCGGCACTAGACCAAGACAGCTGTTACATTACTAAACTTCTCGCACTGGCTGACAGGTATGCTTTCCCTGACAAAAAAGACTTCATCGACTTATTGACCATGCAAAGAAAGTGGGGCGCTCCTAGCCAAAAAGCATGGGCTGAGGTAAAGCGGCATTATGGCGAAGCCCCATTTAAAACACTTCACAAGCAATTAGACACGTTCTTGGCTAATCCCGGGCCAATACTATCCGCTGCAGCGAAGCTCGATATAACTGACGAAGCAACACTAGAAAACCTACACCAAAGCGCAGGGGAGTGGATAGTGAAAATAAAGCATGAACTGGCAGAGCGACAACAATTAACTGATGGCCCTAATCTGGGTTAGGGGTAAAGAGATACTTCAAAGGAACATCAATATATTGGCGTAGAGTACAAAATTGCCAGCCAATTTTAATATCAATTTCGGACGCTTTCATCAGTTGGATCTTAGACTATGACTGCGAAAAAGATTGTTCTGGTCTCTTATAAATATTGAAAATGTAGTATCAAGGAATGATTATGAAGAACATGTTACTTGTTATCCCCTTATTAATAGGAGGATGTGCTTCTGAAAATAGCTCTCCGAAAGCGATACTTATGGATCTAATTGAGCAGAAAAACCCAGTAGATATTGATTGGGTAAACAGCTTTTCTGGTTCTGGTGCAAAGTTCAAGTGGCACTATCCAACAGACGAATACAAGCTACTCAACAAACTAAATGAAGCATGCAACATATGGTTTGAAAGCTCATCACCCGATAGCAAATCAACACTAATTGGGGTGTTGCGCCCATCCCCTCGAAATCTGAATTAGCGCAATTGACAGCATTTAAAGCGCTTTGTTTGAGTTCGTGGCGAGATTTGTTTAATTCCACTCGCGAGTAAACCTCCTTCTGCGTTTATCTTTGTAGCTTCTATCAGCCATTCGCAATCTTCGCTAACGGGGGGGAACGCTTTAAGATAGTGCTGTTGTATATGCTCATCGACCATTGCCATGAATGGAGTCAGTATAAATTCGCTCAAACACACTTTTTGCATAGGAAGAATGCCTAATCCTCGCCGCATGAGGAGCACAAATATCAGGTATGCGTTTTCGTGTTCTACCCAGATTTTACGGACACATCCATAAAAAGGCATACTGTGCCAGAAAGGAGTGTCTAAGACCAAACGAAGAAAGTATTCCCCAGAGTTCAAACGCAAAGCGGTATTACTTGCCCAGCAGCGTGATGCCATTTGTGAGCAGATTGCATTGGATATTGGTATCATTCCTAACCTCCTGAGTCGCTGGAAGCGCGAAGCGGCAACGTTCTTCGCCAAAGAGTTACCGTAAGGTATCTGGATATATCGGGTTGCCGCGCAACATTCTCAGTTGGCCTCATGTGTCGTTGTTTGAACGTTTCTCCCAGCAGCTATTACGCTTGGGTGGAGCGTCAACCAAGTAAAAGAGACCTTGCTAATGCCAGGTTGGTAGAGCGAATGCATGAGATCCATGATGACAGTGGCGGGATTATCGGTGCACCTCGGATGTACGAGGATCTGCAAGCTGAAGGCAAGCAAGCGAGTTTAAACCGTGTGGCCAGATTGGTGTCTCTGAATGGACTTTTTGGCTGGTCACGTAAAAAGGGCCGAGGTGCAAAGCGAAAATCAGTGCGCGCAGCCGGACTATCCAACCATTTAAAACGTGACTTTTACGCCCGTGAGCCAGAAACCAAATGGATGACTGCTATCACAAAGGTCGTGACGCTGGAAGGAAAACTCTATTTGTGTGTCGTGCTGGATCTGTTCAGCAAACTCATTGTTAAATTGTCGATGCATCATCGACAGGAACGCCATATGGTGATGCGTGCGGTTGAGATGGGAGTCTGGCAGCGCCAGGAACAGCATAACGTGATCTTGCACTCAGATCGCGGTACTCGATTCACCGGTGGAGACTACCAACGGCTGCTAAAGCAGAAGAATTTAACCAGTAGCATGAGTAAGGTTGGCCATTGTGCAGATAATGCTACCTGTGAAGGGTTCTTCGATGTGTTGAAGCGGGAGCGCATTAACTATCGGCAATACCGAACAAGAGATGAAGCAAGAGCAGATATATTTGATTATGTAGAACGGTCCCATAATCCAAGAATGCGGCGTAGACTTGCTAATGAAAACAACAAGTTTACGTCTTTACTAAACCGTCCGTGAAAACGGGTTAGAACCCCATCTTCCTAAGGCCAAAAAAATGTCTTGGCTATAAGCAGACCATTGCAGTAATCAATGAATTACGAAAGGCAACTTAATTTAGCGAGTGGTGCACTTCGGAATTGAATTCGCGATTCATGATCTTAACAGCTCCTTATGTAAAAAAAAATTCATAAAAACTAACCTACTGACGAGCTTGAATAAATAAACAATTTGATCAACTATTATAAAGCTGAATAGTTCAGCATTGTAAAAAAATCAAGGAGTTTTTATGCTTAAAATGTTTAGTGGTAAAAATAAAGATCAGAAGAAACTAACGGATAAAGTAACAAAAGTATTATCAGAACAGGAGATGAAAGCTGTTTCTGGAGCTGGACCTGTTTGTTGTATAAGTGAAAATGGCAAAACAATATGCTTTGCTGATCCAGTAGAAAAATAATTAATGTGTAGCCCCTATTTAGGGGCTTTTAAAATATGATATTAATCTCGAACGAAATAAATTATAAAGATCCGTTAGTTAAGTCTCTTGAAAGATATTTAACAGTTAGAGGAATCGAATACCTTAACATAGCTGACGAAATCGAGTCTGAGCGTGGTATAAAATTTTCTCAAGGCAGCTTTCCATTTATAGATGATCTAGATAAAAGTTGTTTTTCGTCATTGTTTTGGCGTATACCGAAAGTAGACAATGCGCGAATATACGATGGAAATGAGTTTGAAATATTCAATTTTAACAAATTTGTTAAATATTATATTGAATTGCTTTCGCAAAGTTCAAATTCTATGGTTAAGCACCCATACTCGAGTAACGCTGAAAACAAGTTAATTCAACACAAAATTGCACAGAGTTTAGGATTTACTCTTCCGAAAACATATATTGGTAACAATAAGAACGAGGTGCTAAATTTATTTGGAGAGAAAGTTTTATTCAAACCTTTGCAATCTCAAGGCGTGGCAGATAACTCATTTGTTGGTCCAACATTGATAAAACGTCAAGAACTTTTAGAACTAACCATTGTATCTCTTCCGGGAATCTTCCAAAATTTTATTGAAAAAAAATATGAAGTTAGAATTGCATTATGGGAAGATGATTACGCCAGTTGCAAAATTAGTCCAAATTCTGGAGCGTACGGGTTTGATTGGCGTATTTGGCCCAAAGAAGAGTTTTGTGTTGAATTATTTTTGCCAACAGACAATCTCATTTTCCTGTGTCGGAAAATGCTCAAGAGCCTAAATTTAAATTTTGGTGTTTTTGATTTTATTATGGGAAAAGATAATAATCTCTACTTTCTAGAAGTAAATCCAGCCGGTTCTTATTTATTCCTTGAGCTGTATTTCCCCGAATGTAAAGTTTTTCAAAAAACAATAAATTTCCTTTTAAATGGTAACAATGTTGATGAAAACGTTAGCGTAGATAAATTTTATGTCGAGTGAGTTTGATTATTATGGTAATGCTAAAAGTATTTATCGAATCGATGCTTTAACCAAGAATAATAATGGTATCTCTGAGTTAGAATATAAATTTAAAAAATCGAGTATTATATTTATATTTTTTTTTGCTTTAGTGATTGTTTGTTTAACTATCATTGTTTTTTATCTACCTATTCCTCGAAAAATGTCTCTTTATGGTGAAACATATCATTCCGATATATCGGTCTACAAAGCACCTGTAGCTGGGTTTGTTCATTTTAATGATGAAAAAATAGGAAGGAGTGAAAGCGTTTTATTTACAATATCAAAGAAAACAGGAAAATTTTTTTTTGAAAGAAAAGAAAACATAATTGAAAGCCTATATAAAGAAAGGCTTGGAATTTTGGAAGAAAATATTAGTTTGATTGTTAAACAGATAGTAAGTGATTTGGAGTTAAAGAAAAAAAAGATCAGACTGCTTTCAAATAAAATAGAAAACTTAGAGCTTCAAAGAGAGAAGCTTAAAAGTATGGTAATTTCTTTCAAGCAAATTTATAGAATAAATTATGAAGCGGAAAAATTCGGCGCTACTTCGAAAGCAGAATTAGCAAATTCAAAAGCAAGGTATGCTGATTCAGAGCTGCAAATATTAAAGTTAGTCAATGATTTGGAAGAGTTACGTTTATCGAAAAAAATCGCAAATAGCGAAGTTTTTAATTTAGAGAAGAGATTGGAATTAGAAAGAAATAACTATAAGCTTTTGTCTAAAGACGTCCAATTCGATATACAAAACTATATTGAGAACAATTATTTTTCCCAAAAATTACAGAAAAATGGTGATTTTCATAAGAGCCCATTTCTTCATTCTGACTCCTTTGTTAATGAAAATGATATAATTGGATACTCAATTAATAATGACTCACAAGTTATTGTTCGGTCTCAAGCTCAATTGGAATCTTCTCACTTTCTACCAATCGGTTCTGAAGCTATCTTTAAGATTAGAGATAAACAAAATGCTCGTGATATTGTTATTAAGGGGGAGTTATTAAAAATTATATCGTTAACAGTATTCAATGAGAATATAAAAGAAAGTGAATCTTTAGGAAACGAGGCGATTTTACAATTTTCAGTTAAAAATCAAGATGTTATAGGTCATTTCCCTTTAGGGACACCGGTCGAAATAAATATAAAACTCCCAGAGAAAACGATTTTTAATAGGTTATTTCCGTATGACAAGAGTTAAAGAAATTTATCAGGCCGAGATTGCCGAATGCGGAATTGTTTGTGTTGCAATGGTTGCTGACTATTTTAGCTATAGTACCTCTATTGACAAAATAAAATTATCTTTTCCTTCTTCAATAAGAGGAAATAATTCTTATCAAATTTGTGAGATATTAAACTATCTGAATATTGACTCTAGAGTATTAAGGTTAGAAATTGAAGACCTTCACGAATTTCGTCACCCTGTAATTATTCATTGGTCTCTTAGCCACTTTGTTATATTAGAAAGAATTAATCATAAGCGCGCGGTCATAGTTGATCCTTCAAGCGGTCGAAGAGAAGTCAGCATTGAAGATTTTTCTAATATGTTCTCAGGAATCGCAATAGAGTGTTGGCCAGGCGCTGATTTTAAAGAACTGAAGGAAGGTTCGAATTCAGGGTTGAGGGATATTGTTTTTCGCGATAGTTCGAATATTAAAGCATTATTATTAATAATCTCAATAGCTATTATTGAACAAATCTTGTCGGTCTCAATACCATTATCTCTGAAATATTTTTCAGACTTTATTGCTTTCACAAAAAACTCCCAACTTATTGCACCAACGGCTTTTATCCTCTTCATTATTTGTTTATTATCATTTTTACTAAGTCTTTATAGAACAGAAATTACTTTAAAGTTTGGTGCTTCAGTTTTCTTTAAGTTCTCCTCATCGATATCTAATAAGTTGTTCAAAATACCTCTAGATTTTTTTTACAAAAATGAGTCTACTAGCATTGTAGATAAAATAAGCTCTTTAACTAATTTACGAACAGTTCTTTCGGAAAATATTACATTTTTATTTATTGATTCATGTGCTTTATTCGTTTTGCTTGTTGTACTTTTTATTTTCTCACCAGTTATTTTTATTATTTGCTTTTTTGGTATTTTTATTAATTTTTCTATGCAGTTATATACGCTTCCAAAATTAAAAAGTAACTCGCTAAAAGCTATTGAATCATGGTCCAACTGGCGTTCTATGGCTGAAGAGTCTGTCAGGTGCATGACACAATATAGAGTCTCCGGAAATTACTTTAACCAATCTAAAAGACTCAATAATAGACTGTCAAAGTCCACGATGGCGACGATCAAAGACGAATATTTTAAATTTAAATTAAACTCCGTTCATACAATGATCGCTAATATACAACTTTTAATCATTATCAGCTATTCAACGCATTTACTTATAAGCGAGGTTATAACAGTTGGCTCACTTCTGGCAATCATCGCGACTATAGGGCTTGTAAATGCTAGAGTTTCATCTCTTAGTATGCATTTTTTCTCAATTAAGGAATCATCAATATATCTTACAAGAATAGCTTCAATTCGTTCGCAACCAGTGGGGTCAAACTATACGTTCTCGAATACGTCAGATATAGCTATTGAGTTTCAAAATCTGTACTTTAAGTATCCTGGGGCGAGTGAGTATCTAATCGAAGATCTAAACTTTTGTGTTTCTAAAGGTTCTTCCATTGGACTATATGGCCCTTCAGGCAAAGGAAAATCCACACTTGTAAAACTTATACTAGGTTTAGAAAGCCCGACTAGGGGCAAAATTTTGCTTAATGGTAACAAAGTGCCAAAGGACAGCATCAATATGTCAGATCTAGATGTAATGGCAATTTTACAAACGGATAGTTTGTTAAATGGTTCGATAGGCGACAATATAAGTTTTTTCGATGAACATTTAGATGTAAATAGAATTGTTGAGTGTGCTAAATTGGTTGGATTGCATGAGCAGATAGCGACGATGCCGATGAGATACGAGACACTAGTTGGGCCAAATATAAGTTCTTTATCTGCTGGTCAGGTTCAAAGAGTGCTTCTTGCGAGGTCTTTATATTTGAACAAAAACATCTTAATCTTGGACGAAGCTACTGCAAATTTGGATATCGAATCAGAAAGAGCGGTCATCAATATGTTAAAAAATGCAGGTAAGACTTTGTTCATTATTTCACATAGGCCAGAGACGCTTCAAGGTTTAGATCTCTTAGTCGAATTTTCTAAATCCTCGCTTAAGGTAATTAATGATGAATAAATATGTCAAAGAGTCCATCATATGCTCTCTAATTTTTTTAATGTTGTTTGCTTGTTCTACAAATAAAAGTTTTAACACAATTTATCGTCCTCTAATCACTGATTCCATGATTATACCATTGAAATCTAGTAAAGAATGGTTTGAGTGCACAAAGCACGAAGAGTGTGTAATTGTAGACGACATGAGTTGTGGCCTCGCTTCTGTAAATAAAAAATTTGCGGCCGACTTTCATCTGTGGGCTTTAAACTGGGAACATCGAACATCTTCAGAGTTATGCCTAAACAAAAATCGTAATGAAATTAGGTACAATGCAATTTGTTTTAATAGCGAGTGCAGTTCAGAGCTTATCAGATAACAGAGCAGAAGAGTTGCATATGTTAGTTTGAGTTATAATAGTGTGATTACCAAGGGATACTGACGGTGTAAGTACCAAGCGATTTTGACGTAATCACACTAACAATGGTACGGCGCCTCGGCAAGCTTTGCCAATCTAAAAACAGTGGTATTCATGTTTTCCCTCAGCCAGATATAACGAGCGCCGCTAGCGTGTATGTCAACGCTTCTTTGAGATTAGACGGCAATGCGCCGCTTTATTCCCATTATATCCTCTTATTAATTGCGTTCTATTGTTAATAGTGGAATGGATCTATCCAATAGCTGCTTCTATTGATACAACAATGTCGTCATGACTTATTATGAATTTTTTTTCGGTAGGGTGCTGTAACATTAGCAAGTTCGTTAAGACTACCTCCGCTTGCTCAAACCGCTTCATATCTTCTAATCCCAAAATAATAGTTGGCATCGTTTACCTTGCTTGCATAATTAATTACAGAAATTGTCGCACTTTAAGCATAAAGCTATCACCTGTATTATGGGATAGAATTTTTCGAGGAGACTAGTTCTCATTTGGCAAAGTAACGAAGGGCACTATTCACCGAATTGATTAGCTAGATATAAGCTAAAGTGGGAATTTTATGCGAGAACCACCAGTAGTATTAGTAAAGACATGGTATGAACTTTTATTAAAGGCAGAAGACGAAAATTCTAAGATACATGCTAGAAGGATGCTGTTAGGTGCATTTGGTACACAAGAGGCTATGATGGAATTTCTTAAAAAACACAAGATAATTTAACTGTGAAGAGGTGGCCGGTAGGGTTTTACATGCTGTGAGCATCCAAGCTGAACAAGGGGAGCTTTCCCTCCGGCCATGGCTCTCTGTCCGCTATTCTGGATGCCGAGTGTAATTCAAAAACTTGGTCAAAATATGGCCCTCCTTTTTGTATCATCAACCTCAAGGGTTGAAGCCACCTCAAGTGTACTTCAAACCTAAGTAGTCTTCCAAGACTCCGCAGCAATTCATTTCGACTTCGGACTTTATTTACACAGTTAGATGTTGTGAATACATAAAGAATTACTTCGAGCTGATTTCATAGAACTCAGAAGTGTAATTTTTCTCTTCATTCCCTAAAAACTCTTGGAAATCATCGCAGGTTTTGTTTTTGTTGTGCTTTTTAATTTCTGCGGCGATAAAAGTATGCGTTTTTAGCGCAAAATCCGTAAACCCGTCATCGGTGCAAAAGGCGCAATAAGCATTCTTAGGGGTCTTTGTACTATCGTTTTCTTTATAACTATTATCTTCGATTAAAAGGTTGCTGTTAATGTCTTTATAAAATGTATAACTGTAAACAGCATTCTTACCACGCCTATAGGTCATAGTGCCATGGTTACCTCTAATGTCATAATCTGTATACTTCAGCAATGGAGCGACAAGGATACTGTTCTCTTCTCTGTAGACATGGCGGTAGTCGTACATTAAATGGCCAATAAGATTAGTGCACGCTGGTTGAAGAGACCAGCCTTCTACACGTTCAAAAAGTGGTGCCCTCTTCGCCGCAACATCTTCGTAGGATAGTCCAGAATTATATCCGGGCAGAGTCGCACCACAACCGAATAATGAGATTGAAATCACAGGGAGGGTTGAGAAAATAATCCTTTTTATCATTTATAATTCCTAAAATAGTAAAGTGAAATTTGATTTTAAAGTAGCCTGATTCATTATCAACCTACTATTAATAATCGGCAAACTGCTCGCTCACCTAACTTTGGCCATGCCCGTTTTACCAGCTTGATATTGTTTAGCATAGCGTATAGCCATGGCTTCGCTTTTCCAGTTTCCCGAAAGCACAATTTCTGCCATAGGTACGTCAGCCTCCATGAGCGTGAGAACACCACCGGTGCGCGTGCTGTGGCAGGTAAATTTACCATCGGTGTTGATGGCCATACCAATTGCCTCATACCTCTTTAATAATGCCTGGTATTGCATAGGCTCTTTCTGAACAGTTTGCTTAGGGGAGAGTTTGCGAAATATATAACCATCAGTAATTTTTGCGGTATCGAGCCACCTTGTCAGTAACTCTGCAGTTTCGTCAGACAAATACCCGTAGTGGCCTTCACCCGATTGATCCGTTTTGGAACGCGGGGCAAAAACTGTCTTCGCTTGCCAGTCGATATGATTGACTTCAATGGCCAGAATGTTGGATGCGCGAAAAAGTGTATCGAGTGCGACATTGATCAGCACCGCATCGCGTAAACCCAATAACGAGTCTACATTTAACACACGATTTGCTACACGCACATCATTTAACTTTAATGGCTTTGCTTGCTTTTGCGCCGCTGGTTTTTCTTTAAGCTTCCCGTTCACATAACGACTGAAAAGCTTGGAGTGCTTCCATGGGTCGGGTAACTCGCTTACGCCAATGAAAAAGCGCACCGACGCGAGCTTTCGTTTGATGGTGTGATGTTTAAGCTCAGACGCCATAAGTTCATCGAAGAACGCCTGGCATGCAATCTTGGTAATTTTCCAATCACTTGCCAGTGCCGGCAACGCATGTGCACGGCAAAACTTAAGGTATTGATTGAAATCAGACTGATAAGCCTTACGCGTATTCAACGACATCGTTTCCCACACCGAGTCTCTTAGTTCAGTTAAATTTTGAACCACCAGCTTTCGATGTTCTTCATTCAGCGAAAAGTCGCTTTGCGCTAACGCGATTTCATTTGCCATGCTATTAATCGATATAAACATAATTATCTATAATAATAAAATAGCACAGCAAAGAGAGCAAATAAAGCGTTACATATAACGCTTACATAAAATAACAATAGTAGGGTGGTCATAGCCGTGATATAAAAGCGTTATAAGTAACGCAAACGCAGGGCAGGGTAGTGAGCAACGATAAGATTTGGCAGGAATATATAGAAAAGAATTTTGATAAATTCATTTCATCTTTAAAAAGCGACGATTTTATAAGTGGCAAAAAAGAAATTATAAACGATAAAGACATTGATTTTTTAGAGACTAAAAAGACTTATGATTGTCTTAGAAAAATAATTACTCAAGATGCCATTAAAAAGCTTCAAAATAGATTTAGAGCGCACAAACATAGAGAAAACAGAGGAATAAAAAATCTTCAATTAAAATCACATTCTCTTAATATGCTTGATAAGTTTAAAGCGCAGGTGGGCGCCGACACATTGGAAGAGGCGATAGACTTTTTATTGTCACCCGACTATCGCGAATATGAACACGATGTGGACCTGGCTAAGCAGCGGTTAGGCGAAGGAAACTTTGATAGCACCGAATTGATGCTCGACAGCTTTACCAAAAGACTGAAAAACTACGACAGAGAGCGCTTATCGTTAATTATCGAACTGGCTTTCAATGAAGGCTGGAGAGCAGCAAAGCAAACGAAGAAGCGCACCGGCAACCCTCGACAAGAAGCGCTTAACCAGTCAGATTTATATAATAGCGTAGTGAAATTAATCGCTAGGAGTGTAAGTGTTGATTGAAGAAAATTATTGGAGAATTTTTGCACCCAACAACATGCTAGCTTCTCTACGTGACCTAATGGATGAAGTATGTCGACAAATTTGCGAATACAGAGAATCTGTTCCCATCGTGCCAGAACTATGCTTACCGACAGCTGCCAAAGAAGTGTCCCTAACGCCACTCATCATGCAAGCAGCCTACAATCTGCATCGAAATGACAAAGCTGTCTTTTGGCCAGTATCCGAAATGACAGCAACAAGATATGAAAAAGGATCAAAGGGGCGCATTGATATAGGTTTATTCAGTAAGAGACACGCCACTTTTATTGAGTGCAAGGCAGTAAGAAGCAGCGCAACCAACAACAACAATAATAGAATTGAAAAGGCGTTAGACAAAGCAACGGAGCAACTGATGGATATAGAGTTGGAGACACTGCTATTCAATTCACCAGAAGAAACGATAAATAACATTCGTGCAAATAACAAGCTTATACCCATGGTCGCAGTCAATGTAACATGCGATACGAGCAGGTTGGCTAATCGCGACCGTCTATTTATGAAAAAAGCGCAATCAATTCGTGAAAGTTTCCGAAATTCAATGATAGTACAGGTCAGGTATAAACCTCATTTCATACGATACAGTGGTGATATGAATTTAAAAAATGAAGACAGAAAATTAATGTCTATTGGTCATATATTTATTTTAGATGGAATGAACATGAAATTAAGATAGGAGATTTGTTGACGCATGATAATTACACTTATCATGCGTGAACTATTAAATTAATACAAAATAGGCTTTTCCTAAACAAAACTCTAATTTCACGCATAGCAAATGAGAATCATTCAGGGTTCTCTCCTGGGTTTTCTCCAACAAATGGCTGACCTACGGCTTGCGGGGTGAATATCGACTAGGAATCTATATGCTATTGATATCATTGCTCTTTATGCAACCCTAATACTCATTGTTTCAGCTGACTATTAATTTTAAAGCTCGATTTGATTCTTCATTGAACTAATAAGTGACTGAGAAATTAATCTGAGCCCGAGCCACAACTGAGCCAGACGAAATCTCGTCCAAAACGTACTTCAAAAATGCTCTGCCACACTGCGGATGGCGCTTGGCGTGTTATTGGATGCGAACGATTAAAACAGTGATCATTATGGTTTATTTGTCGCGGCCAACAGTAAGCATTTTTCATATACAACGGAAAGCAGACGTTCAGAAAAAAGCATTGACCGACCGAGTTGTATTTCGGACATTCACTTTCATGATAAAAACATTTGACATCAAAGATACGAACCCAAATGCTAATGTTACGGTTACATAGCTTTTCGCCGCTTAGCGCAAATCTTGGTGGGCTTGCTCCCGAGCATGAAAGCATAAACTGGGTCGCTTACGGCCGAAAATTTTATATGACGTATGAATAGGGATGTTTATTATGAAACCTAGGGACCAAAATAATACTTTTTTTAGTGACATTGAAACATTCTCTGTTGACTGGTCTCCCGAACAGTATGGTCTTAAGCAAATACTGAAATTTGCAAAAACTCAATATAAGTTTTTTGAAGACATACAACTTCACAATGAGAGAATTGCAGTCGTTGAATCTAAGCTAGATAAACTCATTTTCGAAAAACTCGGCGTTAAACTCCTAGGGCATAAAGTGGCAGAAGAAATGGAAATGTCTTTATCGGAGTGTACCTATGAGGAGATAGAAAAGTATCTGTCAGAGCTTGGATACATCAGTCAGTTATTCCAAGACGTATCCAGCTTTACTGATTTATTAAAAAAAATAGCTGCTATTGCCGCAAAGTTGAAAAAGGCTAGCACCGAGTTACTGTCCGAGAAGATCACTGTTGAGAAGCATCAATGGCTAATGATTAAGCTGAAGGAAGATGGATGTGAAAAAAGCATAAAAATACGTTTTGACAGGTTTACTCAAAATGGTGTGTCTTTTTCCGTGGTCACTTCTCAAAGTCTGCTCTTAATGGGGTGGGATATTGAGGACAAAATAGCTGATACTGGTACTCGACAGAAAAGTGCTGACAAATACCAAACAATAGAGCTACGCCTCGAAACTAGTGAGGAGCCCTGGCTTTGCATCATGGGTTTTACTAAAGAACAACTGAGAGCGATGCCTGAATTTAAGTCGCTTGCAAAAAAAAAGAACAGTAAAACTGGACGGAAAAATTTAAGAGAAAAGCTGGAACAAAAATGCTTTATCAAGCTTAAGTTAGTTAACGCCAGCAGCTCCAGATTAGATCTATTGCCAGAGTGTCTAGATAGAACTACTGAGGATATTAGTGTTCGCAATGAACGTATAGATGGAAGCCACGATTCGTCTTTCCTAAAGCCTAATAACGCGAAGGTAATTCTAGCAAGCAGAAATGGTGATAACGCGGAGTTAAGCAAACTAGCTTCCACCCGAAAAATGTTTGAACAACTCTTGCCTGATGTTTGCGAACTCTCCAGCTCAGAACTCAGGCTGAACTACCGTTTAGGTCACTGAAATTCGATATCTTAACGTAAGCACTTGTTTTTTATATATAAGTCATTTAGTTTTAAAGTTTTCACTTAACGTTACCGCGACAGATATCGCAGAATAAAATGTCATTAAAACTACAAAACCTTTGGGTCTATCATCATATATTTTATAATAGAAAACCTCTGGATTTGCTCCAAAACCTTTTGTCTCGCTTAAGAACGATGTTACGCGCTCAATAGTATCGTCAGTTATTCTATTTACTTCATCAGAGTTTGTAGAGCTCAAATCACGTAATTCATTACTTATAACATGCGTGGCGCCCTCCCACTTACTTTGAGTGTGATGGTAATATAATCCACATGCTATGTGCGATAACACGCTGTCAAAACGTCTTAGGTCGATTGAATACACTGCAGTGTGTTCTACTTTTCCATCGGGATGTTTCAGCATTACACGTTGATAGTTATCTAAAAAGTTCGAGTATGTGTCAGGCCGCCGGTCAATTGCTCGCATGATCTTGGTATTAAACAGCTGCTCTTTTATGTCATTTCCTTGAAAGCACGTAGACAGACAAAACACTAAATACTCATCGTCTTTACTCTTACTATTATTGTGTTCCTCGCAAGATGGTACCGTAATTAATTCTTTGCGTAGACTGAGCTCCCTAAGCACATCTTTTTGTTTTGGAAACAATGCTTTCGGAGGAATGTGCTCCTTCGTTGTTGCTAAGGCATCGCACATGTAGCATGTTTTCTTTCGCATTAGCTACTCGACTTTTCTGTCTTTACCAGACGATGCACGTCGTTTTCGTTCTACCTGGACATAAACTGTATCAGTAGTTGCACTGCTAGAATGCCCTAAATCTTCAGATAAATCTTTCAGTGGACGATCTCTTTCAATCTCCATACTGGCACCGGTATGACGGAGATAATGTGTGGTGGCTTCATTTAATTTCTGTGCGGCTTCTAATTGCAAAATCCGGTTCCCCTGAACCATCAACCCAAAAAGCACGGACCACAAACCCTATTTGTCTGGACCACGATATCAATTAACTAGACCAAGTTGGTGTAGCGTCTGGTACTCATTTTGTGTTTACTGCCGGTAATCACTTTTTGAAAAACGACGACTGATGACTATCGGTAACCAATAAGTGTTTACCGCCCTCGAAACACGCGTATAAGGATTCTATGATTCAAAATGTCTACCAATAAGCAGTATTAGACTTAGTTCATTTCTGTCTATTTTACCTGCTACACTTACAAGGCGTTTAGCGATTAATGGGGAATAGAAATGGCTCAGCACAACAACAAATCAGAGGTGACACTTGAAGCGCTAGAGGCAGAAATAACCGACCTGATCGATGATCCTGAGCTCAGAGATGAATGGCTAAATACCAAAATCCCCATTCTGGAATGAAAAACGCCTAAAAGCTATTTCCACACTGGGGTTCTAGGGATTTTCCCCTCTAAAAAGACATAATCCTCTGTAGACCACACCAATAAATGGCTGCGGAGGTGGGTTACTACTTATAAGTGTGGCAAATTAGGTAAATATCGTACATTTAATAC
>Ga0208030_1000261_pt1 | contig 38709 bp, 53 predicted proteins | sample MalvirDeepMed_M9_FD_184246 | JGI IMG/M metagenome (GOLD analysis project Ga0208030, IMG submission 184246) | Marine viral communities from the Global Malaspina Expedition - Malaspina viral metaG DeepMed_M9 (SPAdes) (version 2) | ecosystem: Environmental > Aquatic > Marine > Oceanic | place...
GCGGTGGGGGAGTCTGTCTCCTGAAGTACCACAATGGAATCTTTATATTCTGAAATAGCGCGGCTGACTTCTCGTACGCCAACAACAATACCATAGAACGAGGTGACGTCGGCGAGAGTGTTGATTTCAAACGCCTTTTCTGTAGCAAATCTAATGGCGGTAGCCGTAGAGGTGCGCTGGCGATCTCCAGAAGAGTTAGCATCATTTCGTTGGATATTGTTCAGTTCTCCAAATTTAAGGGCTTCTAAGTCTATTTCTGCCATTAGCCTTCTCCTGGTTTGGAGTCGGCAGCGCTGCTGCCGAGCAACCCATCAGCAATTGCTTTGCTAGCCAAGGTGCCCTTTTTCGAAATCGCGAAGCGCACGGTGCTTGTTCCGCTCTTACCGAGCGCTGTCAGGTGATAGTGATCGTTTTCCATAAGCAAACCTATAGGGTAAAGTTTCATAGCTTCCGCTACGGCGCGAGTGACTTCTGCCGGAGGGGTACCTTTGGCGCGGGGTGTTTTGTCGGTGGTACTAAATCCCCATCGAATATCCAGAGAGACTCCATCAGTATGATTATTGTTTGACATATATGGGAGGGTGTCAACAGCCAAGCGGATTTGTTGATCTTTGGTGAGATGGGTCTTTTCCAGGATGTCAGCATATTTTGGTCCGGTGGTGCGGTAGATACCACTTATATATTCTCTTGCTGTTGCTGGATTAAACGGGGTGCCTCCGTTCTTGAAATAGTTGTCGCGCATGATTCTAGCCTGATCGTAGCCGTTCCGGTGGGCGCTAGTGACTGCTAGATATATTCCTTGATTTTCAGCAGCCTTGTTAAGTGCCTCTAGCATCTCCTGCATCTTAGGGTCTCCTCCCCAATTGACTCTGCTTGAGGTTTTTTTAACTCTTGCGACTCCTGGGTTAGTCTCCGGTACAGACCCATATTTAGGATCGCCAATTGAAGTAGCTGGGACCACCTTAAAACGATTGCGTCCCGAGTTTTTCTCGCTAGTATCTGTTGTAAGTCCCGAGGCATTAAGAACGCGGATAATCTTAGGTCCCAAGAGTCTCTCAACATCAGTATAGGCTACTTCAACCAAATCTCCCTGTGCTAACTGGTGTCCTGCGATCCCAATAGCCCCCTTGGCCAAACTCATATCGGCATAGAGTCCAATCACTGGGTCCTGGTAGGATGTGGGCGCCGGTAGCGGCTCTAACTCGGGGATATACACTTTATAAAGATAATTCTTGATTTCGACCTGAGCGGTATCTGTTTCTTGGAGAGAAATTATTGTATCTTTATACTCTCCTATGGCGCGAGAAACTTCTCGGACCCCCACAACAAAGCCAGTAAACTTTTTAACTGATTTTAAAGTATTGATCTCGTAAGCTTTTTCGGTGGCGAAACGGATTGCAGTGATGGCGCTAGTGCGGCGGCGATCGCCAGAGGCATTTAGGTTATTCCTCTTAAGAGTGTTCAGCTCGCCGAACCTGAGATCTTTAAGCTTGAACCCCATCAGTCTTTATTCTCATTCAAGAGATCAAAGAGTTCTTCTTTGTCATTTTCGGTAAGTCCAACGTTGGTTGTCTTTTGGCGCTGGAGAATTGAAGCAAGTTTAACCATCTGCTCATTGGAGCGTTGTAGGTTCTCTACGAACTTGGCGGCGATCGGTCCCATCTCTCGACGGTCTGTTGCAGACGCAGCCATATCCGCCATAACGTCCATTAGGAGCGTCTTGGCCATTGCTCTGTCTTCTCTGATGTTTGTTGTAGTCTCTTCTAGGTATTCGTCTAGACTTAGATCTCGCCGTTTTGCCATTTGTTCTTAAACGTCCTATATCGTTTTCTTAGTTTATTAAGATTATTAACGACTTGTTTGGTATTCAGTCCCGTAATCTCCCTAAGATATAAGTAAATAGCTTTTTTATTGAAAATTTCTATCTGATCAGCTGATTCTAGGAGGATCCGGACTGCCATCAGAACCTTTTTTTCATTTTCCTTGAGCATGAACGAGTCCCAAGTATCGATCTCACCGTGGAGAGAGGACCAGAACTCCATCTCCGAGCGCATCTGAAAATATGTTTTCTCTTGTGATACCAGATCTTCGTCCAGCTGACTGATGATATCTTCCATGAAGATCTCAGTTCTATTTCGCTTTTGTGTTCTTTTGACCTTATGAATAAACCAGTTCTTTGTCACTACCGAAAAATAAGAAAACGCTTTGGATCCCTTATTCGGATCGTATTTATTTAGGATTGTCGTGAGCCATACTTTGCAGTCAGCTTTTAAGTAATCAATATTTGGCAGGGTGGTAAACCGATAAGTATAAATAATTTTGTCAACCATTTGATCAAAAGCCGGCTGGATATATTCTTCGTAGAGTTTTGAGCGGAGTTCTCTATCCTCTGTGTTTGCATACTTAACAATCGCGTCTTCGTGGACGCTCGTAAAATAATGATTCTTTTTTCTAGTTCTCTTCTTGCGTGGCATTTAGTTCTTCCTCTAGTTCTGCATCGAGACCGTATTGAAATATATCTCGGAAATTCTCCATCTCTTCTAGGACTTCCTGGACTCTCATCATCAATTCTTGAATCATAGGCTCACCGTGATAGTTCTCCATGCTATACATTGATTTAAGAAAGGCATGGAATGCCTTGTTGGTCAGGAATAGGTCGGCTAGGTTCTCAGATATAAACACAAACTTTCGTAAAAGCCGCGTAATATACCACACTAAAAAACCATTTATTACTACCGAAACTGCCAGCAATAGATAAACTTGCATCAGGTGCTCTCCTTCATTTCTCTTTTTTGTTTTTGGAGATCTTCTCGGGCGTCTGTAATGAAGTCCTCTGTGATTTTTCCCACTTTCCGTGAAATGGTTACTTTAGGACTGGTGGTAAACCTACTAAGTAATTTTTTCATACTGTCCGGGTTTTTGCATTTCTCGCATGCAATGATCGTTTCTGTCGACAGGTGTTGTATAGTTTGTGTAATATTACACTGCGTACAGCGGTAATTGTAACGGGGCATTATTAGCCTTCCGGAATGAGGACCGTACTCTCTTCTTCGGGAGTCTCGTTAACCTCCATGCCATCGAGTGAAACAACAGGGGGGTTAGTTACGGATAACTCTCCTGTGGTACTAGCTACAAATTCCATGGTGGCTAGAACAGGTACTATGTCACTCTGCTCCATGAGTGACTTCTGGAGAGCCATCATCAGGGCTCCAACTGCTTGATTACTAAGTTTCATCATTTTTTTCTCCTAAAGATTTTACATAATTTTTTAAATCATGTGTCGGTGTCCATCCGAGTGCTTGCATCAAAGTCAAATCGATTGACGACTCTAAGCGCTCGCCTGGACGTTCTGTTAAGTATACTATATTATTAGTGAACATTTTAGCGACTTCATTAATTTCATACGATTCGGGATGTCCAATACAATACCCATCTCCGGAACCACTGTCTTTAAGAAGCAGAAGCCCACTGACAATATCATCAATATGAGTGAAACTTCTCTTCTGTGTTCCGGGTGATACCACAGTTACCGGCTCTTTATTTTTTATCTGGGTTTCGAATATACCAATCACCGTAGCATATTTACCGCTGAAGATCTGTCCGGGTCCATAAACATTATAAAAATAACATATTGCATAATCAATGCCAAACCATTCACCAAAATTATTAATAGTCTCTGTGTTTTGCGCTTTATGAAAGGCATAGGGGGATGCATTCTTGTTCTTCCCACCGTCGCCAAATTTGGTACTAGATCCTGAATATATTAGTCTGGCGTCGTTTTTACGACAAAACCGCAGTACCGATCGGGTTCCCCTAATAATAGAGTCCCAAACAATCTCATAATCTTCAAAACTTGTGGATACGCGGGAGTATTCTCCGAAATGATAAATAATATCTGGGGAGAATGTAATATGTTTGTCAATATCCTGACAGTCTCCCTTAATATAGCAGACTCCTTCCACATGGTTCTCTGGTGTCCCGGTGAAATAATTATCCAGGGAGGTGATGGTGTTAGTAGGATCTTTGACTAGTTCACGAATCAAACAGGACCCAACAAAGCCGGCGCCTCCGGTAACTAGAATATTTGTCATGAACGGCTTTTAGCCCAGGTCTCATATGCTGTGCAGATATGTGCGGGGGTCGGGTGCCAGTCAGCAGTGCTATCAAATAGAACCGACGTCTGTAAAGGATTCCAATTGACTTCATAGCGAATTTTATTATCCGGTATAGACCACACCACATGCGGCAGTCCACATAGACTGGCCAGGTGCATTGGTCCAGATGAAGGTCCGAAGGCACACTCGGCGTTGTGTAAAAGGTCGAACAGCTCTCCGAGAGGCAAATCACGGAGATCATCAGTTCCCTCAATATGGGCTGATTCGGCAGTTGTACCAATGCACGCTATCTTCTTGTCACCCAATAAACCTTTAAGCTTATTCCAATTCTCTATTGACCAATTGTCTTGGGGTCGTAATGGGCGCGAGCGAGCATGAAAAATATAATCATATTGGCGTGGGGCTGCAGTTCCATATCTTATATACTCTGGGGCTATCATATAGTTTCCAATCATTAGGAACTGGTCATAATGAGTATGAGGAGGAAATCCGAGTCGGCGAGGAACAAAAAGCGTAGTTTCTTTATCCATCGGGATCTTATTCTCCATCACCACCTTTTTAAGTTCTTGTCCAAAATCTAAATTATGCATAAAAAAAGAATCGGTCAAGCCCGCTGAGGGCACATGAGGCACAAAGCTGTCGCAGAAGTCAGTATACAGAGCCGCTGACCCGGGTCTGGAGATTACTGTCGTATGATCAAAGTTTCGCGATAGGGCACGAAGATATCCCTGCCATGCATAAAGTTCCCAGCCAAATTCACCAACCCAGGGACCAGCTATTAATTTTTTCATCCGTATAACCTCTCATAATCTAACTGAGCTTGATGTAGTTTGTTTGTGGCTATTCCAGGCTCAAAAATGCCGCGACCGGCGTAATGAATAATATGTGAATCAAAACGATGCGGGGAATCGTTCCAGGGCTCGGAGAACATAGTCATGTGGTTATAGTGATATGATAGTTGATGCACTTTATAACCATACTTATTTATTAGATATCCTATGTGAATATCATCTGTCCCCCACTCTACAAAGTACTGATCGTTTATTTTACGATAAATGTCGCGGTGGCATTGGGACGTCACAAATACTCCCGTGTTAATATACCCGGAGTTCCACCCTATATCGCCGAACTGGCGCTGAGCATTTACCATACAGCTTACCCTTTGGGGCGCTCTAGATCCCAGGTCTTCATAAATAGTGCCTACTGAATCATATGGCACTACCTCAAATAAATTCGGTAGGGAGGGGGTTAAAATCATGTCTGTATCGAGAGCTATGATTCGATCATAATGTTCATGAAGATCATAGTGTTTCATAATCCGATATTGGTACACCCCATTTCCGATTCCACCGGTGGCGTCATGGGCGTCTGTCGCCTCGTCTAGTACCAGAAAGTCCGCTCCGATGCGATGTGCATATTGCTGAAACATTGGGTGCACAAGCTTGGCCCACTCTATACTGTTTCCGTCAGCGCGCGTCGTTAATAAAAACTTCATGTTATTTTTCTTGATACATCAACCAATTGGTATTGTGGTAGGAATCCATAGTTCCTGCATCAGACCAAACGTCTTCCAATACCGCGTGCGTGCAGCTTTGCATTTCAATGAAAAGATTATTAACACTGGTAATTTCAAACTCGCCCCTGTCCGACATTTCAACTTTTTCAATAGCGTCAAATACCTTATCACTATAAAAATAGATACCTACGCAAGCTAGGTTTGATTTAGGTTCTTCAGGTTTTTCTTCCAAGCCCACCAGTCGATCTTTCTTAAATGTCCCCACGCCATAGCGGCGAGGATCAGTTACTCTCTTAAAAAAGAGTTTGCAGTCGTCGTCTTGGCGCGCGAAATCTTCAACGTGACTCTTGAGGTTATCTTTAAAAATGTTATCCCCCAAGATTACTACACAAGCATCATTGCCTACAAAATTCTTGCAGAGTCGTAGGGCGCCGGCAATGCCGTCTGGTTGGTCTTGAACCCGATAGGTAAGTGCACATTCGTGCTCATGTCCGGAACCCAAAAGAGATGTAATACCGGTGCTGTGATCCACCCCTGTAACTATCATTATATCGTCTACTCCAGCTTCAATAAGTTTGCGAAGAGGATAATATATCATGGGCTCGCCGGCAATAGGGAGTAGATGCTTGTTGGTTACTTTAGTTAACGGATAGAGGCGAGTACCTTTGCCTCCGGCTAATATAATTCCTTTAATATTTCTCATTATACCACTTTACAGTTAATTTTATTCCATCTTCGAAAGATGTCTTGGGACTCCAGCCTAACTTCTCTTTAATTTTTTTATTATCAATGGCGTAACGAAAATCGTGACCGGCGCGGTCAGTTACATATTCAATTGAGTCCTCAGGATCCACATTCATCTCCTTGCAGAGAACATGAATAAGCTCTATATTCTTCTTTTCGCAATTAGATCCGATACAATAGGTCTCACCCAGAGTACCCTCTGTAAACACTTTCCAAATTCCTTCGCAATGATCTTTTACATAAATCCAGTCTCGCACATTAACGCCGGCGCCATAAAGGGGGATCTTCTTTCCTTGGGAAATCGAACGAATTACAGTGGGAATCAGCTTCTCATCATGCTGGCGGGGCCCATAATTGTTGGAACAATTAGAAATAGTGACTGGAAAATTATAAGTATGAAAATACGCTTTGACCAAGAAGTCCGATGAGGCTTTGGACGCCGAATATGGGTTGCGGGGGTCGTAAGCTGTAGTTTCATCAAACTTTCCTGTTTCTCCCAGCTCTCCGTAAACTTCATCCGTTGAAACATGATGGAACCGCTTCACTTCGAACTCGCGAGCTAGTTTAAGTAAATTATGAGTCCCTACAATATTGCTCGCGATGAATGCGCTCGGGTCTGCAATTGAGTTGTCTACATGAGATTCTGCTGCCAAATGTACTATGTGTGTAAATTGATGCGTCTTAAAAAGTGACCACAGCCGAGCGCGGTCGCGCAAATCAAGCTTTGCAAAAACATATTTCTCGTGGTCTTCGAATTCTTTAGTGTTATCTAGGCTTCCAGCGTATGTGAGAGCATCCAAATTAACCACTTTTTCAATAGTGTCGGCTTTCTCTTGCAGCAAAAATTCTATAAAATTGGATCCGATGAAGCCGCAGCCACCGGTAACTAGTATCTTCATAATTTTCTCTTATTCTTGTGGTTCCTTGCGCGTGGGCATTGGCACTATAGTTTGAGGAAGTGCTGGCGGCGGCGTCACGTTCGTGACATTCGTGCCGATCGGCGTAGATGTGGATTGTTTTTCTAACTCTCTCATATCCCCAAAACCACCAGACTGAGATGAATCCTCTTGTCTCTCGCAAAGTAACAAATCATATTTAGTTTTAAAATAGGCTTGTTGTGCTTTCAGCTCGATGTTGGAGAAGTGCTCCGTACACCAAAAATCATTAGAATATTCATCAGCCTTTTCCCAATCTACATTTTGATGTAGCTCGGGGTTATAAAGGTCGGTACCCGGATAGGGACATAATATTGTGAACCCCACAACATCTGGATCAATCTCGTCTATCAATTCTTCAGTAAGTAGCAGGTCTGCACGAGTCTCGTTTGGCATGCCAAATAGGAAAAAACCCCTTCGCTCAACGCCATATTTCTTAGCCCATCCAAACACATTCTTTACACTTTTAATCGTGAGTCCTTTTTTAATATCTTTCAGAATTCGAGGGCTGCCGGTCTCGACACCAATATTAACTTGATTACACTGTGCCTTTTTAAGCCACTTGAACATTTCTTCATTGGCAAATGTAGCATGGATGAGGCACTCCCACTCTGTTGTGATGCCCCTCTTAATCTTTTCTTTACAAAACTCAATAACAAAATCTGCCGTGATATCAAACGTTGCGTCGACGAACTTAAAATAATTTAGATCTAATTCTTCAATAACGTGCTCAATTTCATCACACATGTCGGGAATCGAGCGTGAACGAATTGGATTGTCGCGGCGATTACGAGTTCCGGTTATTACTCGTTCAGCACAGAACGCACAAGCTACGGGACACACTCGATTGCACTGAAAAGATGCTGTCCTTTTTCCATTCATCGTTTCACACAAATCCACTGTTCTATAATTTTTGATAATCTTTCGGTCAGGCCATGGGAGGTCGAGCATTGACGGCTTTGTGCCCTGTACGATGGGGTCAGTGTTACCGTTAACAATATCTAGAAACACTTCTTCTCCTTCTCCAATTACCACCTGATCGACAAACGGATGGGCGGCAGATTCTTGTGGGAGCGCAGAAGGATGCCATCCTCCAAACACAGTTCGGGTGGTCGGGCTTACTTCCTTAATAGCTCCTGCCAAACGCAGCGCATGTGGCCATGCAGGAGAGGTACAAGAAAACCCGACTACATCGGCACCCGTGCATGCTTCCACAATAACTTCATCTGTGTCAAAGTTTCCTTGAAAACATTGTAGATCTAACTCTCCGTCATAATGCTTCTTCAGGTAGCCGGCAATGAACCCCAAGCCGATTGGTTCCCAAATATTTTCGTAATATGGTTGTACTAAAATAACTTTCTTCATCTGTTTGCCTCTGTGTATATCTTATATTTAGAAAGATCTTGATATTCGATCTCTAGATCTTCATTATTGTCCTCAATGCCTAGCATCAAAACTGCGCCTCGGGCTGCAATTTCCGGTAGCATATAATAATTCCAACCTAGCATATCGAATTCTTCAACCTTATGATCTACCGGACGGCGCCCAAAGTAGGCCGCTCGCTTGAGCCATGTATGGGCTTCTTTGCTGTCGGTGAGTATCATACCGCCCTTACCAAGCTTCAAAAATTTATGAGGTCCGCTGAAGGATATATTCATCAACTGTCCTGGAATATACATGTTCCGGTGAAAAGTTAGGGCGCTGTCCCAAACCGGAAAGGGATCGAGTTGGTACTGACCTCGGAGCCTTTTACCATCGATGATGGCGGCGTGATTCTTGTCAAAATTAACGCGGTTTCCCGTCTGTATAATTGTGCATGGCACTGACATGAATGTGACGGCGGGAATAGTAATATCTTTGTCTTCAATTCCTAAGTATTTTAAACATAGGAATAAACCATTAGTTGCGTTGTCAACAGCCACGGCATATTTGGAGCCACAGTACTCGGCGATGATCTCTTCGAAATTAGTTATAACTTGATATGGATTATGTTTCACAATAAGTTCCTTTTAATTAATATAGCACATTCTTAGACTGACGTCAAATTATTTATTTTCTTGTATATCATTTCTGCCACCATAAAATCAAACTCAGTATCAATATCAACTGATTCGATCTCGTCCAGCACTTTGAAGGTAGGGTTTGGGGTCACAATATTGCGGCGAGCAATCATGTCGTCGCGAGAAATGATACAGACACCATACGTGATCGCGTAGATGTCTGGTAGATCTTGACTGTTTGGGGAATTGGTAACATCATAGTTTAATGGTTCGTTATCCAACCACAAGTGATGCTTCACGGAGGTAACTGTCACTAGGTTTTCCATCTCCTCGTCCTGCTGGAACGTTGAGATGCAGTCGTGGTATGTCTCCAATGAAATCAGGGGACAGGTCACTGGACTGTACATAAGGTAGTTGCCCTCGATGGCTTGTCCCAGGTTTTCAAAGAACTCTGAGTTTGTTGCTGCGGACGAGGCAAAGTAGTCGTCGCGGCGGTGGGTATCGACTCCCAGCGCTGCTGCTAGGGCTAGCATGTCATCACAATCAGAACTTACGACAATGTTATCAATAAGGCTTACTTGCTTTAATTGCTCGATTTTAATCTGCAGAAGTGTTTTACCAGCAAAAGGTTTAAGATTTTTATTCTTTACTCTTACGGATCCCTTGCGTACAGGGACAACAGCTGTTATGCTTTTCACTGTAGACGCTCCAGAATCTCAGTCCAGTTGTTGGTGAACTCAATAGCCTTATCGTCAATATAATGTTGAGCACGTGGCTTTTCATGAGTAATTTCAGCCACTAAGTCACGAACTCCGTGGTCCTGTAACCATTCATCCACAAGCTCGTATCCTGTTTTGCCGCCAACTAGTGGGCGATCAGGACGAACCTTTGCAGAGAAAACGATAATGTTCCAGTCCTCAGCCAGTGTGCGGATGGCATCCAGTGCTCCCGGGAGGGGATCACCATAACAGGTGCCATCGTGCCAGCCCTTATCAAAATTGTGAATAACTCCATCGAAGTCAATGGCCAGATTGTTAAGTTGTGTTTCCATTCCCGGAGGCACGTGCTGATTGTGGGTTTCAACCTCAGATTCAATTCCAAGTTTCTCAAAGCGTCGTTGCTGAGCTTTGGTAGAAATAGCGGGACACATAAAGCCGGCTCCATGAATCAACTCGTATGTCATTGTTAGAGAGATGATCTCCGAAGTGTGGTAGTATTTGGTGTGCTGGATAATCTGATTGACTTGAGGGTGAATGCCTTTCTCTTTTGGCTGTGCCGCCCAGAGGCATGCCTGCATGCCGTTCTCTGCAGCCCAATTAAGAGCAGTAGAGAGACAGTCAGAGGAGATGCCGTTGGTGGAGCAAGAGATTCCAATAGCTAGACACTCGCTCTTGTCTAAGCCACGCGTACGAATATCTAGCCAGTTCATGATCCAGTCATTAAAACTAGTGTCTCCTTGGATTGAGGTCACGATGACTCCTCCGCCCGGGGCGAATACATTCTTATCTGTTAATCGTGAATGATCAATGGCAGCGTGTTCTGCCACGCCCATGTTGCCACCATGCCCAAAGAAAAATACATACTTGGCTTTATTGTATGTTTCTTGCAATTGCGCGAATTGCTCGCTATTCACAATGGCGTTATACTTTCTTTCAAAATCTTCAATGTCTAGCATTTGATGTCCTCTATTTGGGCTTCTGGAAAAATATCTAGGGCAACGGGATTGATACTGAGAAGTTCTACATCCGGATAGTTGACTGTGATCCATTCTTTTACATGCTTCCAGTACCTCAAAATATAATAGTCTGCCCTTTGTTGTTTTCCGATCATTATCTTAGCAAAGGTACCTTCGGAATAATCACAGTCGTGCCCCACTAAAAAGATCTTCTCTATACCACAGTATAACATGAATTGAAGAACTTCAAAAGTAATTGATGCAACAGACGTTAAATTTCCCTCAGCAATCTCCTTTTTGAATTTACAATGATCGGGATTGCCCCCACTATCGGAGACGTAGTATTTAGAGTTTTTAAGGTTTAAGGGCAGCTGCCCATTACGAGGAACGCGTCCGAACGGGGGAATTACAATCTCTCGATTGTCCTCCCAGTTGCAGAACCGAACAAACTTTTGCCTTTTAGGTTGATAGTCATTAAAATCCCGATAGCGATTCCAAAATTTATCAGGTACCTGTGGGACAGAATCTCCCATAAACCAATAATCTAGATCTAAGTTGAGAAAGATCTGATCATTGACGCCGAAGCGCATCACACCTTCTGGGACCCGTCCGGCATCAAACTGCAGAAGGGTGGGTCCGGAGCCGCACAGTATTGCAGTGGCGCCTGCATGACAGTTTTTATATGGACCAAAAGGATTGGGAATATTTGGATTCATTATACCTTGACTGATTTGCCAATATAAACTGGGATATCATATTTGTTGCCCCCTAGGAGCGCCTTGTTGATTGACTTATCTTGGTGGGGAAACTGAGAGTACCATTCTTCAAGAGTATCGTTGAATTCCGGGTCGTTTGGGTCTCCCCCATAATCGATCACTAAGCAATTCTTCGTCTTAAGCTTGGCAAAAATATCTGTATAGTAATAGCGAGGTGTCTCGGACAGGCAGTGCGTTTCGATAAAGAGGTCGTATGTCTCTCCGAGCGCCTCCTTATAATTGGCAGATGTTACATATCGAACGTCGGGAAAGTTCGCCAGAGTATTCTTAATTGTATTTTCAATATTTCTCTCGATGTCTAGAATAGTATATTCTATATTAGGGCAGCTGGTCAAAATTTGCTTAGCAAACCATCCTGTACCGGCGCCTATCTCTAGAATTTTACCTTCAAAGTTATTATAGTGGGCATTGAAGATGTTGACGTATTCGTTATCCCCCTTGTCTGCTCCATACACACCAGCTGCAGTAGCGTGGATGACGGGGCGGTTATGCTGCCATGACTTTTTCAGATTTTCAGGGTGGGGCTCATTAGTCGCAGGAGGTGTCTTGGGGACAGAAAAATTATATTTGGGCATCAGAGTCCCCTTTTAATATTGACATAAGGGTTTGTAAAGTCTACAACATTTAAAGCTTTAATAATCTCATCAATACCATCCTGAATTGTTACTTGGGTCCTAAACCCTAATGCACGCACCTTGTCATAGCTTACAACATAATTGCGTTTGTCAGCATCCGAGCCAATTTCCTCAAAGTGAATAAAGGCATCCGTCTTTTCGGCGACCATATTACAAATATCCTCTTTACTATAATTCATCGAGTCGTCGCCAATATTGTAGACATTGTTAACCATCCTGTCAAGATTATTAATCGCCAGCATGAATGCATTGGCCATATCGGATACATGAATAAACGTACGCATGAAGTGTTTCTCGTAGACTACCAAATAGCCATCGCGGAGACACTTGTTGGTGAAATCATTGATAAGAAGATCTAGACGGAGACGAGGGGAGACGCCGAAGGCGGTAGCAAACCGGTAGGCAACCGTGTTGCCCCGAGCCATCAACATATGCTCTGCTTGAGTCTTGGTCTCACCATAAAGGCTTAATGGATTGAGGGGGGACTCTTCAGTACAAATATCTGTTACTTTACCGTAGTTGCTCCCCGTGGATCCATACAGAATAATCTGTTCTGGCGTGGTTACGTCAATTAGGTTTTGGGTACCGTCGACATTAACTGCAGTAGCCAGTTCAGGGTTGTTCTTGCAGGCAGGAAAACCCACGATAGCAGCAAGGTGGACGATAACATCCATTCCCTTTACGGCTTCGGCTAGGTCATTCTTAATGGTTACATCACCATTGATAAAATGAAAGTTTTTGTTTCTAAAAAATGAAAGAAGCTGATTCCCTCCTTGCATCAAATTATCAAATACTGTGACCTCATGTCCTGCTTCTAAAAGCTTGGGTAGGAGCGCGGTGCCTACATATCCGGCGCCGCCAGTGACTAAAATTCTCTTTTTTACCATATCCTTAGTTTCCCTCGTAAAATATCTCTAAACATCATCCAATCAGCAATTTTCGCTTTAATCGGATTGTTAAATGCTGCGGGCTTGTTCTTTTCAAAAAAGTAGTGCCCAGACCAAGCAAATGGGTATACCACAAATGGAGTTAGGAGCAAGAGCAACCAAAGCTTGGAAACTAACACCCACGCTACCAAAAGAATGGTGACCCAAAGCCCAATAAAATGCAACAGCCGATTTATGGGATGTGCATGTAGTGTTAAATATTTTCTGTAGTATTCATTCATTGCGAGTAATAAATTCCTTAAGTTGCTGTAGTGTCTCTTCTTGAGTATATAAATAACTCCCTGCCTGTCCCCAGTGGGCGCCGTGGTCACTCAACATGTTTTCGTGCACTACTGTGTTTCCTCTAAATTGTTCCAGATTTAACTCAAAAAGATCCAATACCTTATCAAAGGGTACTCTTTCAGAGTTGATATTTAATATTTTAATGTCTAAATCTATCTGTTTTTCGATATCCTTCCAGATATGATCTAAGCAATAATATTGAAAATAACTCCAAGGATCGGGAACGAACCTATAATCCTTGTTCATTAAATCATAGATGGCATTCTTTTTTAATCCTTTACCGAATAATGAGGGCAGACGCGTAATATAAACATTGTCGTATTTGTTCATTAAATAGGTTTCTAGATATAATCTGTGCCTCCCATATGCACTATCGGCCGGATTATCATATACTGCGATCGTAGAAATCAGCACTAATGTTTGGAATTCTGACTGATCAAGACTCTGAATCAGCTTCTTAATTTGTTTAAAATCTTCTTTGGGTTCCTTGTTCGCTTTCCACTTAATGCTGCTTACTCCCGCACAAACTAAAATATCAAACTTTTCGCCTGCAATGGATTCTATATTCTTAGAATTATAGCATTTATCAAAATTAGATTGCTCTAGGATATTCGATCCTACAAATCCTGTGTGACCGATTAACCCTCTCATAAAGCATCATATTCCTTAATGGCGCCAATAACGCGGGTTAGATCCTCAGTTGTAAGATCTGCATGAAGAGGTATTAAAATGACATCTTCATCGCAGCGCTTGAGGGTGGGTAGGTCACACATGCCACCAAACATTTCGTAAACATCGTTACGTCGATTGTTAACATTAACTTGGATATTACGATCCCACATGTACTGAGCGAACTCATCTCGATTTTCCACATGAATGGGGAAAATTTGATAGTTAGGTGTCCAATGATCCTTGTAGTCTACCAACGTCACCTTCTTGAGCCCCGTTAATTCCTTGCGATACCGCTCGCCCATCTCCTTACGGATAGCTAAAGCTTCGTCCAGACTATCAATAGCTACACATGCGAGGGTGGCCGTGATGTCATTCATGTTAGACTTGAAGCCTAGACCGTCCGGAGGGGCTGGAAGAGGGTCAAGAATGCTGGTCTTCTTTGTGTCGCGGTCAATACCATACCATGACTGTTTCTTGAGCTTTGCGTAAACCTCTGGGCGTGTGGTGGTGATCACGCCGCCATCTCCGCTGGTCACAATCTTGACACACTGGAAGGAGAACGTAGCTACATCACCCGTTGAGCCGATGGGGTTCCCCTTATAGCGCGCGCCCTGTGCATGAGCACTGTCTTCGATAATCGGCAGATTGTGGGCTGCGGCAACTTCTCGGAGTTCGTCTAAATCTACAGGGTTCCCTGCATAGTGCACACACATGATGGCTTTTGTTTTATCTGTGATCTTTTCTGCGACGCTCTTTGGATCAATATTGAGAGTGTCATACTGAATGTCGGCAAACACGGGGATTGCCCCTACTTCGAGGATTGCAGTATTGGTTGCGATAAAAGTGAATGGGGTGCTCACGACTTCGTCTCCTGGTCCCACACCAAGGGCTTTGAGAGCGATCTTGAGGGCGGCTGTGCCTGTCATGCATGCGACAGCATAGGGGGCATTAAAGCGCTCACAGATCTTCGAACGAAATTCTTTTTCCTTCTTGCCTGTATTGATCCATGTTGATTTAAGAGTTTTTGCTACCTCATCGCCAGCATGATCTGGAATGAAGACGCTCCAGCAGCGGATGACGGGTTCTTCCATTTTATAATCTTGTTCCATTAGTTTAGTACTCCTTTATAATATTCAACTGTATGATTAATGCCTTCTTGATGATCCGAGAATTCATAGCCTTCGAAGACGGTGGCAAACTTGCCCATTCCCAGAATCTTCACTGGGGCGCCGTCTTGGTAATCAGGATTGAATACTAGGGATCCCGCATATCCCGTTGCAGTCGCAATACAGGCACCTGTTTCTGCGATGGTAAATCCCTTACCTTGTGCTATATTAACGGGCTCGATCATTTCGCCTAAGTCTACACACATATGCATGATTTTACAGACATCATCGATATACGCCCACTCCCGAACTGGCTTTCCGGTGCCCCATATTTCAAATTCTTCGTCATTTGTCTCGATGGCGTCTAACATACGGATAATCATTCCATTAAGTGCGTGTACCTTGTTGGGGTCTGTACTGTCTCCGGGACCATAAATCCCTGGGAACATGAGATTTACGCTTCTTACTCCGTATTGCATGCTATAACAACGAGAGATATAATATAAAACTCGCTTAAAGTTGCCAAATGAAAATACTGAAGGATGTACTGCACCCTCAAGCCACTTGGTTTCATCTTGTACTTGGGTGCCATTCGCATAGCAACAGTTAGACAGAGGATTGATTATTACTGTCGAGGGTGTAACCCTATGAACGGCGCTATAGATATTTAAGGCCATCTGCGTATTGTCGTATATAACATCGCCGGCGAATTCTGTGACGTAGTGAACACTTCCAACGTTGGCGGCACAATTGAAAATAACGTCTAAGTCTTCTCCGACTTCCTCAAGGCACTCTTCAAAGCGACCCTGGATTCGAAGATCGCAGTTTTCCCGGGAGACTCCCATAACGTCGACGCCCTGTGCGGTGAGGTATGCCATTAGGTTTGAACCTACGAACCCCGTGTGTCCTAATACTAGTGCTTTCATCTCTTGTTTCCTTCTTTGTGGATTTCATCCCACATATATCTTAAATCTTCTTTCTGGAAGAATGGAGTGGACGGCTGGTTGGTAATTGTCTCGCCGGCGCTGTTAATTGTGATCTCACCCTTGTTATAGAGTTCCACATTACAATAGGGGTGTGGCTCGTTGGGATAATCATAATCAAAGTTTAAAATTCGTGCTTGGTCGTTGCGTGCTTCATTTTTTAATTCAAAATCCCATGAAGTAAAATTAGGCTTTAGATACTGAAGGAGATAGCTTTTCTTCCATATAGCCGGATGAAGCGATGTTCTATACGACACATCCTGTCGAATTTCTACCAGACCATTTCCAATCCTCTTGCCGTTAGCGAACTGGACTCCTCCCCCAATCATGGCTTTCTCTGCTTTGCCAAACTTGAAGTACTGCTCCAGGAGATCCATCTTACTTTGATCTACGGGGCGTGCCAAGACCTGATCGTCTAGGATTAAAGCAAAATATTCTTCAGGCACATTACGAAAGAATGGTATAAGAGCATTCGTCCAGGTTTTGCCAAAGTCATCCTGCTTGCCTAGGCTATGGACCGTGACATTGTCGGGAAGGTCTTGCAGTTCTAATACCTTTTCATAACCTACCAATGTGATGTCTTGGTTTGGCCAATATTTGTTCAGAAAATGAATATTAATAGGACACAAGACATTGTACTTGTTAGATGTTGAAAGGTAAATTCTCATTTTAGTTGCACTCTGCGCAACGCTTGGTGAGGTTGAAACCAGTTTCTTCCCAGCCGCGGTGGCAATTGTGTCGTACATTCCGGGTGATCGGATCTAAGTTGCTGCCCATATCGATAAAGGTCAAATCGGGATATTCTTCAAACCATTGTCGTACGAGGACGCGTGCGGTCGGACCAAGGGATATCCCTACCACATCCCCAGGCTGGAAATATTGAGGAACTGTCTGTCTAATCTTTTCATAGTACTCCCAGCTGTTAACGCGGGGGACTAGAGCGGTCTTTGCTACATCTATCCCCATGGCTCGGATTGCGTGGGCATTCTGATCGTTGCCTCCAATCCAGATAAGGCGTCGCTCGTCCATGGCGACAGGGAAGGAGGTAATAAAGTGCTGCCAGTTTCTGTTGGTTGTCGCGACTGCGCTCGTTAGGTAATCATAGTCGCCCACCACTTCGCGGGCTAGGCTTGCAAGGTGTGGGTAGCACAGTGAGCATGGAATACCGATATAATACCGTTCCTGTTTATAAATAATTGCCTCGTTCAAAGCATTGTGAAGGGATTCATCAACCACCTGATCTCCTCGGGCGACGACGGACCCAATCTGGTCGATTGCCATCATCTCTCCATCATTGAAGCGCGCATACCCAAAAGGAATATTGTTTTGTAAATTCTCTATAAACCAATCCATTTGTGTCGTCATTTAATCGCCTTTTTTGATCCTGTGACTATCTTCATCAAAGTGTTGAGTTGAAAATTCAAATAGTTCCGTATCTTCTAGTGCTATCATTTGATGTCGGAGTCCGCGGTACACATGAAAGTTGTCGCCGCGCTCTAATATTAATTCATTGGCAGAATTTATATCGTCTCGATCAGAATATTTAACGAGCATCTTTCCAGATTGAATATAAAATACTTCGTCTTTCTTAATATGGTAGTGCCACGAACAGCGCTTGCCTTTAACAAAATAGAGCAGCTTGCCGCAGTATTCTTCGTTATTGACAATCCACTTTTCAAATCCCCACCCCTTAGGGACGAACGTCATTGGTAAAGAAGTCTTCATCTTTCATTCCCTTATCATCTATATAAATGTCGCCAGCTGGTTTGCCAAGGAATAAAGAGTGATATTTTACCCCCCATTCCTCTAGTTGTTTTTGAGTTAGTTCATAAAACATCTGACAGGCGCGAGCTGAATCATTTTTTGTGCGTCCCATACCTCTGGCAGTTTGAAAGATAATTGTGTGTCCCTCGTCGTAGAGGGCATTAACTTTTTGTATGCGATGCTTAATGGGCTTCGCCGTCGTATAATCGCCATCAGTGAGGGTACAGATCGTTCCATCGATATCAAACACATAATTCATTTATTTAAGATCTTCCGGCTGTAGGCAGTACGTACCAAACTTTTGTACCACTATTCTAGCACAATAATTGGCGAATTTAAGCGCTATAGGAATATCTTTGCTTTCTAAATACTTGTAGACTAAGGCGGACATAAACGTATCCCCGGCGCCGGAAACATCAAATACCTCACATTCTGTGGTGGGATATACGGTATCTTCATACTTCGCACCTCGGGCCCCGAGTGTAATTATTAGGTTGGCTGTAGCACTCAACTGTTTCATCTCGTTGCTTTCTTTTTCGTTAATCTTTATAAAACAGTGTTCGTAACATTCAAGGTTTTTCTTTTTCGAGTCCACAAATAATGGAATTGCGGCGGCATGGCATTTGGCTGATATATGGGATGCGATTGAACGGCTAATAAATCCCTTATTATAGTCAGAGACTACCACGGCATCGTAGCCGGATATATCTATCTTATCTGGATCAATCGGTTGTACCTTGGCGCTCTCTCCAAAATCTGCTCTCAGAAGATGCTGTTTTGTCTTGGCATCAACGAAACGATCTTTGTAGATCATCTCATCATTCTTAAGAACGTCTACAAGGACTCCCAGAGCCTCTAGATTGGCTCCTACGTTTAAACACATGCCTAGGCGCTCTTCAGTATATAAATGCTTTAAAACGGGTACAGGAGCTTCTGGACTTAGGCGAGTTACAGAACCGTAATAATAGCGATCTGTACAGGCATCACCTATCAGTAATACTTTCAATGATTTTGGTTGTGGAATATCCATCTATTCTCTCAAAATATCTAATCTCTTGAGCCCAGTGACCCCCAACGATTGTTTTGCCCTTCCAATCGGAGCCCACTATCATTATGTCGGGAGCTGTGTCCTTTACTAGCACTTCCAACTCTTCAGGTGAATCAAAGACCTCAACGCGATCAATGTATCGTAATGATGATAGCATAAATTTTCTATCTTCTATATTATTGATCGGGCGATCAGGTCCTTTGATTGCCCTAACTTTTTCGTCGGAATCTATGGCAACTACCAACGTAGTGCCTAGAGACGCCCCATATTTAAATAGTTCTAAATGACCACGGTGCAGAATGTCAAAACAACCATTAATAAATACTGTTGTCATATGAGTGCCAGGGTCTTTCTGATGCCCTCTTCCAACCCCAGACGGGGCATAATATACCCGCCTGTTGAGATTTTAGTGTTGTTGCTGCAGGTATAGGCTTGATATTTTCCCTTGAGATGACTAGGGAAAGGAATCTCTACTACTTCGGCGTTGAGTTCTTTGGCTATGATGTTGGCTACATCCTCAAATGATCGGGCGACTCCGGTACCGACGTTATAAATCCCTGATTGTTTAAAATTAGGGGCTGCCAATGTCATGGCGACCACATCATCAATATGAATGAAATCTCGTCGGAAATTGGCGCTGCCTTCAAAGATCTTGATCTTGCCGGTCTCTCGGGCTTGCATTGTGAACTTGTGCACAGGACTGGCCATAGAGCCCTTATGGTGTTCATTATGTCCAAACACATTAAAATAACGGAGCCCCACAATATGTGCCTCAGGATGAAGAGTTATCTTCTGTGTCACAAATAGATCAAGGGCTGTCTTACTGATAGCATAAGAATTAATGGGAGCTGGTAGTTGTGACTCGTTTTGACTTCCAACTACTGGTCCGTAGACTGATGCTGAGGATGCATAGACAAAAGGTATATTCTTTTCTATACAAAGGTCAAGTAACTGGAGGCTGTAAGTAATATTGTTTTGGGTGAGGAGTACTGCGTCAGTTTCTGTTGTGTCCGATATTGCTCCCAAATGATAAACACAACAGACTCCCTCTGTTTTGGCTAGCCACAGAAGTGTCTCATCGGGTGTCAGCATTTGATCGTGTGCGGGGTCACAACTAATCACAGGACCCTCTATAGCATCCACAAGACAGCTCCCAATGAAACCAGCGGCGCCGGTGACTAAAATCATTTTGTTATTACTCCATAAAAATATTCTAAGGCGTTGGACACCTTGGTCTCTAAGACATCAATAAGTTCTGTTCCGGAAGCATTACCATAGGGTTCACTCATCAGTCCTATCAATTTCGGATTAGTATAAACTTTGCAGTTAAGCATCTTAGCTTCTGCAACTAATCGGCAAAATGTTTCTAGAACTTGAGGTATAAAAACCAAACTCTCATATTCACTGAGAATTTTGAGGAACTCATATTGATCGTTTGATGATACCAGATCAAATTTAATACCGCGGTTTGTGCAAAACTCTATTGCGGCGGAGCGACCCTTAGTAGGATTGGAAGAATTAACAATTGCAAACTCTTTGGTCTTCTTTTTGTTACACTCACGGAGGAATGCAATTTTTTCCTTTGACCACAAACTACTGCCGATGGAATGTACGTTGGTATTTCCTATGTTGTCTTCCATCACCTGTTTGCATATCTCACTTAGCACGACTACGGCGGAGGCGCCTTTATAGAATTCAGTGTTTACTAGCTGGTCATGTGGAATTTTGAACCCTACAAATTTAGAGGGGTCTCGGGTCTTGACATACTTGTGATCATGCTCATAGATAACGTAATCACAGTTTTCTCTAATATAATCTTTAATTTCCGCGGAGAGAAACACAAAATTAGATACTATTACTTTATCGGCAGAATCAAGAATTTCTTTAGTTATTTTTTGGGTATGTACGAGGTCGACGCTCAACCCCCTTGATCGAAGGTCGTCTATAAGAACTGCATCGTTATTTTCGCCACCGCCATTGATCTGATTACTAAAGAAATCAGCCAGAAAGACAACCGACATTAAAGAATCTGAATTTCGTCCATCTGGGATAACCATTCTATCTCCTCTGGAGACGGGTCATAAATGTTGCTGACAAATTCCTGATATAGTGTCTCCGGTGCGAACTTCTCTAATATGTGAGTTTGCAGGGCTGTAGCTTCTTTTTTGTAATGTTTTTCTTTTTCAAGTGCTTCGCCTAGGGCGCGTTTAAAGGAGGCTTCTCGGGCATATGCCCACATTGCGTCCTTCTCGATCACCCCTGGCCAGACGGCTGGAGGTTGTACATTATTGATATCATAATCCACTTTGATAATCCGGGGGACAGCCTTCTTCTTTTTGTTTGGCTTGGTGATAAAGTCAAGCTGTCCGCTCCACGTAAGAGTAATCAGAGGCAATCCGTTGTATGCTGCCTCAAACATTGGTAGACCATAACCTTCACCATGAGCAATGTTAATTAAAGCTTTCATAGTGGGATGTTGATATAGCCACGTGAGATTTTCTGGTGTTAGTTCTCCATGAACTAAATAGATTTTGCATTGACGCTCTGGTACTTGTGTCAGTAACTGATTGAGGCGCGCGGATGTCAACTCTCTGTCGCGAACTGAGTCGGCTGCGGAGTTTGTCTTCAATATCAGACCGGCCGTTGGATCATCCTTAAATTTCTCTGCGAACCATTTAATCGTGTTTTCAAGATTTTTGCGTATAGCCCACTGTGACACTACAAGGAAATTGTTCTCCGTCTCTAGATTAATATCAATAGGGACTGCCTCTGTCTGTCGAACTGGGTAGTTCACATATGTAACTGGCACAGTAACTCCCCAATTAGGTACTTCGTTACCGTTCTGGTCTTTTACATCATATGTCGTCGATTCCATAACTTTCTGAGAGTGTGAGGAAATCGTTATAACTCGGTCCATGGTGGCGTTGATTTTTTCAATCCACTGCGGAGAGACTTTAGTTGTCTCAATGCCTGCGGTATATCCAATATTTAGGGGGGCGATCTTTTCAAATTCATTAGGAACAGTGATCTGTAAGGAGATGTCAAAGGTTCCTCCATTTTGAAGATGGAGTGCTGTTTGTGTTATTCTCTCCATCATAAATTGATGCTCTTCGTTGTTATCAGTTATCTGACCCGTGTGACCCCATCCGATGTTTAAAATATATATTTCAAATAGATCAGGGCGAGATCGCAGGGACCGCAGGGCGAAGCGCGACTGTTCTCCGTAGCCGGAGCGGGACAATAGTGGTCCTTTAATTATAATCTTCTTTTTCATCTAAAAAGTCCTCACTTCGTAGGGAGTATAACCAGTTCTTGTTTCCCAAGAACCCATAGTCTCATGAATCTCAGTGAAAAGCGTATCCCAGCGCTCTACATATTGATCAAAACTAAACTCTCGTTCCGTCCAGGCGCGCCCGGTCGCACCCAATGCTGTGCGCTCCTCAGGAGACATTTCATATATTTTAACCAATGCGTCAACAACATCCTGTCCATTAAGGCGGTCCTCATAAATATAAGGAACCTCCTGGGATCCGATGACAGACTTCGACGATGGTTCTAGTCCTATTCCATACCAATTTTCCCCATCAGTAAGCTGATCCTGTAAGCCCCCTGTAAGAGTGGCGATGATTGGAGTTCCGCAGGAGAGTGACTCTAAGGTTGCTAGTCCGAACCCTTCGGCGTCCGCAACATTAATTGTGACGTCTGCTAGATTATACATTGTAGCGAGGTCTGCAGGAGCAACTTTCTGACGGGAAAAAAGAACCTCGCCGTTCGTAAGTCCCAGCTCATGTATGATGGCTTCTAGATCTTGACCGTGTTGGTCTTTAATATCAGTATGCATCACGAGGGTTGCATTTTCATTTCCCACTTTATCCAAGAATTCCTTGAACCAGAAGATCAAGCTTCCGGATTGTTTGCGGCGGGCGTTTCTATTGTTCCAAAATACTACAAATTTATCTTCTAAGTTTTGCTCTTTCTTGATCACAGCAATCTTCTCGGGGGTGCCAGGAGCAAAGATAGTACCGTCGACAGCGTGGGGAATATAGGAACTGCCGACCTCTGGTGTGACTGTTTGGACGATGTCATGGGTTAGCTTTGAGATGCACGCGATGTGGTCATTTGACAGGTATGCCGGACGATTGAATTTGGGATAAGGATAGTTATCCCACACGTGATAATAGACCATAGGAACGTGGATTCGGATTTCATTCTCTATATTCCAGAGCCAGCCATAAAAGCGCGGATCTGTCATAAACCAAAGAATATCTGGTTTCTGTTGCTGGACCATGGCTCGTACCTGATCAGCATTTCCGTAGCCATCGACTGGCCAGATTACCCAATCGGCGCCCCACTCTTCCGTCTGTTGAGGTTGATGGTTGGGATGCTTAATAGCGCCACCGAAGGAAATAAACTGGTACTTGCCAGTTTTGAGCATTCCTTCGATAATATATTTAGTTTGCGTTCCCACCCCAGAAGGAGATAAAGGATGGTCACTGATCGTAAAGATCTTGATCTTATCTGACATATTGGTTCCTAGCGACAGTGTTCGGTCTTATAAAGCTTGCAACGATAGGGCTTTAAACAATTCAACTTGTTTTTAATTGTAACCCCTTTTATTATATTATAGATTGCTTGGTATAGAAGTTTAAGAGCGTTCTCAGTTTTCTTTGGACCGCTCGTTACTCTAAATATTTCCACTCTGTCTTTTTTTGCTGTTCTTTTTAACAACGCAAAATGTGTCTCTACCCGGGACGGGTCAATATTGTGCTTCTGGCAGAAGAAGTGCTTGTAAAGTGTCAGCTGATAAGTTACTAACTTTTCAGCCTTTTTTCGGGAGTCCCAGCCCCAGGAGCATGTCTTCCAATCAAAAAGATGATAGGTATCTCCCACCTTTACTACTGCGTCGACAAAACCCTTAAAGTATACATTGAAGCTTTCAATAGGAACATAGAGCATTTCCTCAGAGGAGAAAACCTCATAATCTCCGAAATAGTCCTCTAGAGCTTCCTCCACTTCCCCCAGAATAGCGGGTCCAGCGACTTTCATATCTTGGACTCGGCCGGCATCAAATTCAATATTCTTTTCTAGGAGATCTTGGAGTCTTTTCGCAAATCCAAGTTGAAAGACTTCTGCTTCATTGATATCTTCCTTTAAAAGCTTCTTTTCACACACATCATGGATGGCACTGCCGAATGCAGTATATTCGTTACCCTCAAAGGGGGCAACTTTCTCAACCCAGGCTTTTCTATGATAGTGGGGGCAGTGTGCCCAGTCTTTCATTTCGGAATAAGAGATATGTTCGCGTTTAGACATTTACCACCGTCTCAATCTTATCAAAGAGGACGGGGCTAACCTTTTTTAAATCCCAAGGCTCTTCAAGATAATATTTCTCGAACCCATTAGCGAAGTACTCCTGAATGGAGGTGGCTGCATAGGGCGATGCAAATAAACCCATCGTTAGGGTCAAAAGGGTCGGATATCCGACGGAATCTGAAAGATATTTATCCCACAAGGGACTATACTCTGTATATGAGGCAAAGACTGGGCTCGGATTAAACCCGTGTGCCTGAAGAATATGGAAGAGTTTCTTCCTCTTTCCTTTAAATTCATCAATCAGGTCTTGTGTGTAGATCTGTGTCCCGAAGGCGCTCTCTAGGGAGTGTGCCACCTCGTGCACGAAGTTCTCTAGCATATCTTCGCTTGTGGGCTCAGAGTTAGTCATATAAATAGCTCCATTATTATAGGCTGCGTTGCGACCACTTAGTTCTCTCAGATTACCTATATAGACCACATCAACGTTGGCTAAAAGGGCGGCTGGAATCACTTCCTCAGCTGCAGTGCAGAACTCAGATACGCTAACATATGGTGGAGCTTCACCCATAACGAACACGGGGACATTATAAAGGTAATATTCCATCAGCCTAAAAATTCTTCTCGTCCGGTGGACATATTCTCAGCATCTGTTAAAGCCTGTTCATAGCCTCGGAGGAAATTCTCTTCGGCGATCGCCATCAGAAACTCAGGGAATTCTGCAGCGAAGACCTGTACAGCCATATCGACCGTGACACGCTCATCTGCAACAAGTCTATCACCAATATAAGTGACTACGAGTTCTTTGAGACCTGTTTCAGTTCCAACAGGATTTTGTAAATCGGGGTTTTCATTTTCCATCTTAATCTCACAAATTTTGTGCGGCGAAAGTGGCGACTCTAGACCTTTCTCCCTTATGTAAGGTAATGTGCGAAGCTAGCTCAAAATCCTTGAACTTTTCTACAGCATGAGTTAATCCGTTAGTAGTAGCATCAATATAAACATTGTCAATCTGCTCTACGTCACCAGTCAGTACAATTTTTGTCCCTTCACCTACTCTCGTTATTATAGTCTTTAATTCGTGTGTTGTCAAGTTCTGCGCTTCATCAATTATAATAAAAGCGTTTGCTATCGACCGCCCACGAATATAAGTGAGAGCTTCTATCTCTATTGTACCCTTTTGCATGTAAATGTCAAGGGTTACTTTGTCATTTCCCATTAAAGTTTGTAAATTGTCCTGAATTGGCATCAGCCATGGTGACATTTTTTCTTCCATGGTGCCCGGAAGGAAACCAATATCCTTTCCCAGCGGCTGTACTGGTCTCGACACAATTATGCGTGAGTATTTCTGCTGATTTTCATCTATAGTTTGTTCGAGTCCAGCAGCGATGGCGCAAATAGTTTTGCCGCTCCCGGCTTTACCGATGGCCGTGATAACCTCAATGGTAGGATCCATCAGCGCGTCGACGAGAAAGTGCTGCTCCTTATTGCGTGGCTTGATTCCCCATACCGTTTTCTTATTATGCATGAGTTGTTTTAAAGGCGCTGAAGGACTGATAAAGCGTGCTAAAGCCGTCTTCTTTTCATTAGCGCTAGAGACGAGCATCACATATTGATTAGCATGTAACCTATGCTCTTCAAGATATACCTCTTCTTTGGAATAGAATTGATCCACTAGCTGATCATCGACTAAAATAGTTGCATATCCTGCATAGATGCTTTCGCTATTATCAACAATCTGATTATTTTGAAAGTCCTCAGAAGTGAGCCCCACTGCGTCTGCGATAACGCGCATGTTAATATCGCGAGAGACGAGAATTACCTTTCTCGGTGACTCACGATGCTCTCGTAATGCTGTTGCAATGATTAGGTGATCCGGGACATTAAGATTAAGGTCTTCCGGGAGGTCCTGACGGGTGATTCCCTGACCGCTGATTGCTCGTATGATGCCCAGACCCTTACGGATGCGCACACCGGTCTCTAAGGAGCCCTGAGAGCGTAGGTCATCCCAAATACGAATAATCTTTCGTGCCTGGGCGCCGACAGCATCTTGACGCTTTTTGTGGTTGTCTATTTCCTCAAAAACCTTGAGAGGTACATGTATGTCGTGATTCTTAAATGCATAAATTGCATCGGCATTAGTGAGATAAACACTGGTGTCTAAAATATATGTTTTTTTACGGCTCATATAAACCTTTCAGCTCTATGATAACTAGAGCTGAGTTTGATAATGTTACTTTTTGTTAGCTGTCGCAAGAACTCGATACAACCTCCACTGAGTCTGGCTGTAGATCTTCTCCTGCTAAGGTAGATTGAGAAACCATCCCTGTTGATTCTACAAGGGTGGAGGAAGATTGAATTTTACCCCCTCCAACACCCCACAGCAGTTCAATCCCATTTTCGTCACAAACCTTCATCTCCGGTGTGTTATCGGTCTTACGGTCTCCGCCGTTAGCAAAATAGTCTGGTTGAAGGCGTCGGAGTGCCTCACAAACTGTGTTATCGGAATCGTCTACATGACTAGTCGCGGCTACACATGCGAAGCCGCGAATAATTTCACAACGCTCAGTAAAAGGCATAAAAATATACCCCTTTTTGCGCATGAGCCACTCATCAGAGTTAACTATGACAGTTACCTCTCCAAAACCGGCGGACTCCTGCATCATGCGCAGGTGACCTACATGAACGGGGTCAAATCCCCCGGATACACAGACTGTCTTTTTCTTTGTCATCTCTTGTTTCATTCCTTGTTGGCTGCGGCGGTTGGATTCGAACCAACGACCCTCCGATTAACAGTCGGACGCATCTACCAGCTGAGCTACGCCGCATCATTACTAATTATACACCATTTTTCTTATTTTTACATCAAATATGGCAGAGGGAGCGGGATTTGAACCCGCGGTGGCTACAAACCACACAGCCTTTCCAAGACTGCACCATAAACCGCTCGGACATCCCTCTTCATATTTGGAGCGGGTGATCAGATTCGAACTGACGACATTCGCGTTGGCAACGCGATGCTCTACCACTGAGCTACACCCGCTAATAATCTTTCTTTACTGCGTACTTGTTTTCTACTAATAATTCGTTTATATTCTTTCCGTCTAGGTGAATTATACCAATATATCGTCCATATTTACCCTTTTTATCTTTAATTGTCTCAATTATAACGTTTTTGTCTAAAATAAGGCTACGGAGATAGTCTCTGCTCTTTAATCCTTCGGGTCGTTCTTTGCCCCGGACTTCGGGCGCGTTAATGCCATAGAGGCGCAACTTAATCTTCATTTTTATGCTAAATCCACAATCAACGATCGCAGTCACGGTGTCGGCATCGTATACTTTTATGATTTTAGCGTGATAGTGATAGGGGGTCATATCCATAGCGCCATACATTGCAGGGAGCCACCAGACTTGAGAAATTCAGATGTATCCAGCAGATGGACATCAAATCCACGTTCTGTTAACAGGAATTTTAATCCCTCATTGCCGGCTGGCATAAGCACATGATCTTTGAACACTATGGAGTTACAAGCAAACCGATTAGCTTCTTCTTCTGAAACTGCGAGGAGTTCTATATTTTTCACTTTGTTAATAGTATGCTTGCTGAAGGCGCCGGGATAATAAATGGCAAAATCTTCTCGAAGTAGCGAAAAACAAGTATCCAGGTGATAGAAATTAGGATTCTTAAGTTTGAGAGAAAGAAGATCCAGCTCAAGAATCTCAGCTGCCCGGCGCAGCGCTTTAAGATCCGATCGGAAGCCATAACCTGCGATCATCTGATTGCCCGTTACGATAGTGTCTCCGCAGCCTTCAAAATTCATATCCTCAGGCAAGACAAAAGTTTCATATCCCTTTTCATCAAACCACTGCTTGAAGACTTGGCGCTCCAATTTTCTTTCTACGTGCTTGAAATTACTTAATACAACCTTATTCTTATGGACGGTACCTGCGTTTGCAGTGAAGACCATATCTGGTAGAAGTGGCCATTGTCCTATTAGTTTTGTTGTCGCCCCAAAAAACTCCAGAGTATTTTTCATGTTGAACCACTGCTTCATTGCAAGTTCGCTATTTACAGTTTCTCCTTTCATCCAAGGGTTAATAGAATATTCAATACTAAAGTAAATAGGGGGACAGAGGAGGACAGCATTACTCATACTTTATATAGTAGGAGAGCAGAGTAAATGGTCGGGGTAGCAGGATTCGAACCTGCGACCCTCCGCTCCCAAAGCGGATGCGCTAGCCAGACTGCGCTATACCCCGTTATGTGGTGGGCAATGAGGGACTCGAACCCCCGACTTCCTCCGTGTAAAGGAGGCACTCTGAACCAACTGAGTTAATTGCCCATAAGTGGTGGAGGTGATAGGGATCGAACCTACGGCATCCAGCTTGCAAAGCTAGCGCTCTCCCAACTGAGCTACACCCCCATTATTTTGGTGCCGGCACCATGAGTCGAACACGGGACCTGATGATTACAAATCAACTGCTCTACCAGCTGAGCTATACCGGCGTTGAGGTTATTATACTAGGTCGTACGCCAGAGTTTAATACGATTTGACAAATATGCTCCAATCTCTCTACATGCTCAAAAGCATCCCATGGGTTCCGACCGACAGAACATACCCCATGATTACCTTGACCAACTACATCGTACTGTAGGATACCGTCCTTTAACCCCAGAGCCCTAGAGGTTTCGTCCGCGAGGGCTTGTGAGATAGCAGGAAGCACTGGAACATTAGGACCTACTTTAGTATATCTATAAATCTCTGGAAATTGTAAAGCCATGTTCTTAAGGTCCCAGCCGGCATACATCGCTGCTACAATGTTAGTGGAGTGTACATGGAGGACGCATCTAGTTTGCTTGGTATCTTTGAGGATTTGCCAGTGCATTTCCAACTCTCCAGAAGGATTTTCGCCATCCTTCACCCACACCTCGTCATTGTGTATTAGAAGAGATTCAATAAACTCTGGATGTATGAGAGTTTTCCTAACACCCGATGGAGTAATATAGACCTTGCTTTCTCCGGCTCGTCGGAGCGAACAGTTACCATCACGGGTGGTAATCCAGCCGCGTTTGTAGCACTCTCTCATTACATCGCCAATTGCTGTTATCATCTTAATTTAGTAGAGGATCGTTCAGTGTAGAGATCCTCTTTCTCCTCTAGGTCTGCGGGCGTCAAAACATGCGTGGGGTACCTCACTACCACATATAATCCATGAAACATTATAGGTGCCATGTCGCGAATATATCGGGAATCCGTCTTACAGAGACAATCAATATAAAGTGTCATTCCTAGAGTCCCCGGCTGAATGTCATACATGGCGTCGGCGCCCCACTCTAGAGCAGCTTCTAAGATAATATTATCTCTTTCTAGGGGTGTCACTAATTTTTCTTTCGTCTTGTTTTCTTATGGAGCTTTTCAAATAAAAGCTTTTTCCACAAGGTTCCTTCTACCTCTTCTTTGGGCATTCCCAGCGAATAAAGTCCAGCCAAGATTAATCTTATCTCGCGATTTGAGAGATATACTGTTTTTAAAAAAGCGGGCAGCTTCTTTTCTTTCTCGTCGGACATGTCAACTGGTCCCTTTCTATTCCTAGTAAATAGTGAGGCGTCTATGTATTCCCCTCTTTCCAGAGGAACATTGCTTCAAGTGGCCAATAGACTGTCTTCCCAGTATCCAATACTTGTATTTTACACACGGTGATAGACATGTCAAGCACGAGTCCCACAAAGCGCCTAGGAAGGGCAGAGAATGACGATCGAGCCGGATCTACACATATAACGATGTCACCTATCGTTGGTTGGATCTTAGACCGTACGTGTCCCAACCGCCCATTTCCCATTTCTGATTCATCAGGTGATCTATTCTATTAAAATGCAAAAACCCTAGAGCATGCCCTATCTCATGTTCCAGTACAGTTTCTCGTGTATCTGGTCGCATGTTAATAGTAGCCCAGTTAATCTTTCCTGTAAGATTATCTACAAAAAAATTAGTTTGTGCTAATGCCGTTGGATCCAATTTGGCGCCTTTCTCTACTAAATGAATTACAATATAGCCCCATGGGCTATCGGAGTTACATACACCGGACGGGTCATCTTTGTACCTAACATTTTCAAATCTATAGCCTAGATTCTGCCAGAATTTTGTCGCACTTTTAATCTGTATTTGACTTACGGGCGCGAACTCACACACGATAATGGTCGGCGGTCGAGCCCACATAGCTACTTGAGGGGGTACATTGTTGACTGCAGGAATTCTAGGATAGTTGGCGACAGGCTCTGATGCATCCACGGGCTCAACAAGAGAAACAACAGAATAACCAAACAAAACAACATACACTATTAATGAAATTGCAATACGGATTCTATCACGCATATTATATTTAGTTTACTTCTGTCGTTTTGTAATAAACTCTTCCCTCGGCACGGAGAGATTCTTCATCATTTGGAATAAATAAAGTTAAAACTTTAACTAGCTCATCTTGTGGGCGCCAAATAAGTTGCAAAATTCCGAAGTCTGAATCCCATAACCAATCGAATTCATTTCCTAGCTTTCTTTCGTATGAATCTATGCATGCGTAGGTATTAGTGGTGAGAGACACAACTGTAGTGTCGTGGAAGGAATATCCACTATTTAAAACTACATCTCTCCCGCAGATAGAAAAGAAATTTTCTCCTGCAAAATCTTCTTGGATAGCTAAACTAACATATCCAGAAATTAATTCTGTCTCTAATGTTTCGGTACATGTAAAAATAGCTGATGATGTTGATTCTGGATCTACCCACCAACAGTCCATCAAAGCGTATAGATCTCCGTATTCTTCTTCTCTAATATCTTCGGGGTTAATAGGGACTATACATGCTGTTAAAGTTATTGATATTATTAAAGTAAATAACTTAAGCATCCTATTATAAGTATAAATGTAATTAATATTTTTAGAAAGAGAGAGAAGATTAGTTCTGTTGTTCTTCTAAGATCTAGTAACATTCAATATTATAATATATAAGATATTTGTAGGTGTCAAGTAAAAAGTATATTTTTTTGGTGGAGGTGCACGGAGTCGAACCGTGGTCCTGAGAATACCCTTGCGGGTCTTGATCCCAGTCGAAACCCAAACCACCCCCATTTAGATGTTGACATAATTAAATATATCAGTTATTATAGATCATCCCTAAAGGACTCTCTAATCTTATACTTATTTTTCAATTTATTAAACTGTAAATCATTAATGCCTAATATTCTAGTGCATTCTTTGTTGCTATCAGCAATGCTAATGACAGCATTATATAGAGCCTCTTTGACAACCTCTACTGTGATTGACCAAAGGTTAAAGCCGTACAATCTTCCAGCAGTTAGCCTGCTGGAGCATTCTAATTTAAGGGCTAATAGTTCTTCCAGGGTCAAGGACGAGAGCATTATTTCAAATGCCTCATTAGACTTACCTTCTTTTCTCAATTTGTTAGAGAAGGAAATATTTCTACTAAACCCCTCAGTTCGGGATTTGGTCATAGGGTTCTACAGGAGATGTTCTATAATATCATCAATATCCAAGAATTTTAAAACCTCTTGGAGTTCAAAGGCCGGCATATCTGTTTCAGCATCGGCGCCATTTTCAGGGTCATCTGCCACAGCGTCTGCAGCTATTGCAGGCTCTGGAACAGTAGTTTGCAGCTCCCCTTCAAATTTTTCAAAATATAGAGCTAAGTTCTTCATGAGATACTCTTCGAACATGGCAGTATCTTCAGGGTTGTCCAAATCGTCAAATGCTCTTAGGATTACTTTCTCGATGTCTCCGAAGTCTGTGAAGGCTCTATTGCGACCAGTTTTATCTTCACCTTCAAGTCCAAATTCGTCTTTTTCATCCACTTCGACTTCTTCAACCTCTTCATCATCAATGCTGATAAAGTCCGGGTCGTCTTCTGGACGATCGCCGACGTCAATGTCGATCTCTTCATCAATTTCTTCTGTGATTTCGGCATCTTCTCCAGCTTCCTTACGAGACTCTTCTGGCGCCAAGGAGTTTTTAACGGCATTGAGGATATGGTTTTTATACGACTCACGCTGCTGCAGGTCCGTGGTGAGGGACTTATATCCAGTCTGGAGGACTGACAGTACGTTAGTATTCTTCAGAAGATCTTCTAGAGCATTGATGCCTGTGCTATCGTGCTTGGCCACGGAGGCAACAGCTGCTTGGCTCTCAGAGAGCATAGAACGGACCACAGCTCGTAGTCGCTCTTCATTCTTATGTTCAACAAGTTTGTTTTTATTACGTCGCTGGAATACAGCTGTAATGGCTTTCCGTACGTTCTCACGAAGGATTAATTCTTCTGCCAATTCTTTACGATCAATCATCTCTAGCCCACCGTTATACCTAATAAATAGTCCATTACTTCATTAACCAACTCTTCTTTTAGGAACTCGTCTTTCTTGCGCTTCTTCTTTTCAGACCCTGCGACATCCGGGTACCGCGGCTTTGCGCCTAGAGGAAGTGAGTACCCGGCGATACCGCTAGATGAAACGCCCCCGGCGCCCCCAGCAGCACTCATTTCATCCAACTCGCCGCCAAGAACTCTCATTATATCATCAACATCAACATCATTTAACTCGTCAGGTAATCCGGCAATGAATGTCTTATCATCATTATCTACTAATGCCTTGCGCATCTGAGTGGCGCTAACACCGCCCATCTGTGGAGGGATCGGAATTTCTGTAACTTCAACACCTTCTCTACGACCTGCAGCTGTCTTAAACCTGCCACCCTGGACATCCTTCTCGCCCAGAACAAGGAAGAGATTGTCTCCCATGTCGGCTTCTTCATCAATATATTCATATACGGAACGAACTGGGGTGATCTCGGACACTCGTACTTCTACTTCTCCTGGAAGGTACTTCTCGTATATTCTCCAAACGTTTACAGCTTGCTCAGGAGTGATGCCTTCATGGACTTTGGGAGATACAAATACGAGAATCTTGTCGATCCCGGGTTTTTCCAAGATAGATTTTGCAACATTAAAATGCCCACCATGAGGTGGTTTAAATTTTCCAGGATAGAGAGCTATATTCTGTCCTAACTGCTCGTCTAGAACGTTAAGAGTACTAGATAATTTGCTCACCTCTGAGTCTAGTCCTGACTCGTCGGGAGTAACCTCCGCATCCGACGCCACCCTCTTGATGCCTTGTTCGATAGCCCAAGTGCCTGCATCCTGGGCTGTGCTCTTGATCCAACTACCCACGCCCTCACTAATAGTGAAGTCAACTGTTCCCATAAGTCCAGTAGGAAGCTTTGTACGCCCCCTACGTTGCTTTTTCTCTGCCAGGGCCGGTATTCCCTTGCGTCCGTACTTAAACAACCCTAGAATCTGATTCATGGGCGCGAAACCACCGGTGAATTTGTACGTATTGCCGTCGTAATCAAAAACGAATCCTTCGGCAGCTGAGGATACACCTTCAATATTCTTAAGCTTCTCCATCTGGACTTTGAGAATTTCCATAGCCTCTTCGTTACCGGAGGATTCAATAGCCTTGATGGCTTTATCTACTTCGGCTCGCTGTCGTTCTAGTTCTTCATCACTATCCAAAACAAAGGCGCTTTTAAGGCTACGAAGCATTTCAACAGCAAAATCATGGATGATATCTTCAATAGGAAAGATAATTTTCTTAAGATACTGCGGATAGTTGGAAGCTAAATGTTTAACTCTATCATTCACCTCAGGATCGTCGGCCACTTTAAGGATTTGTCTTGTTTCGAGTCCTCGAACCTTTTTGGGACCAGCTTCACCCTCAATAACCCCATAATAATCTTCCATGATTCGCTTAATCAAGAGCTTCTTAGCATCTCGGTTAAGTTCGGGAATCTGTTCGGAAATAAGTTTATCTAGGCTTTTAACAATATAGGTTCCGATACTATCGTTATCGCCTACACCCACATCAGACATAAATTGATCGAGTCGCCCTAGCGCAATCATTAAATCTTCGTCATTACCTAAACCTTCAAGGTTTCTAATGGCATTCACCTCAACCTTAAAGTCTCTCTTTGACATCTTATCTTGAGTTCTCTCAAGTGCTGCTTGAAGTTTAGCCGCCTGTTCTTCACCAAAGTCTCTCCCACTTTTATCTGGGATGGGTTTGCCAGTTTCTCGGTCGTAAGCAGCATGTCCTGCTCGGTGAATCAGGAATGTCTTCTTATCATAGTTAATGACATTGGCACTACCTGGATCCATGACCTCGGCATTATAGTAGATATTAGTATCAGGACCAAACAGTTCTAGTTGCTCCTCGTCAGAGAGTGATTCTACAGCTTCCTCAAAAGCATAGAATGAATTAACAAAAGCGTCGGTGAGAGCACCTCGTCCCTCAAACTTAGCAAGAAGTTCAGCTGGAGTCATTCCACCGGCTTTGATATTCCCCTTGTTACGAGCTGCCCGAACAGTTCCGTCCTGGACATTATAAGAAACAAACAGGTTTTGTCCATCTGTTTTTTCAGTCCCCTGTAGCTCACCAGCCGAAGCTGCATGCATTATCTCCTTGATCTGACCAAAGGTCATATAAGGATTGTCATAAATGTGGGACATATGTCCAAAGACGCCGCCCATGGGGTTACTCCTTAGATTCTTCTAGAACCTGAACTTGTTCTTCTAGAACATTAACGCGCTCTTGCAAGCGTCGCATTTGGCGCCTCACTTCTTTAAGATTTGCCTTCGCACGTTCCATGCGCAAAGTGTCAGTCTTGGTACGGGGCGTAATAGCCTCCAGTACTTCAGAGATAGACTGCAGATAGCTGGCCAAGCTGGGCTTAGAGGTTTTACCTTCTTGCAAGAACTCTCGCGTCATTCGGCGAAAGTCCATGATTAGCTCTTCTTGGTCTTGTTAGTGGTGCTCTTCTTGACAGTCTTCTTAGGGGCTGCGCTGAGTTCCTTTTCGGCTTTGTCCCAATCAGCAGTGCTTAGTTTTGGGGCCGCAGCCTTAGGTGCTGCCTTAGGTGCTGCCTTAGGTGCTGCTTTGGGAGCAGCCTTCTTTGGCGCTGGCGCCTGAGCCTTGGGAGCAGCTGCTGCTGCCCGGCGTCGTTTAATCCATGGTGCTACCATTTTACTTGTTCTCCTGTTTTACTCGCTCGATAATACGGCGAGTGATTTCTTTGGCTTCACGAACAGAGATTTTAGTGTTCTCCGATGTGGTAAAGACATTACGACCACCTACAGTCTGATCGCGATGGGGACGTTTTGCCTTCTTCTTCTTTGGAACCACTGTATCTTTGCTCACGAATGCGCGCGGAAATCCTGGAACATCCGTTGGGTCCTCTTCTTCGTCAGCCATCTTAGCCCATTTGCCGGCACCTTCATCGACAGCCTCATCCTTACGGTCGTCCTCGTAGTCATCGTGGTCATACTCGGCATCGTCTCGGTCGTGGTCTCGGTCGTCTTTCAAGGCGCGCAGATGTCGCTCAATCTCTTTGATGTGATCGTCGTCAGCATGCTCGTTCTTCCAGTCGTTCCAGGCTTGGTCTTCGCCGGAGTCTTCCGCAAGCTTATCATCTTTGAGGTCATCAATAGCCTCTTCTTCTTCCTTCTCGGTGCCGGTAAAGGCAGCTGGGCTCTTGCCCCAGTCGTCCTCTTTACGATACATAGCATCGTCGCCCTCTTGGACGGGGCAACCACACTCAAGTCCATGCGGACCATCATGCATCTCTGTGAGTTCCTCGGTTTCTTCCGTGGTGACAGTCTCAGTTGTTTTGGTTTCAGTGAGCATGCCCCACTTTTTCATCAACTTTGTGTTGATCTCGTTGTTTTTCCACTCTTTAAGTGACATTTTAGGTTCTCCTGAATCCGAGAAATTTATCTCGATGTTAATTTTTCCTGTCTTAATTAGATCTTCAAAGTCCCTAAAGATCAAATTTCCTCTCTCATACGCCTCACGCTCCATATCACGGAGATGTGGGTCTTCTTGAGCATATCCTGCCGGCGTAGAATCGGCACTGGTAAAATCGCCCCGACAGTTCTGGGCATGGTGCACAAGTTCGTGCGATAAGGACCTCATTATATCCTTGGGATGACGCCCATCAGTATAAAGTACTACCTCAAGTTGCTCAGGATCGTAATATGCTGTTTTTCCTAGCATTTTAGCTGCATTATCTTCATCACTTTGAAAAATAATGTTTACTGGTTTATCAAAACCAAGTTGTTCCTGAGAGTAGGGGAAGAAATTATCTACCCACTGCTCTAGATGATATACATTGCCGATGGTGTTATTAACGCACTTGTGCATGGTCTATTAAATAGTTGAAAAGAGGAGAAAAAGAACTCCCCAGAGATGATACATGAAAACTGCTATGTATATTAAGTTTAAAGCTAACAAAATCTTAAAGACTTTGCGACGGAACCTTTTGCGAAAATAATAAAGGATATAGATCCCAACTCCACTGAGTCCAAGCTTGGCCACCACGAAAAGAAGAGGCGAGATCTGTAAAAAGAAATCCATTATAGGATTTGCTTCTGTAGCTAGGTCGTTTGTTACCCAAAAAAGAGTTGCAGACAAGTCTATAAGAATTAAAACTGCCAGAATGTAAACCAGTCTGACAATATTTCTCATTCTCCCTACATCCTCTTAACTATTTTTTCTCTTCCGCGGCTTTCTTTCTGCGTTGCGCTCGCTGGGCGCGCCTTTCTTCTCTTTGTAGGGCGCCCCGAATTGCCGCGGCATCAGCCTCTGCACATCTAGCGCACTCACCGGGCGCCGGATCTGTGTTCAATTCTATCTCATCAGCCGCGGCAGCGCCCTCCTGAGGCGCAGTCATACGCGACCTGAGAGTGCCAGCTAATTGTTCAATACGCAGAAATTTTGGCTGCTGCCAAAAAGGCAGCAAAATATGTAAGATCATTGCCGCTCCAGATAACAGAAGCAAGCCAGCTAGCTGAGCTGCTCGCATTGAATGACAAAGCCAACCTTCGCTCTTAAGATGATTCCAGTCCCACATTATTCCTGTACTCCTGTTGACGCGTCACGATGACTCATCGTTTTAAATACTTGGTCTAGCGCTTTATAAACAGCTTCAATTGTTTTTCTATCTTGATCATCAATAGGAGGAGTTGAGTCTCCCGACATCATGGCATGAAGAGTCTGCGCCTGATTCATAATATGAAAAAGCGCCTGTGCGGTATAATCAATATCAGCAACTTGATTGGGATCTCCAGTATTGCCTAGAGCACCCATCGCTTTACCCTCAAGGGACCCAGCTGGCATCTCCAACAAAACAGATTTAGATTGTGCAATCTCTTCACTGATTAGTTTTTGTAATTCAGAACGTGTAATTTTCATTTTGCTTTTCCTTGTTGAGAATTTTTCCCTGCTACTTGCAAAAGACGCGTCAACACGCTCCGCAGCGCTCCGCGATAGTCTGTGAGATCGCCCTCTTCAGCAATCTTTGTAAGAATGTCTTCAATTTGAGTTAACATCCCGCGCTCTTTATTATCAACGCCACCAAGAGTCTTCCCGCCGGCAATTGCCTTGGAGCGATCCAATTCACCTTTTGCTTGTTGGGCTTGGGTTTTGATGTTGGTACCAAATCCTTCTAGATCTTTTCCAGCCGCCTCTTCCATTCCGCCGAAACCGCCATCGCCTGTTCCAATCGTGGCGCCGCCGGCAAAATCACCCATATTAGATCCACCGGTATATTTCTGTTGATCAGGTGGAAGAGCAACAACGCGTTGATCTGGCATTGGATGTGCTCCAACTGCTACCAGCTCGTTGAGAGCTTCTCCTAGCGCTCTGGTTGCCTTGAAAGCATGCTCATAGGCACCGTCATAGATAGGTTGATCAAGAGCCTCTACGAGCTGCTCAGTGGCTTCTCTTGCTGCGAGAGCAATCTCATATAGGTGATTGGCTTCCTTGTCACCCATATTCTGTTCATTGTCATCGGTATCTGCGGCAGGCATCCGATGCGGGACTCCCTCGGGGGCTGATGGTTCATTAATTCCGCCACCAGTAAACATAGCCTCTCGGACGAGTGCTTCTAGTTGTTTATAATCAATCGACATTTATTTAGCAATCCACATCGCCGAACTTAGGTCCGGGCTGCTTGGAGCGAATAGCAAAGTTAATCTGTCGAACTTTTGTCTGCTCTTCTTCCGTACGAGACTCTTTGTCCATAAGCTTCTTCTTCATGGCACAGAGTTCCTCTTTGGTTTTGTCGGCATACTCTCCTGTGTG
>Ga0208030_1000269_pt1 | contig 38129 bp, 54 predicted proteins | sample MalvirDeepMed_M9_FD_184246 | JGI IMG/M metagenome (GOLD analysis project Ga0208030, IMG submission 184246) | Marine viral communities from the Global Malaspina Expedition - Malaspina viral metaG DeepMed_M9 (SPAdes) (version 2) | ecosystem: Environmental > Aquatic > Marine > Oceanic | place...
CTTCGATTCCCGAGCCACTTAATACGTATGCGATATGTAAAGAGTGTGGCTCTAAGGATGTAGAGCAACTGGAATGGAGAAAGGCTAATACTGGTGAATTTAATGGCGTCTTTGCAGATGATACCAACAGACCAAATAATGGTAATTCTCAATGGTGCTGTGATTGTGAAGAACACGTTGAATTTGAGGAGCACTCAAAATAACAACATTCTACATACATTGTGCGTTAATAGTGGTCATTTTTATCGCTGATGCCAAAGGAGTATTAGAACCGGCTATCACCCGATTTGAGCAAAAACTGGGCATATCACCATTTGAAGAAACAGAGGAAATTCCGGAAAAGATTGACGACAAGGAACTTTTTTGAGTCTGGTGCGTATAAGAAATATCGGTAACCAATAGAAGGAATCAACAACAATGAAACAATACTACACACTCAAACTCAAGCTAACCCCGAAGCAAATTGAAATGCTTGAGGAAATCTTGAGTAATGGAAGACTCTCAGTTTCAGATCAATGGCTAAATGAAGAAAACTATCAAGCCGAAGAAAATAGGCTTATGACCATTGAAAACAAGATAGACCAAACCCTGAAAGACAGCGGATATAACGATGATTGGTATAACAATAGGACAGCATAAACAATTCGAGGGGGCTTGGTCGATCTGGATTGACAGCGAGTCGTCAAGATTGGTGGATTAACACTCAAGCGGAATACTAACGCTACCAAGTCCCATCTAAATTTTGAAATGATTGACGACAAAAAATAATTGGGAACTTTTTGAAACCTTGAACGTATAAAGCATATGACAGCGAAACAAAAAAGGAGAAATAACGATGAGTAGTAAAGCTGACCCATATTACCCAACGAAGGTTTCTGGAACCAACCCACAAACGGGTAAGAAAGAAACGTACAACTTTCGGGGAACAGATAGTGGTTTTGAGAAGGGAGAAAAGAAAGCCAAGACTTTAAGAGAACGTGGCTTTGCTGAAGTAAATCACTCTGGTCAAACCCAACTCGGTAGAATTTGGCGGTAGAAAATAGTTGGGAACTTTTTGAAACCTTGAGCGTATAAAGCATATGACAGCGAAACAAAAAACATGGAAAACAGTGATCGGAAAGAGTTATAAATCATGGTACAACGAACTCAAAGCACTGTGGTGTGAATGCCCACCACTCGAAGATGGTTTTCACCCCGAATGGGAATACCACGATGATGATGAGGATGGAGCAATAATGAGTAAGCACCACTATACTTGTACTAAGTGTAAGGGACTTACTCAGATAGGGTGAATGATGGAATGTAGTGTATGCTCCTGTGAGTTTGATCTTGATGGTGAAGGTGGTATTGTGGGCGACATTGGAATCTTACCCGTAGCCTTCTGTCCCACTTGCCTTTCTGGTGTGCAAGATATGTGTGAACAGCTTGGGAACTTTTCTGATGAACAGGAGTATAATGGTGAAATGAAAGGAGAAACAACAATGACTGATTTTTTCTGGAATGACGATGACTGGTTCCTGTTTGCACGGGACTATTTGAGGTTTCACATTAGCTGTGATGATAGTGTACTGGAAGCTGTGCGGAAGTCTGTCGATATGTTTGAGAAGCCACATCATTGGGAGCCTGAGTATCGGGACTGGCAAGAACAGAGACTTAACAACCACCCAAAGGGAGAAGAATAAAGATGCGAAAGAAAATACTATACATATTCTTGTTTATTTCCGTATTGTATTTTGGCGCCCATATAGTTTACTACTTTCTCTCACATGGATATCATTCGTTAGGATGGTAAGCACAATGACCGAAACAACACTAACCAAAGCTCCACCCAACTGTCCCCGGTGCAAGAGTGAACTGGCTGAGGAAGAGGCTCAAGTCGGACAGGAAGAGGTCGGGATGTATTACTGTGACCTTTGCCACATATTCTATGATCCCATAGACTTTGCTGACTTTGATGATCGGGACGAATAACACGATGCCTGAGATTGGATTTTGTGAGGACTGTACACATTGGCAACCACCAAATAAGAAAATGGGTGTTTGTTTGAAAACCATTGACGATTATAGAGAAGGTGTTGGAATTATGACAAATCATGGTTGGGAATCAGGAATGTACACCGGCCCGAAATTTGGATGTGTACACTTTGAAGATTTACCGGAAAAAGAATTACAGAAGTGGGTGGATAATTTATGAAGATACTGAAATCTAAACTGAAGAACAGGAAGAAGGGAAATAATTCCCAACTGCTAAATCTTTTTTCTAAAAGAATGGAGTTGGGCAACATGACCTTCGGAAAACAGATGCCACTCGATGGTACCTACAACCTTAAAGACGCTTTAGAAGAGGCGTTAGACCTGTCTATCTACGTGGGTGGTGTTGTACTGGAGACACATAAGGCTACCCTGTTTAACAAGTTGGTCGTGGATGAGATCATGGAACATTTTAATGCACAGAGTATTGATGAAGAAGAACAAGTACTGACCGGAAATAATTTTGATGACATTTGTGGAAAAGTACAAAAATCCTTACATTCCGAGAAATGTGCGGATTTACTTTAGGATTAATCGGTGGGTTTGTACTGGCATTATATTTTGTCAGTAACAGACCCAGATGGGTAGACCTTCATAAAAAAAAGGAGAGCGCACATGGCAAGACAAAAAAACGGTACGACCGATACGATGAATCAGAATGGTTCTCGTAAAAAAACCCGTACCATAAACACGAACGGACACGCCAGAATCTCTTTCATGGATGCAATGGGTTTGCACCGCACTTTTACGGTGCCGAATAACAGCCTGTTCATCCAGATGGAGAACCGGTCAGCGAATTTGAATCTGGGTACAAGACACCCCAAGCTGACCATCTTCCAACCAAAGAACCTTACACGGTTCACGAAAGAGACGATCACTGTCTAAATGTGTTTTTCAAGGAAAGGACATGGGTGGCCCCGCGTTGCGATTCATATTATGGTACTCGTGTCCTTTCCATTTTTTTTGGGAACAAAATCAAAACCAAGGTGTTAAAGAGATATGCAATTAACAGAAAGAGAACGAGTTCGCTTCTATGAAGAGGCGATTGTTGATGTAACAGAGTCGTCCCGTAATGGTATACACCGGGGAATAACATTCGGTGAGAAGTCTAAATGCTGTGATGCTGAAATTACATTTAAGAACATTAAAAGACATGCAGGTGAACAAATAATTATTGCCGAGATAACCTGTATGAAATGCAGAAGTTTTCTCGGTGATACAACTGTAAGCGAACGCAAGATAAGGAGATAGATAAAATGGCGTTTCAACTCAAAGAGGACTATGGTTCTCTGTGGAAAAACGAAAACAAAAGCAAGGACAACCAGCCGGACTACACTGGTAAGATCAACATTGGTGGTACCGTGATGAGCCTTGGAGCATGGAAGAACACAACTGATGGTGGCAAGACCTACCTGTCCATCAAGTTGAGTGAGGTTCAAGAGCAGAAAAGCTCACCATCAGACGGAGATGCTTTCTAGGAAGAGCGCATGAAGTACGGAATACGAAGTGCCGAGTATCTTTTGAAAGAGAAGTCACAACTAGACGGCTTCTTCCCTATTGTTATCTACATCAGTAGGGATGATCTGGTGAACAAGGACATGGTAACGAAAGCCAAGGCCAAGAAGATCACAGATGATCAGATGGCTGAGGTCTCTGATACCATGGAAATGTTGTGCCAGATGAGACCGTTCTGGTCATCGCTGGAGAGGACTATTCAATCGGTGCTAAAGAGATGAAGCTCGACCTCATTGACATGTACACTGACTACCTTCACGATGTTAATAAACAAAAGGTTGATGACAGGTACACAGGACGAGAGGAATGGTTTCATGCTTCCGGTGCAGGCATGTGTCTTAGAAAGCACAGGTTCGCACACATTGACATGATAGAATCAGCCCCCAAGTCGGACAAGTCTATGAGGCTTCTCCGGTTGGGGGAACTGGTTCACGATGATTTTGAGAAAGCTGTCCATCATTTTGTTGATAAATACAACATTGAAGATGCGGAACTCCTTACAGAACAAGAGATTAAGATACCTGAATGGAATGTCCGGGGTTTCTTTGACGTTGTGATTGGGTCTACCGGGATATTGTACGACATAAAGACAGCCAATAGCTTCAAGTTTAAGAAGCTTTTCGGTCGTAGCCCTGATCCCAACCCGGCAAACAACTATGAACTACAGCTTGGAACGTATGCCTACTGGTATGAAAAGGAATATGACAAGAGGCTGAGGATGGCTCTTGTGTACTACAACAAAGACAACTCAAACATACGGGAACTTTTTATTAATAGGAATTGTATAAGACTAGCAAGTGAGTACTGGAAAATGGTAAACGAACAGGTAACAATGGGAGTCCCCCCTGTGCACTTGGGCACTTCCCCGGCCTATGGCTGGGAGTGCAATCCCGAATATTGCCAGTACTTTAAGCACTGTGGCGGGGGATTAAAACCTGAGTTACTAAAAAGGAAAACAAAATGAACGAGAATACAGAACAGTATAGTGAAGATCAACTGAGTTTCGCCAATAAGTATAGCCTTTCTTCCGATGATTTCTGGGAGCACCACGGCAATCTTATCATTAAGCATAACGCTGTGATGAAGATAGCTGAGAAGGAGCACATCAGATTTCGTCCGGTGGAGAAGAACTACTCTTCAAACGAACATGTTGTGGCCCTCTTAGTAGAAGGTGACCGCTACGATGAAGATGGCGAGATCGTTGAGTCAGCTTGGGCGTTCGGAGAATCAAGCCCGGCAAACTGTGTCAACCCTTACCTGTGGTGCATGGCTGAAAAGCGTGGCAAGGACAGGGTTACACTCCAACTCCTTGGCGGATACTGGCACAACATCATGAGTGACGTGGAAGCTGACGAGTTTCGCCAACAGGCGAACTCCGATAGTTTCAGTTCCCCGGTACGCAATGGACAAGCTACTGACAAGCAGATCAGCTTCATCAAAGGCTTACTGGATAAGCATACGGTTGATGGGGATGAGGAAGTTGCTATCAACACCCTCATTGATGACGGCCTGACCAAGCAGAAGGCTGGGGATATCATCACCAACCTTCAGTCTCTACCGACAAGGTCATAACCCGGTGACAACCAAACACGCCTGTGTGCAGTGCGGTGCCGTACTCACCAAGAAAGGCATCGACATTAATGACATTAACGAAGAGATAGATGTGTTCATAGAGAAATACCCCGAGGTAGATGTGGTAGACCAACTGGAACGGTTCATAAACTATCTCGGGTCACATAATCGCCGATACAAGAACTACATCATGGCGTTCCACAACTGGTGCAAGAGAGCAATAGAGATGAGTCCCGGTAAGCCTGTATCAAAGTTGCCAACCAAAAACGATGATATTGACTGGAAAGAAATAGCAGAAGGTGCATATCATGGCAAGTAAAAGACCATCGCCGGAGAGGATAGAAGCGGTAGCCAAGGAATGGGTCAGTGACTTCATAGACTTTTATGGTCTTAAAGGGAAAATTACCAAACGCCAGATGGAAGGGTGGAGTCTTGCCCTTGCCCGGTTCTCTGACGAGGTCTTGAAAGAGGGATGGGAAGACTTCATCATGCAGTTTACACCCAATTTTGTTCCCCCAATAAAAGACGCTAACAAGATATTCCACAGAGCTGGGCTTCGGGTATCAGAGAGGAAGGCACAAGAAGAGAGAGACCGCCTTAGAGAGGAAGAGAGGGTGTTGTTCCGGGGTGCCACAGGGGAAAAGAGACGCATCGCACAGGCTGTCATCAAGGCTCTTGATATTAAGGAAGAGAGCACGACACCTAGAAAAGATGTGAACCTTTATCTGGCTAACTTCTGGGAAAAAGAAATGAACGACAAAGAGATGGGGAGAAAGCACCGGATGCTTGCAGAGGGTAAACGTGTTGTGATACACGATCCCAACCAAAGAACCTAAACTATGAAAATAAAAATCACATATGAATGTCAAGAGTGTGGTGAGAAGACCACATATAAGGATATTGAAGTATTATCTAGAAATATGGCTGATATGTATTATGGTCATGTTAGTTGCATGGAGCATGGTATTAACAATGAAGCTTATTGTCAAAATAAAGAAGACAACAAAGCCTATGTAATGTCTCCCAAGGAACGAATACGTTATGAACAAGCAAGGAGAGCAGAAGCAATTAAAACGATTTTATATGAAGAATGGTTAAAAGATGAGAAGCGTGTAAGCTTCAAGATTAAAGATATGTACGGTGCCGAAAAGAACGCTGTGATGAGGATACAGGAGTTAGAGAGTGCCGACTTAAGTGAAATATAATGATTAAGAGATGTAAATGTGGTTACCTGTGGGAAACAACATGGCAAGATATATTTCCGCATCCGCACAGGAGACTCCGGAAGGACGAAGGCCCTTGGGAAGATAACATCTCTAAGTTTGATGCGGAGAAGCAGATCGTTAGATCGTATTTATATAAAAGAATGAGAAGCCAAAAGATATCAAAAGGTTCTAAAGCTACTGTTAAATTCTTACAACAGGAGATAGATCGTGTCAGCTAAGAAAAAGAAAAACCAAAAACGTGGTCGGCGTAACCGCCAGCGTGGTAGTGAGTTACAGCGAGAGGCGGTAAACATTGCCAAGTCTTTTGGGCTATTGTCCTACAACAGGGACAGGGGTGGTGCTCAACACGAGATGGGTGATGTTGAGATCGCTGGTAAGTACTATGGCTGTAAGAGGCGTAAGAGCATACCTAAATACCTCATGCCAGAGAAGGAAGAGGTCGGAGTGGTCTTCCGGGGTGACCGGATAGAGCCACAGATCGCCATCCCCTTTGACCTGTATTGCTTTATTCTTAGCGAATGGATCAAGGCTATCAATGGGAAGGTTGAGGAAGAGGTTGACTTGTAATAGGCTGATATGGCACGACCTCGATACGAAACAGAAGAACATCTTGAAGCGGAGAGGGCTGTAGTAGAGACCCTTGAGGATATCTGGCAACCCCTGAAGGCTCATAAGCTTCCGATTAAATATGTCGCTGACTATGCCTTTGTTGATCCCAGTCACACAAAGTCCATCCGTACCTTTGTAGAGATCAGGTGCCGGAACCATAGGTCTACTACCTATAACACTTATATGATAAGTCTTTATAAATTCATGAGGATGGTAGAGTTAAGAAAAAGAACAGAAGTCAACACGGTACTGGTTGTTGATTTTCAGGACGGGCTTTATCGGTATACATTTTTGTCGGAAAGGATTTATCAACCTCATTGGGGTGGAATGGGAGAACTGAGAGACTGGCAAGACAAAGAGCCAGTGGTCTACATACCCTTATCTGAATTTGCACTATTGAGGGAAAAGTATTATGCTTAGTAGCATGTCTGAACACTGTCCAATGATCAGTAGGGTGTGTGCCATGTGTGGGAAGAGTAAGTGGAACCCCCCTACACGGTCATACACTGAAGACTCTCGCCTGTTCTGCGGACAGGCACCACCTTCCTTTGATGTTACAGTAGAGAGCCTGCCACAGTGTCCGCTAGAGATGACAAAAACACAGAAGACAGCTTACTCAAAAAAGATGAAATCCATAGAAAAGAAATTATTCCCAAGGAGATTTACATGATACAACTGGATACAAGAGCAGTAGTATATAGGGCTTACATGGCCGCTATCAAGTCTATTAAGTCAAAGGGTGGAGATGCAAGAAGACCTATAGAAAGATATCATCAACTCAAAACAAGAGCCAAGGACAACTATCAAATGAAACTATCAGAACAAGACGTAACGCTTTTAAGCAAGATATATCAACTGGCTATACTGCATGCCGATAAGAAACTCCATGATGATAAGCTGGCTAACCAGATAAGAGCATTAAGAGACAGGTACAATGAGGCCGCTATTAAAGAGAGCACGCCGAAAAAACCCTCTTCCATAGTACGATGTCCAGAGCATGACGATCAAGATACTTCATGCCCAGTGTGCTATCCACCAGCGAACGCACTGTCCAATGTACTGGACAAGGAAACACGTGAGCAAAGGAGCAAGGATATGCAAGAGGCTATTGATAGGGAAACCAATTCTCGTATTGGACAGGCAGGATGTGTAGGTGGTGAGTGTGATTAATTCGCAGGGGTTTCCCCCGCTACCTTATCCTCGATCATTAGTAGATCGGGGTTCGTCTGCCCGCCAAGCAGACATGGCGGGTCTTGCCCCTGCATTATTTTTGTGAAGTGTGAACTCTGTAATAAGAACCCCTGTCAATGTGTTGACAGAATACGAAGGAGTATTAAAAAAATGGGCTGGAAAATAGATTTAGAGAATGACTTTGAGAAATTGAAGAGTAGGGTAACCAAGCTTGAAAAGATTCTAGAGAGTTTGAATGAAGCGGTTAAGGCTCCCAAGAAAAAGCCTGTAAAAAAGAGGAGACCTAAAGACTTAAAGGTAATAGCCGAAGCTTAGGGGTCAGGTATCTAATTAGGGGTCGTATACGTCTGGGTCTGGACGCTTAATTCGCCCGTAGAGACGTTCTTTTGAAAGATGCGACCAGCTAGTCGCCTGAGACTTCTCCTCGCCTCCTGAGACGTATTAAAAGGTCTTCTATATATTCGTAAGGGGGAGTTCATAGAGAAGCCACAAATCTTCCATTTTGAGTGGCGCCGGAGCTTTCTGGCCATGGCTGGGTCTTCTGTCTGTATCCTCCAGTCAGGGTAGCCCTCAAGTTCTTTCCACATATAGGTTGTCACTTTGCCTTTAAGGCTTCACCTATAGAAGAATATGTGCCTTCAGGCATCGGGGATAATAAGTGTGCAAGTTCGTCTTGCCATGCGAGCCTCGAAGCGACAACTCGTTCCCTGTGTTCCAGTTCCATTTGCAGGTCTGTCTCAGGGATATAGTATCGGTCATAGATTGCAAAGGGCTGACCTACCGCTTCCATCAGTGGTGCCTGCATTTGTTGCAAGAAAGAACTGCCCTTAAGGTATTTTTCAACATACCCTTTTCCAAAATCCCAGACATCAAAGAGGCTGATGTAGGTACCCTGATCATCTTTACCGGCGGACAATGTATAGCTACCTATATCTAATTTTGGACGTATGCCGACACCACCCGCACGCACTCCATCAACAGACACATTCTCACCGGCTTTAGGAAATTTAATAATCTCTCCCTTTTTTAAATTTTTTAATGCTTTGAGTACCTCATTAGACCACACCGATTTATTAGATACAGGCAAAACTCTGGTGTGTTCTTTGATGGTGACGGTTGGAAGGTCTTTAAATCTTTGACTGATCTCGGTTGGTCTTGCGGTCTGTGGTTTTAGATTTGCTTGTTGCATGGTTTTTTGCTTTAGGAAGAATCCAAGAAGATCAGGTTGTTGTTTCATTCTTTCTAGCATGTCCATTGTTTCTTCTTCACTCAGGTCTGGATAAGAAACATCCTCTATTTCTCGACCCTTCTGGTATTTGCTTGTGGTCAAACCAATAAATCCCAGCGCACCGGTGTAAGGCACTTCTTTTTCATGTATTGGTGTAGTAGCCATTGTAATTAATTCACCTAGGCCATGTTGACCGCCACCCAGCATTCCCGGCGCCCCATGAGATCGAGAGGCTACATTATAAGCCGCCTTCCGCATCCAATCAGATCGAGAGGCTACATTATAAGTCGCCTTACGCATCCAACCCATGAAGGCTTCTGACGCTTTACTGGCGAGTGATTGTCCGGCTGGGATACCTACGGCCATTATCTTACCCTACCAATGCCTATCTTCTGGTGCTTTACCGATCTCAGCTCGAACCCTAGTTGCGTCTTTGGGGTGGTTTTTTCTTAACCACTTGAGGAACTCAGCCCTTCTTTCACGGCTTAACATGACTGTCCACTTGTAATGAAGTGGGTCTCTGTATCTTAAAAGACGATCACGGATAGCATCGAGAGTCTTATATCTTTTAGACTGAACCATTTCAGTAATGGCACCGGAAATGTCTCCCTCTTGAATCATCTCATCAAGAACAACATCAATCTCATCACGCTCAAATTTTATATCAGAGAGATATTCATTGATCAACTCTCCGGGGCGACCACCAGCGGCACCGTGACGTATCCACGTTCCAAGAAGTGGTGTATATTTTTCATACCAATTCCTAACCTCTCCCGGTCTTTCACTAACCTTGAACGGCATTTGTGCTAAGGGAGTAAAGCCTTCCGCCAAGTATCTTAATCTTTTTGCAGACTTAGAATACTTCTGCCAGTTAGCTATGGTCAATGGGCGATCTTTTAGTCCTGCGGCCCTAGGAGCAATAGGACGCCTTGACCAGAAAGAATAATTTAAACCCTGCTCTAGTAATTGCTTTCCAATGGGTGATATCTTATTCCAGAATGTCTGCATAGGCTCTCCGAACCAGCCAAAGTAATCTCGCATGTATCGGAAGAGTGGCATAACTATGTATATCTGACGACCTTTATTGTCTTTCATCCCAAGGTCTACATCCAACCTGTGTCCTTCTGGGTTTTCCATAGCCCACCTAGCTTTGTCTGGATCATAAGCGTGTTGAAAGCTGGAAGTGCCGGTAGCCAACGCATTTAATCCGTTAGTAAATAGCGCTAATCCCATCACACCCTTTACCAAGTGCTTTATATACTCGCCCTGTAGTGCCTTCATTTCAACCTTGCTAAGGCCCTTGTGCCCTAGAAATAAAGCATGCTCGCTCCGGACACCAGCGGCACCAGAAACAAGACGGAGGTTACTGATCGTCCAGTTTCTTGCAAAAAATAAGCCATTTAAAAAGGCACCGTCTTTGGGAACAAAAACCTCCGCACCAGTGGTACCAAGAAGATCATTAGTATAGTGACCAGCCATTACCCCTGCACGGTCTGGAGTATGCCCTTTTGCCATCATTTCTGAATACTTCAATGCAAACACAGTTTCCTGTGCACTCTGAACGATCCTTCCCCATAAAGCCTTGTCGGCTAACTGTTTAACCGTTTTGACGGGGTGCTTGCCCAAGTTAACCATGGGATTAGCCGTAAGGTCTGGCATATTCTCTCTCATATACTCATCTATTTCTGAACCACGTCGTCCAGTAATCTCTTGGTTGACCCCACCCTTAGCCATTGCTCTTTGTAGGTCTTCCAGTGTACCATCAAACCCCATCTTCTCATACATCTTCAATTGTTTTTTTGGGCTGTATTTAATACCGGGAAATAACCCTGTCAGCCTAGCGGTTTTAATAAGGGGAAAAGCATTAGACCAACTGCTGAACCACAGCTCATCAAAGGCATCAGAATAAATGTTCCACCCGTGGATCAGTGGGTTATACATAATAACTCGTTTTATATTGCCAGACCACTTTTTAAACCATCTGGAACCCACTCTAACTGCCTTTCGTGGAGATTCAGCGGGCGTGATGATGTGTTCAAGCTCTCCCGCTACACGGGGGTCTACCCAAACTGTACCACCACGTTTTTTACCAGTGACAGTTCTTGCAAAATGGGGGTCGTCCATGCGAGCATATCCCTCCACATACGATTCAGAGATCAAGCGCTCTCCGGTAGTGTTGTTGGGAAGGTCTTTTATTCTTTGTACAAACCTCTTAGCAGAAGCCGCCTTTCCAATAGAACCCCACCATGTGTCAACCAGATAGGGAATGTCATAGATGACCTCAAGATTTGCCTCCTTGGCAAAAGCTTCAGCTTCTGTAGGTGTCTTGAACTTCTTTTCCTTGGCAAACTGAGATTCTGGATTGGCGTCTATGTACTTATTGATCGCTTTCCGGATTTCTTTTGGTTCTCCTTTAAACAGACCGGGCCAGTAATGATCTATGGCGTTGTCAATAACACCTGATTGTTCAGCAAATATTCTCCCAGTTTCAAAAGACTCCTTCCACATATCTAATATTTGCGTTTCTTTTGCAGAGAGGGACTCAGCCACTCCCTTTTCTCCAGCCGCCGCACGAATGATATCCCTATATCTATCGGGTGTAATTTTTAGCTCTTTGACTTTTTTTCTAAACCGCTCACTCTCATGGAACGAATCTACTAAGGCAAGCTGATCTCCACGCATTTTTGACCTGATAGTATCCTGCACAGAAAACATTATGTTTTCTGGGACAATGTGAACTTTTGTGCCAGTCTCGTTAGGTCTGTACACCCCCTGTCGAATATCTTGTTCAACATTGATCTTAGTCTCTTGCTTTCTAAGACGTTCATGTATGTTGTAAAGCTGTTCAGGGGTAGCCTCAGCAAGAGAAAGTCTTCGTCCGGGCTGGCGTGGAATTTTTTTGTTAATATTCTTTGCCATCTCAGCCCTGTTCATCTTCCTCATTTCAGCCGGGTCAATGCCATATCTTTTACCAATCTCAAAAAGCTCTTCTTTTGTCCGGCGTGAGAGGTATTCATAATAAGGAATCTCACCTTCCTTCCTTTCCTGCATGGGTTCTTCCCTTGCACCCATTTCCTCTCTTTTGAGCTGTTGCTCCTTCTCTGTATTGGATATCTTCATACGCTTCATACGTTGATGAATCTTACCCAGACGATTGGTTCTTATGGTTTCAGAGTCTTGCGGATTACGACGACGTGTAAAATTCTTATAGAAAGCACCAGCGCTAACTTTAGTTTTTTTCTTCTTGGGTGAGTTTTGATCCTCCAATACAACAAATCGTTTATTACCCTTGCCAGTTTCTTTGACAACCTGTACACGCCCTCGACCATTACCGTCAGCCTCTAGACCGTATTTAGCGGGGTCTTGAACACGCCAGAAAGGCTTAGTCTTATCATATCTTTCTTCTACGACCATGTCGGCATACCGTGATACATCTTCGTCAGACATATGGTTTTTCTTGCCCCAGTTCTTAAAGGCAAGTTTGCCTGCACGTGTACCTAGTGCATTGGTAAAATGCATAGCCGACAGGAGTGTTCCACTCTTAAAAGCTTCCCTGTGATCTGCGCCTTCTACCAGTGCGGAGCCATAACCAGCCGCAAACACACCGCCATATTGCTTTATTACACCTTTTGCCCCACCCAGTGCACCAAACAGGGAGCCACTAATTGTCGCCTTTGGAAAGGTCATTACCATGGAATGAATCTTTTCTTCTAGTGGAATACCTTCTTTTGTAAGCTCTGGGTAGAGATGAGAATAAGCATCAATGTTGAAGTCCACCGCCGCCTTGGCGGCTCTTGCACCCGCTCGTTTCCAACCATTGGTGTTGGTCATTAAGCTCATATATTTGCCACCTTTAAACATGGGGAGCTTTTGAAGGGCGTATGTGGTACCACTACCAATCCCTATAAAGCGAGCAAGACCAACTGTTAACTCGCTAGCGTCTCTCAAGTTGATGCTCTGACCAAATCCAATGGGAATGCCCTCCATTGTAGAGTCATAGACAGGAGTGGAAGAATCTCTAAGAGCTTCTAATTCAACTGGGGTAAAGTCTACCTCTGAAAGATCAAAGACCTTTTCAGCAAGGTTGGGGCCAAACACAGGAACAGCGGAGGCAAGCCTTGCAACGGTTTGCCGAACCATATTCTCCCTGCGTTTTTTCTTTTCTACGTTAGCATATATCTCTTTGGCTTTTTCGGGATGCTGATCTCGAATAGTTTTCCAGACAGATGTATCAATGTTTTTATCAAAGGCAATGGATCGTGCGAATTCAGTAGTATAATCTTCACGTGGCTCTTCTTTGGGGATATCATACTGGTTAGCCAGCCCAAGTCTTTGCACAGACCTGCGCCATTGCATCAAATCTGATTCGGTATCGTAGTATGTTGGTTGTGGCTTTTCAGCGTCAGAGGGCAATGGGATATTGGCAACTCTACCCTCTCTAATTTTCTGAAGCCAGTCTTCGTATGATGTTTGGGGCCCGTTAGGCATGAACTATTACTGGGATGCTAACAATGTAGCTACGATTTGATTAAATAATTCCTCATCACCCTTTGTAATCCGAACTTTTTTCCCAGCACTGGTCTTTGGGATGTTTAATACATCTGAAAGAGCAAAATTATTAGATGGATATATATTGAGTCCCGTAACTCTTCCAAAAGATTTGGTTGGTTCAACCCTGATCTCTTTTCCCTGTATTGTATAAGTACCAGATGGGATATCCACTTCAGGCTCTTTGGCTTGGGCCTTGGTTTCACGAGACACCCACAGAGTATCTCGACCCGCCTTGTACTGCATCAGTCGATCTGGCGACCACCCTGCTTCGCTATACTCTCTCAATTGCTGTTCAGTTATGGCATCAAACTCCTTGCGTTCCTTTGAGACTAAATCGTCGTCCTCCGGTGGTGTGGGATCGTCGGGGTCTTTTGGTGGTTCAGGTGGTGTGGGATCGTCGGGGTCTTTTGGTGGTTCAGGTAGCCCTTGTTTTGTAAGTGCATTATATAATGTTTCTAACTCACCTAGTGGGATACCATAGAGATCATGAGCCTCCTTTTGGGCCTTAGCTATGTCTTCTGGATTCCTCATGTTGGCTCCTGAGACTTCTCTATTAAAATGAGTTTCCGCTTCGATATCCTCATAACCGTGTATGTCTTTTAGCTCTTGGATTCTCCCTAAAAAAGTGGGCTTTTTCTCACCCCGTTCAGCCGCCAGTTGTGCTCTTATATTGACATTTGCTATTCTAATGTTTTGCTCGTCTAGCTTGTTGATAGCAATGTCTGCATCAATCTGTTTAACCATCTCTTCATTACCCTGATTGAGGGTTTTAAGTGATAGTAACTTTTCCCTAGCTTCCCCAAGTCTAAATACGGCCGTCATATTGGACGTTAATCTTTTCTGTAGATTAATATCACCAGAAATACCTCTCTGAGTTGTGGTAAGGGAGTTTACTGAATTTATTTGCTGTGCATCAGTAAGTATATATTGTCCAGCTCTCGGGTGACCGGGTTCAAACTTTGCAAAGATGAGTGCTCTGGCTGTGTCACCACTATTTTCCTCCGTTGCTAGAAAATTTGGATCGGAAGCGTTGGCTATTTGAGAACGCTGGTCAGCCCTTGTCTTATTAACTTCTATTGCTTTGTCATTTGTTAGTATTAAAGCATCAAGTCTTGTGTTGAAGCGTGCGTACTCATCAACATCCTTCATAGCCTTCAATCGGTTATTTAATTGTGGAAGGTCTTTACCCGCAATAATCCGATATTCAGTAAGATCATCATCAAACCTCTTTTGAATGCGCTCACTTTCTTTTCGATCCCATTCTTCAGTCCCTTCCCGTATACGCTGATTATACTCTGTTTCAAGGAGGGTCTTAGCATTTTCCAAATCAGTAACACTTTTCCTACCAGCACGCTCTTCTGCACGTTCTTCCCGTGCAATCTCTTGGGAGTTGAGTGTCTGCATTTTTAATAAGTCCAATGAATCGGACACTAATGTTTCCAACATCTGGCTCCTACGTGTGTCTTGTATGATCGGTCTCGATTCAGCTACATAGTCCCGACTTAAAATATCATCTCTTGCCATTATTTTTCTCCCCAAAGCATATCTAACAGGTCTTTGACTTCACCGCTTTGTTGTGCTTGATTCTCTAAAAACTTTGGTGCCTGTTGTAAAGATTTAACATTATTTTTCACTGACTTCCATCGTTGCTGGCACTTGCCACAGCCACGGTGTTTGTCTTTATACTTGTCGAGTACGAACTGTTTAAAACTATTTGTGTTCATCGCGGTCTTGCGTTACGCATATCATCTAAAAATGTGGTGCCTCCGTTACCAGTGCCTCCGTTACCATTGCCACCATTAACAATGTCTTGCGTACCAGTCGTTCCTACAGCGGCTCTTTGGTCGGCACATCTCTTTAGACATGCCTGATAGCGGACTGAATTCCCCCGAAATGCTTTGCACTTATCTTCACAGCTTGGCCCACCAACACCAGCACCATTACCATTACCGTTACCATTACCATTGCCACCCACTGGTTGACAATCCATAGTGAAATCGCCCGGAGCTCCAGAAGTACCCTCTACTCTCACACACTGTTCATTCGCTCCGCATGGGGGGTCACACACATTAACTCCATCACCATCATCACCATCAATTGGGGGACAATCACCTAGGTCTCCCACACAGGTTCCATCCTCACATTCCAGTAATCCCTGTTCTGTACATGATAAGGGAACGGTGGTGCCACAGCTCGCACCTACTGCGGTACATTCATCTGCTCCCATACCAGCGACAGAAATACATGTGTCAGTGTTGGGATCACATACCAAGTGTGTTTCACCATCACCATCCCCGCCAGTACATGCTTCACCTATTGTAGAACACGTATCTATGCCTTCACCCGCCGTCTCAGTGCATACACCATTTTGACACGATAAGTGTGTTGCTGTTTGACCACAGGGGCCACCTACTTCATAACAATCGTCTCGACCCTCATCAAGACATTCTTGACATGTTTTGGAAGGGCCAAAACATAAATCTGAACTATCAGCACAGGTGCCATCAGGACAGGTAACCTTGTCCTGTTCTTCACATGTCTTTATAGTACTACCTTCTTCTGGCTTAAATCCAGCTTGATACAGGCGGAGGGATTCTCTTCCAATGCCACTTAAATATTGTTGCATAATGTCTTCTGGGGCGAGTGCCTTCTTAAATCTTGCTTCCTCAAAGCCGATGAGGGCTTGCTCCCGTTCCATCTTAGCCTTTATGTCAGCTAGCTCTACATCGGAATAGCCAGCATCTTTGGCCGCTTGTAATTGTGCTTCTATTACATCTTCATTAGCCTGTGCCTGTTGCTGGGACTCAAAATTCTTGAGGACTTGTTGCACAAGGTCTTCTTGGCTTGCACGTCTGGCTTCTTCTGCCTCGGTTTCTGAGGCTTCAAGTTCACCGGCACGACCTAAAAATTTTTCTTGGAGCTGTGTGTATGCTTCTCCGGGCTGTCTACCAGCTTGTTGTAGAAATGGAGAGGTTGCCCCTGCTATAAAGCCCCGTGTTTGAGCGCCGCCGAGGCGTTCTTGAGCATACTGTTGCATAAGGCTCCCACGAAGACCTTCCTTCCCACTTACAAATTCTGTTCTAGATGCCTTTCTGCCAAGTCTTATTCTCTCAGCCGCTTCACCACCGAGAATCTCGGGAGCATCAATAATTTCCCCTGTCTCTGGGTCTTTTGTGGTAAACTCACCATACTTGGCTTCCAGCCGGTTGATCTCCTCATTGATCTGTTTACCTGTAAGGCCACCAATAACACTTCCGTGTTTAATGGTAGTGAATTGTAGATCATCTGGAAGCTTGTCATAATCTTCCTTGGACATGTCCTCACCGAACATGACCTTGCGCTGTCTACCCATTTCATCGATCTTCTGCTTGGCAATGCCGCCAAGTTCTTCAGCACCTTCTACACCATATTGAGCCTGAAGCTCGGCTTCTTTTTTTGTTTTCTGTGAAACTGAGAAGTTCCAGTCATCAACGATATTCTTGATCTGGGCTTTTTCCCAGTCGGGGAGTCGATCAAGGATAGCGTTGAACTGTTCACGCTGGAAAGGAATAATATATTTCTTAGCCGCATCAAGCGTAATACCATATTTATCGGCAATAGCTTTATGGGCGGCGTCCTGATCGTAGGTATTATTTTCCGGATCATACCCAAAAAGCTCGGCATACTGGCTAAAATCACTAAAGCCAGCGTCTTCTAAGAGAGAGGCTAGGTCAGTAGGTAAGTCTGCATCTGTAAGGCCACCGAGGAACTCCTGCATCCAAGGCGGATTTTCTTCACTCGGGGCTTGTGTATCTACACAACCATAAACCAGATCACCGGCAGAGCCCGTTTCCCCACCACCTATGACTACACATTCTTGCCCCTCTGGGCATCCATCTGTTCTACAATCAGCCATAATTAATTCCTAAGCAAAAATATCATAAATTTTATCTGGTCGAATCTCACCACCACCACCACCGAGTCCTTTCGTAAAGTCCATACTACCAAGTAGAGCCATGATTGGATAAGCTAACTGCCTAGCATAAGCAATAGATTCTGGGCCCACTTCCATTCCTAATCCCTCCGCTGTCGGGGTATATTCTTGCTCCAGCATACTTTTGAGTGTTCTTGTTTCTGTCTCTATTGCTCCAGCCTCTCTTCTAGCCGCCAATCTTTCGTCCCGTGCGGCTTCACCATTCTCTGGCTCCCTGTATTGAGCAATGGGGACTTCACCTGCACGCTCTTGTACAACCTCACGACCTGCTTTCTGAGCTTTGCCACCGGCGAATAAACTACCCGCTATAGTGGTGCCATACCTAGCCGCTTTACTTCCTTTCATAAGAGCATGAAAGGCTTTGAGACCCTTACCACCTAACCCCAAAGCACCACCACCATATGCCATAAGAGCAAGGCTTGCAAGTCCAATTGTCCAGTCTAATAATTTTTTATCTGCGGCTCCCCTTGCCTCCGTTGCGACCTGAACAGTTTTTTGTTTGGCAGTTTTGGCCACTTCTCCAACCCTGCCAAGCTCGGCTTCTATATCACCAGTCTCTTTTAAATATTGAAGTGTTGCCTGACCGCCACGTTCTTCCCGCTCCATTTCCATACTACGGACGAAGTGTTGCATCATTTCTTCTGTAATATCTTCTCCACCGTATATAGCCATAATAAAACTCCCTTACGTTAAACTTTCCCAATTATTGGATGTCTCTTCCTCAACAGGAAAGAACTCCGTGTAATACAACTTAGACCCCAGACGAAGGTACAGTCTGAGGTTCTTGCCCGGCACCCGTGAATATCGCCTCTCACCGTCAGCCATCTGGCTCACAGATGGTGGATGAGGAGAAATAGCAATGGGTGGCTGGGTACTATTCCTTAATTTTCTTTCTTCTCGTGTCAGTGGCATTAGCTTACCCTCTGGTATATTGGTCTGTATTCCACTGCCACATCATTGATCTGGACACCTTCTGAACTTCCAGTATCATTCGTAGCGTTCACGATCTTAAATCTTATACTCTGGCAGGATATAGGACTACTGGGCTTTGCCCGAACCTGTTTCCAGCCAGAACCCCCGCCAGCGAAGTCACCTGTAAGCTGGTTTGAAAAGCTAGTACCGCCGTCAGTATCATAAAATATGGGTTGTGTCTGGTCATTATCACTCTTATATGTTAGTGTTACACCATATATTTTCTTTTTCCTACCCGGTTCACCAAAGTCAATATCCTTTGTAGTGACTACGAACTTGTCCTCTCCCACAGAACGCATGGAATCTGTCCATTCTTTAATCTCGTAGGCATCAGATGTGGAGTTCCAAGTATTGCTTGTCTGTCCTTCCCATGCTGTGTCAGATGACCAATACAGGTCACCAGTAAGCAATGTCTGGTATACAGATGTAGTATTACTGTTCCAATCTACTACCATGTTGGCCCTATTATAGTTATCATCAAATGCTGATTGACCCTTGATCCACGACTGCGTCCTGAAATCATATATATATACATCTCCCGCATCAGCAAAGGCGTTCTTCAGGACAATGAGATAATAGCGCCTTGGGTTATACCCGATCAATGTATCACGTCTAAAGTAGGTCTGCCATGTAGATTCCTTGATCCTGTTGAATAAAAGATTTGTCACGTTTTGACCATCATATAGGTATACACCGAACTTGTTAACCCAGCACACACCAAACTCTGTCTTGGTAGAGGCATAAGGATGTTCAATCCCTACCAAGTCCTTAATATCCTCAACATACCAGTTGGATGGTGACGGAGAAGCGATATTAATGATATAGAGTTTCCGGTTCTTAAAGGCTAGTAATCGGTCTGAGAACTCTTCCAGCTTGGTAAACTCCTCAGCATCGCCCTTTACCACATCAATGAAGTAGCTTCTAGGGAACGTATCAAACTTACCGATAGGCGTATACATGATCCGGTCACGCATCTGAACAGTCTCACTGTCCTCATTTACCGTCTTCATGTTTGCCACAAAGGCACGTCTATTAGCCACTATGGCAGTTTTAAAGCCTTCACCAGTACCGGAAATGGTTAATTGTTCATTAGCGTCTTTATTAGCCGGGAAGCTATTAAGAATTTCATAAGTCTCAAGGGCTGGGGAAGGAACGATGACTGTATCCACTTTCATATTAATACCAGAGTCCACTACCCACGGAGAATATTCACCGCTTAGACTTCCCCTGACGCCATCTCGAAGGCTAATGTCCAACAGCAAAGCCCACGGATCAGAGGTGGTATTTATTCTAGTATAAATACGAGCACCGGATATCCTTGGATTAAAAGAACCTGCGGAATTAGCATCAGTTAAAGCGGCTCTTACATCTATATCAAGAGAATCCAGTGATGTGGCGGCAAAAGTATTGTTAGATGATGGTATGAAAAGGAATGATTCCTGATGGCCATCATATATAAAACTTGCGGCAATCTGATATGTCTCACTTGCCCACGTACCGGCTGGAGATGTGGGACTTTCAACCTTTAACTTGAATCCAGCTCCAGCTTCAGGATAATTTGAAGCGTGTATGTCACATTCCGTAGGTGGGGATAGAGTATTATTATCATCGTGCCAATCGTCAAAACCGTAAAATGTCAGAGATACATTATCAAGGTTGAATGCGGCATTGGTTGACGAGCCTGTAATTCCTATAGTAAAAGCACCAGCCGATGACTTGGTCTTGTAATATATACTTGTCGTAGCGTCTGACATGGTCAAATCTGTTGAAGTAGCGGCATGGGCTGTTGTGATAGAAGCCTGTAAAGTCGCCGAACTACCAAGATTTAATCCTGACATTGTATATGTAAACTTGTAGATGGCGTTGGGAATGGTCTCACCTATAGTCATCTCAGCCACTGCCTGAACTAAAGTGGCGGGGCTTGCATGGTGAGCATAGCTTGCATCTGTTGCATCCAGAGTCCACCCATTACCTCCTGTCCAATTAGAACTAAAATTGCCCGTATTGGCTAGGTGTTCCATTGATCCGGAGATGTCCTGAAAGGGACGACGATTGATGTAACCGTACCACTTATTCTGGATACTGGAACCGAATGCGGCGTCTGAGACCCTGAGAGCTTCATCGGCGAAATAAAATACACCCTGTGTCAATCTGGTAATTGTAACATCACCATCTTCATCGTCCTCGTCAGTAAGTACCCCGCTGTGATCCAAGGTTAATACAAGTTCGGAGACAGTTCTTACACGCAGACCGTTGAAATTGTTATTGGTCACATCAGTACAACCCGAGATTCCTATGATGTCACCTTTTCTAAACCCCTGAGTTATAAAATTAACTGAGCCGGCATCTGCTGTAATGGTGTCATAACCATCAGCATTGCCAGCAAAAGCCAGTTCATCTGAACTAAAAGCTCCCGAGGTGGATGCCGCACCCATATCAAATATCCCAGACTGAAAAGAATCACTACCAAGATCATAAAGATCAACCTCTCCAGTTTTAGAATCAATGACTCCCAACCAGTTCTCACCAGTATCTAGAGCCCTAGGGCCACGTTCATGATCGGACTCAAAAATAAAGGCGCCATAGCCGGGACAGATATGTCCAGCCGTCCCACTGGGAACATCAGTATGTGCGGTATCCCCACCCATGGGACGTATAGACTTCCTATCTTCCAGTATGATATTCTCTACGTCAGACATCTCGTTCTCACCAATGTCACGTGGATCGAGAGCTGAGTTTAGACCACCGGAGAAATCATTAATGTTATAAAACGCTTTAGGCATGCATTGCTCTCTTTACCCAACCATAATAATATTTTTCCAGCTCAGGCCTTGTAAGAGCCAGTCTGGCGTACTCCATGATCCGGTAAGCCCTTAACCTATCAGACTCCAGCCTAGCAGTCGCCTTGATGGTGTTAGGGCCTACCTTCCCATCTACTTTTATCTTGTCCTTATTCTTCCCGTTACAGGCACGTTGAAGTATCTTGGAGGACTTGGCTATACCCTGATTGACCACCATGTCAAAGTACTGGCCCTGTAGTTTGTCGGGCAACCTCTCAATCTTGGCGGGTAACCAGTAATCATCTTTGTACAGTTCCACAGCGTCATCCACTGTCAGGTTCTCAATGTCAACATTCGGATACGCCTTCTTGGAAATACCGTACTTGGTCTCCCCGCCGGGATCATCAGGGTCATTTACATAACCACCTTCCCGTTCAATAACTTTCTTTATCTCTTGATAAAACGGCATTATTTTTTCTTCATTACCTTTATGCCTGTCAAAACTTTCTTCACAGACGCCCAAATTAAGTCGTCCATTTTGCTCGGTGACATGGCGACGACTTTGTCTACCACCATCACGCCGATTGTAACTATTTGCCAATTCTCTACTACCCAGTCCATTATAGACCTCCCATTGTTTATTTATATAATATCCAAGCTGAAGGATCAGCGGTATTATCTTCCGGCTCTTTCGGGCTGACAATTTTGTCATTTTTATCATATCCTTCCCAACTGCATCCCTCATAGAAGAACATCACAAAAGCACAAACGAAACACATCCCAAGCACCGTTGCAAAAGTGTTCCCGAACTTCTGATTCCAATTCTCCATATCCTTAATATCTTTATTCATTTACACTCGCAATTCTCACATTCACAATTTTCACAATCACATTCATTAGTCATTTTAATTACACTTCCTATCGTTTTCTTATTCCAATTTTTTCCAATAAAGATTTATTCTCTTGTATAAGCTCTTCGTTATGATGCTCAATCTCTTCTACATGCTCTTTTTCCATCTGGTCTAGCCTCATCTGTATCCCTACTATCTCATCGTGTATCTGCGTTATCCTAGCCCCGTGGTCATCAAGTGTGCTACTGACTTTAAAATAAGAAGCCGTAAGCAAAACAGAAGCTGTGATAATCTGTATAAGCCACTTGATATTGATGTTGACATGAAGGCTATCATTGAGACTAGTCATTTCCCAAATACTACACTGCTAACCAGAGCAAGAACAGAGCCAAGAATAACACCAACAATCGAACCAAGCCCCCGAAGCCACGATACCTGCTTCGCAAGTTCAGATTGACGCACATCCATTCGTCCAAGATTTTCCTTAATCCATTCGACATCATTACGTACGACGGATAAATCAGATTTTAAACTTTCTCTCCACTCAGTCAATTCAGCATTGTTCATCAGTATCTTGCCCAACATAAGTCCAACCATCTGGAAAACTAGTTTTCACTTCTTGCTCCACGTCGTCCACGAAAATCCATTTTGTTTTAGGTGGCGTTGACACGTATAAATCAATAGAGTTATGAGTACTCCCCAGAACACGTGTGGTGCTACCTGTTTTACCGATACCAGTATCATGGCACCGACAACTGCAATCGCACACGCTGTCACTGGGTCTTTCATTAATCATTGCTTCTTAATCTCTCTACTTCTTTTTCAAGAGTATCAATTCTAAACACATTAGCCTGTATATCAGCCTGTAGTGCATACCACATACCTAGCAGGGATATAAGACCAGTCACAGCCGCCACCATAGTTTGGATTGACAACGTGAATTTTTTTTTAAGTATCTCCTCATCAGGCACAGGTAGTGTAGTAGGTAGTGGTGCTACCTTAGCCACAACCGGCTTAGGAGTAATCTTCTTCTGTAAAATTTGTTTCTGTAATAACCTGTCACGCTTTGACTTTTCTCTTTCAGACTGTGCTTCCTTAGCTTCCTCTAGCATGACCCCTGTTAAATCTTCTACTGTGACATACCCAGCGGCAACTAGAATCTCTCCCAACTTTCTATCATCACCATTAGACTGCTTATTAATAGCCTCATTAAGCTGTCGCTTAGTGATAATGTCAGCATCCATTAATAGACTGCCGAGCTTAGTCTTATGACCCATCGGTAAACTTGACCTCAAATACATCATGGTCATCAGTTCCTTTATACTCTATCTGAGTAATATCTGCTTCGCCACCGAAATGTTGAGCGATACCCTTTAGTGTGCCTATAGCCAAAGGAGCTAATCCATCCCTTGGGGACTCATAATGAATTTCAAAATGATTGTCTCCAAGCTTCTTTATTTCAAACGAGGGTGGAGCTAAGTTGGGTAACATCTCTGCTATCCTAACATGCATCTCATCCAGTCCCTCTACAAAGGTTTCAAAGTCGTGCCCAAATGCATTGAAGTAATCTCCATAACCTTTTGGCGCTACATCCGTTGCCCAATACACGCCAAACATCTCTAAGACGTCTGATGCCGGCACCCCCAATATCTCTGACGTAGCCCCAACAAGTGAGTATGTAACGGAATCATCATACCCTTCCATACTATCAAATACATCCTCTCCTACTCCAGAGGTTTCAAGTACTTGTTCCCATACCTCATCGCCAGCCTCTCTTGTGACTAAGGTTCGGATAGCTTCGTTAATCATTCCGTACATTACTTGTATTCCAATTCCATTGTGTATGATACTACAACATCTGTGGGCCAATCATCTGTTGCCCATCTCTGTTTAGAAAAAAACTCTCCATGACTATAGCTAAATGGAAGAATCCAATCTCTAGCATTATCAGGCCAAGGAACATAATATGTCTTATCCATTACATCACCCCCATTCATATCATCGTTCCACTTAATGATGTGACCAGTAAGAAAAACAGAATCAACAAAAGATGAATCCAGTTTCGTGACAGCATACCAGTAGCCGAGTTCCAAGCTGTCTGTACCATACGGGTAGAGTGTAGCATCTGATGTTATCCCAAAAGATGCTTCGCTTTCAACATATGAAGTATCATGGACTTGAACATAGAGCGTATCCCTTATCTCATAGATTTCGGGAATGTATACTATCTCTGGCTCTAATTGACATCCGAGAAGTATGAGTGGAAGAATCCATTTAAGCGGCTTTAGCAACTTTGGATTTTTTCTCTTTCTTCGGAGGAGGCATTACCTCACCGTTCTTAGGTGTGGCTTCAGCCTCAACATCTTCCAGTGCTCTTTTATATCCCATCAACTGATGTTGTTCAGCAGTTATCTCTGCCATCTGTTGAGGAATCTCTGCAAGTCTTGCATCTACCTGTTCTAGTGTTAGTACCATGTTATCTCCTATGAATTAAGCATTTTCCAATGCGGTTACTTTGGCTGAAAGTTCTTGGATTGCTTTGATAACGGGAGTCATAAAATTACCCTTAGACAAACTCTGTTCTCCTGTCTTACTATTGCTACAACCCCAAGCTGGAAACTTCGAATGATTATGAGAATCCATCGTAGTTTTTACTTCTTGTGCAACAAATCCATAGTTTAGTTTTTCTGTGTTTATACCCGTCTTTGTCATTCCTTCTTCCTTTAATTCCTCATCCCAATCTTCGTAGGCTCTCCACTTAAAAGTTACAGGACGAAGGTCATTAACAAAGGCAAGTCCCAAATCACAATCCTCAATATCTTTTTTTATCCTTTCATCTGAAGCATTTGCCCAAGAAGTGCTGTCGTTAGCAACATAAATTTTAGAAGTGTTGCTTGACCCTAAGTTAATTGTATTGCTGTCTCCAGACATTCCATATCCCAGACAAACAACATCAACTTTGTTCTCCGCATCCATGCTGGTACCCGTACCAATCAGAGTATTACGTGAACCAGTTTGTATTACATCACCTGCTTGATAACCAACACAGGTATTATTACGTCCCGATGTCTGGGCACTTAAAGCCTGATGTCCGATTGCTACATTTCTGATAGAATTATTTAGTGCGGCATCCATAGCATAATTACCAATACCAATATTTTCACTGGTCGCATCATTTGCCCAATCGCCACCACCTGAATTTCTACCAATAAATATATTGTTGCCTGAACCAGCGGAGGTAGTTTGTGTTCCAGCCGCCTGAGTAGCAGTCATAGCATTAACACCAATGGCAATATTATTAGAACCCGTGGTATGTTCATCCATCGCCCCTCTTCCGATGGCGATATTCTGCCCACCAGATGTGAGAACCGCAGCTGCACCTTCTCCGATGGCTACAATCTCATTTGCTGTTGTTACACCAGAACTCATAGCACCCGAACCTATTGCTACAATAGATGCACCTGTACTAATGGTCTTTCCTGCTTGATAACCAACGGCTGTATTTTTTCCAGAACCATCTGCCCCTTCATAATCTTCCAACGCCTGATAACCGATTGCAGTATTAAAATCTCCATCAACGCTACCCAATAAAGCACCATTACCAAATGATGTATTATAGTTACCAATAGTAATGGCAGTCCCAGAATTGTATCCAACAAAAGTATTTCCTGCCCCCTCTGTAAGGGCCGCTCCTGCCGACTTGCCAATTGCAACTGTGCCAGAAGCCTCATCAGCTCCATCCGTACTATCTAAAGCACCAGCTAAAGCACCACTACCAATAGCAACACAATCGTTTACTTGTTCTGTTCCAATAGCACCGCTCATAGCATTGTAACCAATCGCCACGTTATCGTCCGATTCGGTGGTACCTTGATATAATGCGTTATAACCTATGGCTACATTATTATCCGAAGTTGTAAGTGCCGTACCAGCCCCAAAGCCCAGCGCTGTATTTTTAGCTCCAGAAGTAACTGCGGCTCCTGCGGCCTTACCTACTGCTGTTAGACCAGAAGCACCGCCAACTAAAGCTCCGGCACCTGCTCCGCTACCTATTACAACACAATCAATAACTGAGGCTGTAGTCCAAGCACCACTCATAGCATTAAAACCTACTGCTACATTGTCGTTTGTTTCAGTCGTACCCTGATATAGTGCACGATAACCAACTGCTGTATTATGCTCTCCTGTAGTCACATCAGCACCAGCACCTTCTCCAAATAAAGAATTACCAGTACCTGCGGCTAAATCAACACCACAATCTTTACCAAATGCGGTATGTGATGTTCCCGTACCACTACCTACAGCATAAACCTCTGTAGCTGATACAAATAATGGAATGGTATTACCAGCACCGTCTGAGCACTGGTCAGGGGTAGCGCCGTCTGCCGCCCTTGCACCATTATCATTCGTCTTGAGCAAGCCTGTAAAAGTACTTGCTATTGTATTTCCTGATAAACTCGCCATAATTTAATCTCCTAAAGTTTCCTTGTTAAAACTCGCAACTTACCGCCCGAAACTATTTGACATGGTTGCGATAAAATCTTTAAACAATCTTTTGCCATTCACGTTGTTCATTATCCCATGTATCGTTAAGAGATATAGAGTTCCATAAATCTCTTGCGAGACGTGCCATTTGATGCACTGTCTGTGTGATACCTAATCTTGTACCTAAACGTGACATGACTTAAGGCCCTAAGTACAGGAATGCAGAACCAGAATCCAAAGCTACTGCTTTCCACCTACCATAGATCGTCATACCTTGTGGCATAGTTGTTCCATCAATAGCAACGCTACCTGATCCAGCTCCACCTTGAACATCCGTAGGCCAATCCGATTCAGCCGTTGTCGCATCACTGGAATCAAATACACTATCTTCTGAAAACTGTATTGCCACTACCACCATATTGTCCGGTGGTGTATATGTGCCTGTGCTAGATAAAAATGCAACACCTGCCTGACCCAGTGTGATGTTGCCCTGTTCTACAACAGTATATTTATGAGTATCCGCTGAAGAATCTGTTGCCATAATTTAATCTCCTTGTATTGTGTATGCCTTTCCGCCCGAGACCTCTGACATGGGCATATCTATCTAAACGTAAATGGGACGATGGCTCTCTGGCCACCTACCTTATCCCTGCCGGCTTCCTGACGGACTTTGGTTTCCCAAAGCCTCTGATACTTAACAGCCGATGCGGCACTAACCTCGTCCAATCTATCTTCAAAAAGTTTCCAGTTTACATAATTGACCAATGTTGGATGTAACGTGTCATCGATCTCTGGCACGTCTGAAAGGTTTTCAATCTTTCTTGGCTGGGCACTGTATTCAATGAGCAATCCATTACTCGTAGACTCGTCTATTGATTCAAGGGCATTCTTACTAGAAGTATTCTTGCTGGTAACAAGAGCGATCCTGTCACCCACAACATACCAAGACAGATAGTCCTCTGGATAGTTATAAGCCATTATTTTTCATCCACATTTACAATATTATAATAATTGGTCACTCTGGGAATATATCTGTAACTCCCGTCCGAGTCCTTATAGGACACGGAATAAATCTTATCTATCTGAAGGTCAGAGTTCCGATCTCCAATGTTGTACCAACGCTGATCCTCAACTGTGTCAATCTTCATACGTCTTCTTACGACCTTATACTTGCGTAGATCAAGGAGCGCATCATTAACAAGCGCTTTGACGTATGTTTCACCAGCATCGGGATGAACCATTCTAACCCTTGATAGTATTTCTTTAAATGTCATTGCGCTCTGGCTCCTCCCTGTTGACCATAAAGAGCGGTTAAACCCATCTGATAATCATTTTTCAAATTTGCTATAATGGGCGAGAGGAGCTCAATATCCTCATTGTTAGCCAGTAAGTACTCACCAGCCTTAACAGCTCCATAGAGCATCACAAGGTATTCAGCCTCATCAGGAAAGCCTGCAATCGAACCCCCGCTACTGGCGTCCACAGTGGGTGGGCTAGCATATACAACCTTCCCTACACTGGAACTGGAAACCGGTAGGATGATAACCTTCATAGTACCATCAGTCTGCGGCTCCGTGTAATATACGGGGTCTGTAGCCGTTGCATAGTTCATATCGTCCGGATCGGTAGCACGACCCCTTAATGCCGCAGGAATACGCCTACACGGCTGATCTATGGTACCATCGTTCCTATAGACCTTTAAAATCTTAAATGTGGTTAATGTGGTACCGCTATCAGGATCAAACGCTGAGGTCTCAGTTGCCACACTGTTAAGCATGTCCCGAGGCATGAGGTTTGTGATCTCCTTTGCCCCATTAGTCATCCACGTGTCCAGAAGTCCCTGAATACTAGCCAGTGTAGTACTGTCTATAGCCAGTAAGTTCTGAATCTGTACATCAAAGTTCTGGTATGCCATTAGTCTTCAATAATTAGAATTTCTAAGTCTACAGCCGCAGTATTAGCTCTTCCCCAATAATCACTATCAGCGGCACGAAACATAGCAAACTCACCGGCTTTCAACTTGCAGAAGTAATTAGTATCATTTTCGTCCGCAATCTCAACATAATTGCTTGAATCTAAATTTTTGATAAACATATATCCATAGGTTCCAATTGTAGCAACGGCAGTAATCTGTGTATTACTAGTAGCAATCTCTTGAATAGTTTTGTTAAGCGAATCTCCTGACACATCCACAAAAGTAGAAGTGTGCATACTCTCCTTAACACCACTCTTGCCGTACTCCAGTTGAGCTTCAATTCTTAGTTCGTTAGCCATTATTCTTGTTGCCCCCAATAATCTTTATAATGTTTAGAGAACCAAAGAGCCTCTTCATCATTATTCATTTGTATATATTCTCCGGTTTGTAGTGCGAAATCATAAGCATCATCCACTGTAAGAAGGGAAAGCATTGGTTGACCATTCACCTCTTCTCCCCTATCAACCACCCTAGGAATAACCAGATTATCAACCTGCATCATAAAATGAGACATGGGGCTAGGATCACCCTCTATAAATACTTCTTTGCCAAAGTTCAATGAACGATCTAAAATGCGCTGAACAAAGTTCTTATCTTTGTTTGCAAGAAGGATATTTTCAATAGATGGTTGCTTGGTCTGACCATTTTCCTGATGTAATTGCAAAGATGCCGAAGCCAAGAGGCTATCTATTCCTGAATGAACTCCTAAGCCATTAGCCATTATTTCTTCCTCGACATCCTTTTACGTCTCACAGGCTTGGCTTTTTTTCTCTTTTTTGTCTTTAGTGGCGGTCTTCCAACCTTCCTACCGTATGTTCCGGGGCCTTTTGGCATAGCTATTTCTCCTTATCTTTAACTACCTGATACCGCTTACTGGATATATCTTCAATATTCTCCAAGCGCTCATCTATGACTTTCAATTTCTCTAGAACCTGTTGATACTTATCCATAAAGTTTTGAGGATCATGAGCCATCTTCTCAAGTTTCTTTATCCTAGACGCTAGCTCGGCTTTTTTTAAAGCCATCTACAATCCTCTTATGGAACTTATCAGCCTTTGTCTTAGCCATAGCATTAACAGACTGTTCTATAGTTGTATGTTTGAAATCAATAAGGTCTCGTCTTATGGCTGGTGCCCAAGACGACTCCCTTACTACAGCATTAACTGTATATAGCCGAGGAGCGGCCCGTTGACCACACTCCTTGCAATAAAACCATCCTTCTGGATTGGGTTTCTCACAATGCATACATGTTTTCATAGAGGTGGAAGGGGGTTTGACCCCCCAGCCACCTGATCCTTATATCGGGATTCTAACCCCGAACTTCAGATTTTTTTCGTTAAGCTACGCTATGTCCCGCAACACTCGGTGAACGAGTGATCTTTAGGGCTTTCAAATAGACAGCACTATCGGCATTTTTACCTTGCACTATCATATAGGGCACAAGCACATCACCACTATCAAAAGTGAATGCCGCAGTTGTGGTAGGAGCCGCTAATGCTCCCGTCTTCATTGGCTGTGCAGAAATATGCTTATATGTAACTGCACCATCTGAATCTAGGTTAATTACGAACCTATGATTATGATTCGCCGCTGGATTGTCACCGGTATCCGTATAAGTACGTCCACCATCATTCAAAGCACTAGCGATAGATATCATATCAGCTTGCATGTTACCAAAAGCTACATAGTCAGTATACAGGGGGTCGCCACTAGCCGCCGCTAGAATACCACCATGTCCTGTTTCAAACTCTATACCCTTTCTCAGTCCCACTGCACAAGCGTCGTAATCAGTCCAGTCTACATTATTCCATGTTACATCAATAGTAGCGGTATGTGTACCAGCAACAATCTTGTTGCTTTTACTACCAAACTGACTACCACTGAAGACTATTTCAACTCCAGTGTTATCAGCAGTCTCGGCATCCATTTGCAGGTTTAATCCTGCTACTGTAGCGTTTGTATCTGTTGCAGGTACAGTTCCATCAACATTGGGAATAGTTCCCACTGCTGTGAAAGCACCTACGCAAGATGCTACACTTGGATATAAGTCGCCATCTGGCCCCGGCCAGAGAGCACCGAACTTATCTCCATCCGCATAAACATCAGTTGCTGAATTGCCAAAAGATGATAACACAGGTGGAGCACAGTTAATGTAGTCCCATTCGAAAATAGTTTCAGCTCTAGTTTTTCCATCATAGGAAGAACTATTTTGGTTTAATACATCAGCTCTCATAACAATCTCCTATTAAAGATCGGTAAAAGCATAAAGAGCATGAGTTTCAGGAATAGTGACCTCTAAACCGGCTTCGGTCATGATCATATCCTTTCTCAGGTCTTCATCTGCTTGTTGTACGTTCGTAATAACATGAGTGTCACGATTAACGCCATTACCAACCAAGGGTCGGTAGGCGCACTGACTCATATCAACCATGAGCAAGAAACCACTTGCAATACCTCTAAACAAAGGTTCTTTCACCAGTGACAATGAACCGTGAATGGTATCAATCTGCATCACACTGTGACCGAAAGACCCCTCACGTTGAATAACATCCATATTGTATCTCAATGGATAATCTTCGGAAGCACCAGCAGATTTTGTTACAAACCCTGTGGCCCCCATTTTATTCATATAAGTCACAACCGGCAAGCTGGCAAGGGCAAGTTTATCTGACTGTCCGCCACGAGCGGGGTCAAAAACAACCTGCAAGTCACCAAGTAACTGATCGTAGGTAAAAGATGTGCTAGCAAGCGTCATATGGTAAGGAGCACCTGAAGTATATGAAGCGGAACTAGCCGCCGTGGCATTCTTTAGAATGTGACCCACAATACCTTCAGTATACTGATAACCATCGACACGAGCACGGTGTGAGAAGAGCATAGCCCTCTCAATATCCACCTTATGTTCTCTGAGTTTCATTGCCCAGACTCGTTGCCATTCATCAGCATAACCACGATAATTCGTGGCTCTAGCTGTATTGGTTAACTCAGCGGCAGTCTTAAAGATTTGGGTGTACCCAAAATCGTCTTCTACTTCACTTGACCAAACATCAGGAGAACCGGAGCCCTCTTGAAACGATGTACCGATAACTTGACATTCGTCATTATCTTCCACATCGTTATAGTTTGTTCCGTCATTAGCGGAGTTAGAAAGAGCGACACACTTGGCTTCAATGCTAGTATTCGTACTACCATGCGAAACAGTCTCAACTCTAAAAATGATATGAGACTGTGCGGTTTGATCTGCTTCAAGTGCAAAGACCATGCCCTTGACCAACCATTTGATCGGTGAGCTTGAACCGTCATCTACGTTAAGATCATGTTTTGATCCCACTGTCACATCACTGGCAGTAGTAGTCTGAATGTTAAAGTTCCGACTCGTCCAATCAATCCTTGACCTGTCTTCCAAAAATCGGAATACAGAATCATCGGTTGGTACCTTGGACATTTTGCTGAGGTAAACAAAGAATGGAGATTCCTCTGGGGACAATTCCGCTACCCGGTCGCTAAAATCGTATAGTCGTCTGGTATCTGGGGCAGTTCCTACACTTGTAAGAGTACCTGAACCAGCGGCTGACGTTGAAGCTTTACCCGGATCGAAAGACCTTGTTTGGCCTACGTTTATTGCCATTATTTATCTCCGTATTACATTAAGGCAATCTCCGTGCGTTTGATGCGTTCATGATCCCGTCCCATACCTGATCCTTTTCGGACTTCGGTCTTGGGGCTTGACCCTGAACAATACCAGCACTTCTTGGAGATTGCTTGTTTGCTCGAACAATATCTAAAGACGAAGAAGGCTTCGACCTATCCTCACTTCCATTTGTCTTTAAATACACATCAACAAGCGCCTCGAATGGTAAATCCTCTTTAGGAGTAGAATAAAACTGTACAAAATCATCAACCATATTGTCGTTGAAATTATAGTTCTCTTTCAAATCCCTTTTAAGGTCATTCATAAACACTTGTTCTTTAACAGCACCCATCTGCTGTTGAACCCCACGATTCACCGCTTTCTGCATCTCCTTCTGGACATGCTGATAAGACTCGGAACGGGGGTCGAAAAAGGCCTTCCAAGGGCTAAACTCGTCTTCAGATATCTTTTTCTGCTGTGCCGTTGCTGGCTGTCCACCGACAATCGCTGTCTGGAGCGTTTGCACCAGATCAGGTCTGCTCTCCAACAGTTCTATGAGTGGCTCATATTTTCCCATTTCCTTGTTTTTAGCGACCTCACGGTCGTACATGGACTGGAACTTTCTGGCCTCTGTGTCATAGTCTGAACTTGAAAAGTCAGTTTCTCCTGTCTCATCACCAGCGTACTGATAATCAGAACCTGTGTCGGCAACCTGCCCGGCATTCACGTCTGTGATTCCCGAATACTCAGTTGCTTCTTGTGTAGTTGCCTCTGCCATAATTCACCTCCTAGATGTTTTTGGACTTTGGGCGGAACCCCTTACGGATTTCCCACACCAAAACGTCACCTTTAGTGACCGGCTCGGCGCCCATTTTGAGGGCTCCCTTTCTTGCCTGTTGTTAATCTCCGCCAATACTTTTTACCGCATCTTTAATGTCACGCTCACCGAGCTTGACAGCGGTATCCATTTTGGCAGATTTTACTTTCCTGTCTGCTTCACCTCTGGAAGAAATGTCAGACAGCTTACTCTTAAGTTTTGCTACTTCAACACGCATACGGTCATGTACAGACTCACGTCTAGCGGTCTGTAGGTCTCCTTCAAGTTCTTGAACCTGACCTTGTAGACCCTGTATCTGCGCCTCGTAGCGATCATAATCATTTAATCTTTGCATAATTCCAGCCTTGTCAAATATTTCTGGGTTCTTGGCTAGTACTTCCATCCTGTCAACGAGACCAAGTTGAAAGGCCTGTAGATATACATCGTAGATAGCCCACTTACTTTCGGGAAGTGTAGAGCCGGGCTGTATGCGTACATCATGCTGACCTATATTCAATCTGTCTTTATAGATATCATTGACCGCATTGCCCACATCATCATACAAGTTGACAGAGATACCCGGTTCATCATTGTTTGGTTGAGCAAGGGTAAAAACTTTTTTATAGGTATAGTGGCCTTTAGCAAGACCATACAGTACCCGTCCCAACCTGTTAATACTAAATTCTATGTCCCTGAGCTTTGATTTTGGTCTTTCTGACCCTAGGGCAATCATACGTTCTGTGCCCCGTACTGTTTCCGGTGCCTTGTCCGGTACCCCATGCATCATCTCCGGAACTCCAAATGAAAAGTCTATATAGAACTCACATTGCTGGATCAACCGGTAGAACTCTCCCGCAAGAGGTTGTGGTGCCGGATAGTGTGGCTCTCCCTGTGTGGTATCCACTTCAATGACAGCATTGGGGTTTGACCAGTCCCGCTCAAGGTCTTCTATGTTAGGAACTGATCCCATAGGTACAATAAGCTTCAATCCGGCTGACGCCTGTGCATGTGACAGTGCCAGAGACCAGAGCTTATTCAAAAGCCTTTGCATGGGTCTCGCACGAGAAACATCTGATTTGGGATAGGGTGTCTCAGTCCAGATATTGGGGACTGGAACGATAGGATACATGTCTATGTTGAGTACTTTTTCATATAGTACCACCTCTCCAAGGGACGCTGATACAGCTACTCTAGGCTGTTGTATCTCCTCAAATTCCAAAAACCCACGCTCAAAAGCACCGGGGTTCTCTTCCAGTAATACTGAAAAAGCCTCTTCATCCATAATACTCTCTTGACCTGTCTGTGAATCCACCACACGATAAAAAGGTACTGTAATAGGATAAAACCGCTCTAGAATCTGGTATTTTTCCTGTCCCCACCAGTTCTTATCCTTGGTCTCTGCCGGAGTAAACGCACGAATAGAATTTTGCAAGGTAGATTCTGGATAGTCTTCTTCCAGAACAGTGGAAAGGTCATGAATAAGACCGGGTATCATCTCACCAGTCTCTGGATCAACCTGATCGCCTAATTGCGGGTAGAGGTTAACGACTTGCTCACCAGTCAGTATAGTAGATAATATGATGCCATCAGCATCAGTAAACCACCTGTCCCGACAATCAGGTGGAACATAAACACGAAACGGATTGACGTATGTGAACTTGACGTCACCTCTACCAAAATCTGCGTTGTTATCAACATAAGCATACAAATACCCAAGACCTGTGACAGTATAGTCATGGATAGCCTGTTTCATCTGAGCATCACCATCAGAGACATCCCAGACATAACCCAGTATTGTTCGCCATATCTGAGATACTTGAGAATCTGAGTCTTCACGTGGAATAACTGTAAACACTGGAGGTTTAGCTGTGAGCATACTTTTAAACTTCTCAACAGCCGGTGCAACCCTGTCCATAGGAATATCAGCTTGATTACGACTTGACAAGTCTGAGGACTCACCAGCGGTAAAATGATTACCAAGAAAGAAATCCACGTCCTTTCTGGCTTCATCTTCCCAGTCTTTGCGAGCATCACGCCACCGGCGATAAAGCTCCTGATTTTCCTTTGCTCTTGGGTCTAGCTCTATGGGCATTAATAAGTTTTGTTCATATCCCCGAAGGACTGATAACGAAGAGGTAGGTTAGATTGAGAAATATTTGACTGTTTCTTGGCCCCTTGTATTTGCGGGTTTTGAGGAAAGTTTCCCTTGGGGAGCTTATTCTTGTTCATTTCCAGTATGACATCCAATATGATATTCATCTTTTCTTGCTTGTCACCAGTAAAACTAATATCATATTCCTTTTCCAACATATCCATGGTATCCTCTGGTTCCGTGTCCCGAACCTCAGATACACATTGCACAATTTCTCTGGGTGTCTTATTCCCTTCCAAACACCCCTCAGTTCGTGCTATCTGTAAAAGTTTTGATTTTCCTTCGGGGGTTTCCACATTCACGCCTGATGGCTGTGGAATACTGAGCGGTACCTGTGTCTCTTGTTGGGTAAACCCCATTAAGGGTTCAGCGAAGGGACTTGTCTTACGAGGGTCTCCAAGCATGGCCTTAGATAATTTTCTAACATCCTGAACAACATCCGTTGGAGCTTCATATTGATCCACATCCAGAAAACTCCGGCTCAGACCCATAGGAGACACCATTGTCTCTAATTCGTCACGCTTAGGAATACGCCCTCCTTGAAGGCCGTAGACCTGTTCTGCCATTCTTATTTTTGAGCTAAAATTCCCAATAGCCACTTCGTATACTTAGAGTCCTATAAACTAAAAAAAGTTAAATAAAATATTAAACAGTAAGTAGCGGCGTAAATATACACCGCTCGTCGCTAAAATGTCAAGAAGTAATTCTTGCGCCGGTAAGCCAGTTATAAGCTTTAGTAAACTTAAAATCCCGCCCTGACTCTTCCGGCGAAAGGTCAGATACGTCCATAGCCCCGCTTCTTGGGGCTTGTGAGAAATAGTCGGCGTAGTACAGGGCATCCATGATATCATCATGCTTGGGTACAGGATGCTCAAAGAACTCATCCACTATCTCAGTCATGTCTCTCCGAATGTACAGCTTCCCACTATTGACCACTGGCCCTAGTGCTGTTTCCAGCCTGTCAGCTTTTTTAATGCCGGGAGGCGGCTTTGCACCCTTAAATATGCCGGGGATAAGCCTTCTATCCTTTGCGCTTATCCTCGTAACCATATCCCTCACCATCTCCTGTGCCGCTACCGTCTCGATTGTTACCCTTCTCATAGGGCGATATTTTTGTGCCATAGCTAGAATCCGCTCTGGCATATCAAATGTAGGTATGCGATCCCTGAAATACTCTATAACATAACGATTTTTATCAGAGTCCACACCCAGTACCAGTATAACCTGATAATCAGAAGTCTTCGTGGCTGTGTGTGCAAGGTCTACACCCATATAGGTATGTATGGGAATAGCCTTATTGCCATCCATTAAATAGCCGAAGTTGCCATGACACTCAAATTTTAAGCTGTGATGCTTGATCTTGTCGGTTTTGAAAGAGGCGTTGGAGATATCACGAGCATCGTTCATATACTCCTGAGCAAACTTGTTGACAAGTCCAGCCTCTATAAACTCCTGACGCTTCCTCTCCAGCTTCTTGTAAGAGAACTGATCCTTCCAGATAGGCTTTCCCTCTTCCATGGCTCGCTTGAATGTTACATCCCATGGATACTTACGTCCTGTCTTCAATGCTTCCTCAGAACCTTCGTATATCATCTGTAGAAACGAGTCATAGTGCACAATAGTACCAGAGAGCCATATCCAACCTTCATTGCCCGGAGACTCCTCAAGTGCTGGATATACCGTAGATACCACCCATTTCTTGATCTCGGCTCTACGTTCTGGTGTCTTAGTGTTAAGCTCGGACTCGAAGTCATCAAGGACGACACCAGTATACCTTACATCCACCTCAGTACGACCCCTGAGCCTCTGGCTGGTACCTTTGGCTATGATCCTGTCTCCCTTGGCTGTGACGATATCCTTCTCCGTCCACCGCTTACCGGCTGAATCGCCAGCCATATTGCCAAAATAGTATCTAAGCTTCTTATTTATCTCGATGTGGTTCTTCAGGTATTTCAGATGATCTATAGCCTGACCCTGTTCCTCACCTACCCATGCAATGAATTGATGGCTGTCCTTCTCCCCGAAGCATATCTTATGCATAATAGCCGCTTTGGCCAGAATACTCTTACCAAACCCACGAGGTAGGATATTACACAATCTTCCACCGGGCTTGGTGGAAATTAGTTTTTGGGCTACGTTCCTGTGGAACTCAGGCGTAACACTCTTATTTAGAAAGTCACGAGGTAGGAATGCACGACCAAAGAAGATAAGGTCGTTATACGCCTCTTTGTACACCTCATCTTTTTCAGTGAGGTCACTAATGACGTTTATATCTTTTACCGTTTTTTCTTTTTGTGCCGGTTTGCTTTTTGTCTTTTTTTCCAACGATGCCTCTTTATTTTCTTTCTTCGTTTTTTAAGTACGCTTCCCACGTCATTAACCACTCCGCCAACGAAGATACTGAACACAATCCATTCGCCTATCAAAATGTGCGGGTGAACAGTCAGGACATTTCTTCTTTTTCATCCAAGACCGCCCTTTATCTGACATTAACTGTTCCCCAGTGGTATAAGCTTGATAGATTTTATCTGCCCGTTCATGAATATGAACAAAGGTTTCTTTGCATTTTG
>Ga0208030_1000273_pt1 | contig 37728 bp, 56 predicted proteins | sample MalvirDeepMed_M9_FD_184246 | JGI IMG/M metagenome (GOLD analysis project Ga0208030, IMG submission 184246) | Marine viral communities from the Global Malaspina Expedition - Malaspina viral metaG DeepMed_M9 (SPAdes) (version 2) | ecosystem: Environmental > Aquatic > Marine > Oceanic | place...
CGGGTACGCAGAATCTTCCACACAATTTGGATTATCCGGATCAAGTTGATTATGCTCGGGGTACATGCAAGCAGAGGAGGAATAAAATAACTTCTTAACTCTTTTCTTCGCCGATTCATATGCCATGTTCAAATTCACTAAAGCAGAATTATGCATAATATCGGCATCGTTCTCCCCAGTAAACACAAACCCGGCGCCTCCCATGTCTGCCGCCAATTGATAAACTTCATCAAGATCGTAGTCGATAACACTTGCAACTACGTCAGGGTTTCTCAAATCCCCTATAACAAAGTCATCCGCGATTTCGTGTACTGCGTGGTACTCGTTGTATTTTAGATCAACCCCTCTCACCCAGTATCCCTTTTCTTTTAGGTATTTTACAAGATGTCCACCAATAAATCCGCCTGCTCCGCAGACTAGAGCTTTTTTCATTTTTTATTCCTTCATATAATTTGGTATTTTGCACACAGGCGGCGCTTCTAATTTATGTTTAGTGGCATAATGCCTGCTTCTATAGATCTCAAGAACTCTCTTTTTTTCTTCGCCGAGGTGCTCCTCAGAAAAGCCGGATTCGTGGAACTGAAGCGCCCACTCTAACTCGTCGTATGATGCCCCTATCTGGTCCTCGTCGGAACGGTTATCCTCCCACAGCCCGTCTGTTGGAGTCGCGGCTTGTATGGAATCCGGAATATTTAAAAAGGAGGCCAATTCATAAACCTCAGACTTTAGTAAATCAGCAATGGGGCTGACGTCTACTCCGCCATCTCCATACTTGGTAAAGAATCCGATGCCATAGTCTTCTACTTTATTTCCGGTTCCAACAACCATATAATTTTTTGAATTAGCATAGGCATAGAGTGTCATCATCCTAAGTCTTGATGCAGAGTTAACCAGAGCAAGATTTGTAATTGTGTCATCGCAAAAAGAAGTTATAAAAGAATTAAAGGAATCCGTCAGGTCCACCTCTGTCGCCTTTGTATTGGGGAACCTTTCTTTCAACCAATCAATTTGTTCATTAGACCGGCTATATTGTCCCGCTTCTTGGTTGATAGGCAGATTTAAAACCAGCAGGGGCTTCCCAGTCAAAGCCACCAAAGTGGAAGTTAGGGCAGAATCTATCCCTCCGGATACACCTACAACAAATCCAGCACATGACGAAGAATCAAGGCGAGCGAGTAGCCATCTGTTTATAAGATCTAAAACATCCTCATTTTTCAGTCTCATCAAACTCCCTCTCTTCATATATGAATAAATTACCAAACTTATCTTTAATAGATTTTATAACCTCTTTTGATTCTTTAATCACAACAGTAAATCCTTTTTTAGCTATCCGAACGGCGTATTCTAATTGTTGCGATTCTTCGAGAATCGTAGTGTTTGGTTTGTATGTTACAGTATCAAATGAAATTATATCGCTCTTTGTTTTTTTGCAAAAATCTTCCACTTGAAATCGTAAATGTTCCTTATTACTTTTATCAGAAGCCAAGCTTATTAATGCTTTAATATTTTTATCCTCTGCATAAATCGCAAGCGCTCGGTTGTCACGCGGAAAACACGGCCCCCCATAGCCAAAACCGTATCCAAGATACTTAAGGCCAATCCTAGAGTCTGACCCGATCGCGTCCAGGATCTTCTGGGGACGACATCGGGACGCTATCGCAATGTCTCCAATCATATTGGCAAAAGCAATTTTAGTAGTTAAAAAACAGTTTAAGGAAATCTTTGTTATTTCTGCCTCCGTCCTGGTCATGCGGCACACGAAAGAGTCGTTCACTGTCATGTCCCGGTAGATCTCTTCAAGAATGTCTCCGGCCTTTTTATTACCTTCTCCTATCAATACCATATCCGGGTTTAGCTGGTCCTGTAAAATGCTCCCTTGTGCGATAAACTCCGGATTGTAACTCACTATATAGTTGTATTCGGCTAGCTTTTTATGGGCCGTGTCCGAATACCCCGGCATTGTTGTACAACAAATTACAAAATGTTTCTTCTCTTCTGTTTTACCAAAAGAAATTAAAGTTTCTATCAAAGAATCAACTTGCGAATGGTCGTAGCGACCATTAGCCAAGGAAGGAGTTGCGACAACAACAAATAAAACATTTGAAAAATCAACCGCCTTTTTCAAATCCGTAGTCGCATTAAAATTCTTCGATTGTTGTAAGTATTCCTCTACATTGGGCTCGGTTGTTTTAAATTGTTTAGAATTTATTTGATCAACATATTTTTGGTTTACGTCGGCGCCGAGGACATCATATCCGGCTCGTTCAAGCGTTAAAGAAAAACAGAGCCCCAATCTCCCAATACCTATTACAGATGCTTTTTTCATTTTGTCTTCCTATACCAAATGCCAATCTTTCGGCGATTGCCCTTCTCTGGTTAAGCTTGGGTCTTCCACGAAGTAATTCTTAGGGGCTACTACAATCTTTTCTTTATTTTTATTTAAGTAAGCAGCCCACCATCCGAATGACGTGTTATGGCAAGTAATATTGTGATCACATGCCTTCATAATTGCAAAATCCATTATATCACTTTTATCCTCGCAATATAAAATATTTTCACCACTTATATTATTTTTACACCACTCAATATCTTTCTCATTGCTTTTTTGGTCTCGACTGCCTCCGGTAAAGATCAAGTACTTAACATTTATACCTTCAAACTTTTTACGAGCTTCTTGAAAATATCTCCCAAAAACGCTGTCTCCCTGAAATACATCGTTATCTCCATAGTAGTGTCCTAAGCTAGGGTTGGTCCCATCCGTATTGTCTCCTCTTCTGACATGGAGGCTAACAATTTGTGCGCCGTCTTTTTTTAAACTACTAATATAGTCAGAAGCCTCATTCTCAAGCGTGTCCAAGAGACAGAACTCCCTCCTTATCTGATCTTCAAATTCTTCAAAATAATGTATACTTTGGAAAAATCCATACAAATCAGTATTTTTGGGTACGTCGAAGATCTCAGGGCAATACTTCATATGATCAGGCTCTATAAATCTAGATTCTATATCATTATATTCTTGTAATTCCAAGTATTCACAATCTAATTTAAAGCTTTTCAATAAGCAGTTTTGCCCATGCCACTTCATGTGATCAGGATTAGGAATTTTTAAAATATTGCCAGTCTTCAAAGCAACAGATTTCGCTGCCGCATATTGATATAATTGGTTTCCTAGTCTTCCTAGTGATCCTAATTGAATAAACGTAATCATCACGTATTCTTGATCACATACACCGGTTGGTAGGGCGACCCATTTACACCATTGGTGTCATTTGTGAACATACCATGGTACCCCCCAAACAGGTCTAGCTGATCCCAATTACTTAATAACATCGGCATCCTCTTCTCCCCGTAGACCCTGTGGAGGTTGAACACAACTTTATCGTAACCAGCAGGAATTGACAAAAACATTAGCCCATCTTTACGAATAATATTTTTTGCGTTCTCCATTGCCTTTAAGTCCCCATCCGGATCGAGCGGGTCCCCATACCTTCCAAGGCCATCATGTTCAAATGAGGATATTGAGAAACAAACATCATATTTGGTTTCTCCCACTTCATGTGGTTGAATATATTGAATCTTTTCATGAAAACTTTTTCGTTTAGAATATTCTATTACAGTACATTTCGATGCGCCATGAGAAATTGCCATAGCTTCATACCATGGATGGGTGGACCCGAATATGGCTACATGCTTACCATCTACCGGATACTTTTCCAAAGCCTCATACATCCAAGTGTCTGTTGGGCCGTAATAATTTTGTTCTCTTTTTTTGATCTTCTCCAAAGACTGGACGAAGATCTCCTCGGTAAAATTATTATTAATCAATTCTTGGGTCTCCTCGCTGCAGTCGTTCCTATATGAATACTCAATCTTTGTATTTCCTTGCATAGAGTATTTAACAAACATACTGTACGGAATACTCTCCGGCGCCTTCATCATCTCACCTCCGTGTTTTTGAATAGCCCAAATTCTGTTAAATCCCTATAAGGAGGATCTTCCGGTATATCCGGCATATGTTCCGGGTAATTTTGCATCAGTGTAAGACCTCTCGCTGCTTGTTCCGGGGTCATATACATGTTCCACCCCTCCTCATCAATCATATCCTCATGGTACCTCATCCCGTCTGTCCTCCCCTCGTATCTTCTAGCCTTTAGCCACTTGGCCGCGTCTGCATTATCACAAAGGATCATCCCTCCTTTGCCTATTTTTAGATGTTTCTTAATATGAAAGGACAGACACATGAGCGTCCCAGGTATATACATACCCGACGTCAATCTTTTTGCCGCATCATAAATTGGAAACGGTTTAAACTGATAGACCCCTTGCCAGTCTAGATCTTCAAAAACCAACTTTCCCCCTGCCTGTATAACTGACTGCGGTGGGGACAAGTAAGTTCTCTTCGGCAGTATAACCTCTTTTCCCTCCACTCCAGCCCACTTACAAGCCAGGAACAAGGCGTTGGTGCAACTATTGACAGAAACCGCGTGTGGGGCCCCTGCGTAGTGGGCCACTTCTTCTTCGAACATTTGTACTATTTTATATGGGTTATGAAGCATTATTCAATCTCCAATAAATAATATTTCTTTTTAAAGCCCGCCTTTTCGAATAATTTTATACTAGCTTCATTCTCCAGTTTTATTTTGGCTACTGCGTTGGGATGTCTCTTCGTTAATTCATTTATCATATAAAGACCTACCCCTTTCTTCTGGTAATCCGGATGGGTCGCTACTCTTATGTCATTATCCAAAACTCCAACGTATCCAGCAGGAGACATATTAACTAAACAAATATAAAACTTATCGCCATGCTTAGTCATATATTTTTGGTGGTCTTCCCGGCTTATTTCATCTTGCTCAATAAACCCATGTTTAATTCTTTCATCGTTCCTCAATAAACGTATGAACTCCCAGAACGTCCGGTTATTCAAAACAAGTTCCATTATAGCACTCCTATGAACAGCTTTTAATAAGGTCTTCGTGAAACATACCATTGTGATAAGCTTTTAGATAGTCCCTAGCCAACTCCATCCCCATATATGGGTGTAAAGTGGTACCAATGTCGATATAGGTATTTTTATCATTATGTTTATAAAGCTCATAAATTAGTACTTCGCTCAGACTGCTTGCAGAAAATAAAAAGACACAGTCCTCTAGTTTATTTTCATCGATATAATTTTTTATTTCATCAACGAGTTGGTGGTCATTTATTATACAATTTTTACCAACTCTAAAATCCTTTATGATTTCAAATGGAAGTTTGTCTAAGTCGGCGTTTTCATTGCAAATCATAACTATGTTATGATTTTTGAACTCAGGAATGAAGTGATTTATAAACATGGGATAATTTGAGTTAACAAGCAAGTTCGCCGACATCGCTTGCCTGTCGTCGGGTCCATAAAGATCTCTCATCCATGGTTTAAATTCTTTTGATGCACAAGTACAGTTACGACAAATGCCGCCAACAAAATAATTTTCTTTCTTAAATTTGTATGCCTCTAACAGTTTATCCGTTAGGAACTTATCCCTAACGGGATCAAATTCTTTATGGTCATTCTCCGAATAACCAAAATTATAGACCGCCTCTCCAAGAATGACTCTCTTTTCTCCAAGAATAAGCAGCTTGCCCTGCATGATCGCAATTTCTCCATCCGAGAATCTCGTGAAAGCAAAATTCTCTTTATTTTGTAACTTATGAAGAAGATTATAAAAATCTGTTTTAAAATCCATGGTTCTCCTTTAAAATCTGGCATATTTTCGTGGCCGAGTGCCCATCGCCATACGGACATCCCTCACCTTCATCAGGAATATGATTATTGTTCACCCACTGAACAAGGCTTGGTAGGTCGTCCGTGCCCAGGCAAAGAAATGAAAACGTTCCCATTCCTTCAATCCTTTCCGTGGTTTTACGACAAACAATACACTTTTTTCTAAAAAAGGAGGACTCTTCCTGGAGGCCACCACTATCAGTAATGACAAACTTGCAAGAAGATAAAAGTCGAACAAAGTCGCCGTACTGCATCGGATCTATAACGTTGACGTTCCTTAAAAGTTTTTTGTGCTTATAAACATTTGGATTAGGATGAATTGGTAATATAAATTCTAATTCTTTATTATTTTTTGCTATTTCATCTAATTGCTTAAACCACTCAGGAATCAAATCATGATTTTCTCGCCGATGCATAGTAACGACGACTTTATTCGTATACGTTGGTTCTATATGAACGATATTGTCCAATACAGTGTTCCCAACAATGTAATTAGAGCCTTGAACTTTTTCCGATACTAAGTTGTCGTAGGCCCCTGGCGTTGGGCACAGATTTATAGATGACATTCTAGAAATCGCTTGCCTATTAAACTCCTCCGGATAAGGATTAAGAAGATCGTTAGTTCTCAATCCTGCCTCAAGGTGAATGATTTTTATTTTCCTATGAAAAGCCGCCAAAGCAATAGAAAAAGCCGACGTTGTATCCCCTTGTACTAGTACAGCGTCTACACCATCAAAAATACTGTCGTTGTTCATTATCGAGGTAACGATAGAATCCAGACGATTATCTCCATCTATTATTTCTAATCTATCTATATCTTCTTCGATAGAAGACAGCAAATCAGTGTGTTGTCCTGTTAACAACAGCTTATAATCAATCTTGCCTTGGAACTTCTCCAAGAGGGGTTTAATCTTTATGTATTCCGGCCTGGTTCCGAAGCTTACGAGTATCATAATGCTACCCCTCTAACAGTCTCCCACCCATTTTTTATACCGTGTATAACGCACTCGTCCCTTTCGCTAAAAAACTGCTGGTGAGTTGTCTCATTATTATTAGAAGTTGCTTTAGAGTCTATCCCTAATTCATTTCCAAAGATCGACCCATGCATGTCTACGTCATTGGATGGGTGGGGAGGACAAAACGTTTTAATCCCTCCGTATTTCTTTGCCGAATATGCAAATTGTATATCTTCCCCATTGTCCCATGTAGGTGGTTTCTCTTTCCAAAGGTATTGCAACCATTCTCGTTTAAAAAACCATGCGTGACCTACTAAATCGACCTCTTCAACTTCTGGGTTTTGTGTTGGCCAGCCACATCTTTCATGATTGACGTATCGATAATCGTTTAAAATTATTCCAGCACTTCCTAGAATGCCTTCACTAGTTTTCATCGTGCTCAAGCAGTTTTCAAACCATTTAGGACCTGGGACAGTATCATCATCAAAAATTGCCACATATTCCGTATCTGCCAGTAGCGCCGCTGCAAATCTACCGTAGAACTTCCAGTTATGGTCGTTATGAAAGATTCTATCAATTCCAAGATCTGAATAATCGTACCCTTCGTTGTCTTCATGTTTGTTCACCCATAACCATATCTCCTTACAACCTATAATTTGGTTTCTTATCGCATTTATCTGTCTTTTCAAATTATATGGTCTGCGATAAGAATTCAAAATAACCGTGATGTCCTCCGTATTAGAGTTTTTTTTTGCTTTGAAAAAAATATCCTCTTTTTTACCAGAAATGATAGAAACCACAGTATTGATAATTTTATCTCGCCTTGATTCTACAAAATCGAGGAGTTCTTCTCCTTTTAACTCCGCAAACCAATCTTCAGAGGCACATCCATTATTACCATTTGTTATAAGCTTGCATCCAAGGATGCGAGCTTCCACGGCTAGTCTGCAAAATGTTTCAAGAACTTGAGAGAAAAATACCAAGCTCTCATATTGTGCTAATTGTGGGATCAAATCATCAAATGTGCATGGTTGTATTAAATCATAGTCATTTTTTATTTTTACACAAAAAGCTTCTGCTTGCATAGATCCTTTAACGAGATTGTTAGATGCTATAATGACTTTGCGTTTTTTCTTGGATGTGTTTAAATTATCTCTAAGAACCTTTAGGTGCTCGTCTGACCACATGCTGCATCCGAGATTAATCACGTTATCTACTAATAGATTCTCACTAACCACCCTGGCATGTATGTTTGATTGACAGAAGACTGCCTTAGCCTTCTGGTAGAAACCTTTATTTATTATCTGGTCTTCTGTTGCCAAATAATTTGGGAATGGCGATGGGTCTCTCGTTTTAAGATATTTATGGTCATGCTCAAATATCGCATAGTCTTTCTCAATAAGAGTCTCTCGACACTCCTCAGAAAGCCCTATAAAATTGGCAACAATAAAAAAGTCGTCGCTCTGCGCAATGTCCGCCGGTGAGACCCGGTGGCTTTTTATTCTGCGGACAGAGGCCCCCCTTTTTTCCAAAGATCTAATTAAAACCTCGTTGACAAGCTCGCCGCCTCCAGAAACCTCTTCAACATAAAAGTCTGCAATGAACGTTACATTTCTCATCCAAATACCTGGACGTTCTCTTCTTTTTCCTGGGGGATCACATCTAGAATTGCATCTACCATTTTGCGGTGCATCTTTTCTTCTTCAAATTCCTCGGCGATCCACTTTTTTAGACCGGAGGCCTGCTTTTTAAATCTCGGTTGGTCTTTGTATATGTCTCTTAGTTTATTTTTGTAGGAATGAGGGTCAGGATAGCACCAAGAAGTTTCCTTTTCTATTACCCCTTCCCAAATGCTGCCTGGTTGTACCTGCCCCAATTCATATCCAACTTTTGCAAACATGGGCTTAGTCTTTGTCTTCCCTTTTTTATTGATCACAGGCATGTATAAGAAATCTAAATGCCCACTCCAATCCGGGGCTATTACCGGGAGTCCGGCTTGAGCCGCCTCAAATAATGGCAACCCGAAGCCTTCTCCATGAGCTAGATTGATCAAAGCCTTTATTTTATCATTATGGTATAATCCGTGGACCTCCTCATCTTTGAGGCCTCCATGAAGAAGATAAATTTTACATTTTCTGTCCGGATACGCAGATAAAATTTCACCCATTTGCTTTTCGCATTTATACCGATCATAAATACAATTTTTTGCAATGTTTGCTTTTACTACAAGCCCGACTTCATCATCCATAAACTCTTCAATAAACCATTTAATTGTATTTTCAAGATTTTTCCGTGGTGACCATTGTGCCACCGTTAGGAAATTAAAATCGTATTCTAAATCAAGATCCATAATGACAGGGTCTAATCCTTTAGCCGGATAATTTACTACTTCTATAGGCTTTGTACATTTAAAATCATTACGTAATACTTCTCCGTTTGGACCGTGGACAGTACATACAGTAGCTAAAAATCCCTTTTTGGCATGTTCGGAAGTTACAATAATCTTATCCACTGTCTCTTCCGTCTTTTGTATCCACACGGGAGAGACCATATTAGTCTCTATTCCCGCCGTTATGCCAATATTTATTGGAGCGATCTTCTCCCATTCGTTCGGAATAGTAACTTGTAACGAAACATCAAAAGTGCCTCCCTGTTGTACGGCGTGGGTCGTTTTGTTTATTAAAAAATCTATCCACCTTCTCTCCTCCGTATCCTCCGGTGTCCAGCCCGTTGTGCCCCAATTTAAATTAACGAGATATATATCAAAAATATCCTCGGCCTTCATTAAAGAACGTAATACAAATCTAGAATGTTCTCCATAGCCGGATCGCGATAAGACAGGCGCTTTTAATAAAACTTTATACATTATTTAATTTCCTTAAGTGCCCAATTATTATAATTCTTTCTATTCTCCCAAGAGCCGTGTCTTTCATGAATGTCATCGAGCGTCCCGATCCATCTTTTTCCATAATCCTCAAAATTATAATTTTTTAACACATATTCACGACCCGCTTTCCCCATCGCTTCTCTCTCTTCTTTGTTCATATTATAAAGCTTTAACAGAGCATCGATAACGTCTTTTTCAGAAACTCTATCTTCTCTAATAAACGGCACTTCTAAAGACCCAATCACCGCAGAACTAGCCGGTTCGATCCCGACACCAAACCAATTTTCGCCGTCAGTCACCTGTTCTTGTAAGCCTCCGGTCATGGTAACAATAATGGGGGTTTCACAAGATAAAGATTCCATAGTCCCAAGACCAAAGCCCTCGGCATCGGCGATATTAAGTGTGCAATCCGCCGAGTTATAGAGCAGCGCCAGCACTTCCGGCGGCACCTTGCTAGTAGAGAAAATTACCTCCCTGCCAGTAAGGCCCAATTCCGTAACAATCGCCGCCAAGTCTTGTCCATGAGGATCACGGACATCAGTATGCATCACTAATCTTGCATTATCTTTACCAACAATTTTTAAAAATTCGTTAAACCACCAAATAACAGTTCCGCTTTGTTTTCTTCTTGCATTCCTGTTGTTCCAAAAGACAGTAAATTTATCGTCACCAAGTGAATGTTCTTTCTTGAAAGCTTTTATAATTTCCTTATCTTTTTTGGAAAAAATATTGTTATCTACCGCGTGTGGGATGTAGTGTCTTTCGACATTCGGTGCTACATTTTTAACAATATCATCCGTCACCTTGGATATACTCACAACGACATCACAGGATTCGTAGTGAGGCTTGTTATAATTTGGATATGGATAATTATCCCATACATGATAATAGACCATTGGTATTAATGGCCGTATCTCGTTTTCTATTTCCCACAGCCATCCATAAAATCTTGGATCCGTCATAAACCAAAGTATGTCCGGCTTGTGCGTTCGTATGACGTGTCTGATGGTCTCTTGGGTGCCGTACCCGTCAACAGGGAAGATTATTACATCGTCCCCGTATTGTTCAACCTTGATAGGGTCATATGAGTGGTGTTTAACCGCGCCTCCAAAACAAATAAATTGGTATCTTCCAGTTTTTACAAGCGCGTCAACCATGTACTTGGTCTGTGTGCCCACTCCAGAAGGCGATAAGATCATATCGCTTAGTATGAAGACCTTAATTTTTTTATCCACGCTTGCCTCTTATTTACAGTGTTTAGTCTTGTAAAACTCACAAACAAAATCCTTCGTGCATGCAAGTCTGTTTTTGATATGATTCTCTTTAAGTATATTATGTACCGTATTATTCAACATTTTAAATGCGTTTTCTGTTTTTTTATTCCCACTAGTTACACGAAAAATCTCAACTTTATTTGTTTTCGCTGTTCTTTTAAGAAGGCCGAAATAGGTTTCGATGTCGGACGGATCTATATCATACTTCTGTGCGAAGTATTTTTTGTATAGGGTCAACTGGTATGTGGTCATTTTATCACTTCTTTTTTCTGCCTTCCACCCCCAACTGCAAGTTTTCCAGTCTAATATATGATATTTTCCATTTGCTTTGATTACTAAATCAATATAGCCTTTGAAGATTTGATCTTTAAATTCAACCATTGACTCATATAGTTCTTCTTCCGTGGATACAACTTCAAAATCGCCGAAATAATCCTTTAGCGCCGGGATCGCCCGGCTGGCCAACTCGGCCCCTTGGGCATACATATCAGCAACTAATTCAGGGTTTGATGCCTCACGAACCTCATCGGATAATCTTCCAAGCTCATGCGTGAAAGCTTCCTCAAAATGCTTGTGTATATCCAGTGATTCGTCTTTTAAGACATTCTCACAGACAGAATGCACGGCAGTACCAAAAGCAGTGTACTCACTGCCCTTGAACTGGTTTACTCTGTCTATATATGACAGTTTATGCTTATATGGGCATTCATTCCAAATTCGAAATTCCGAATAAGATATATGTGGCATCAAGTCCTCTCTTTAAACTTTTTTAGTTTTATTCGACGCCTTCACTTTATCATCATTGGATTGGGTTTTCAACTCTTTAATCGTATTAGTTTTTTTAGGCTCTGCTTTGGGTTTTGTAGAAAAAACCCATGTAACCTCTTTGCTACTATATCTATTCCTTAAGAATCCTTCCTGTTCTACAGTTTTTACTTTATGGCCTTTACCAAGGAGCCATCCAACGACATCTTTAGTTGTAATCCACACTAACTTGTCTGTATTCCTGTTTTGGTAGTGATCCGCGCACACCCTTACTGTAAGAGTGCATCCATTTTTATTAAATTCCGCATTCGTATTTAAATAATTATAGCTTGTTTCTTTCATATTCTGTCTCCCTTTGATTTAACTGGTCAATCTTATCGTACAATTTCGGGCTTACTTGAAGTAGGGTTCTCCTATCACCTAAATAGTATTCCTCGAAACCAGAAGCGAAATATTCTCTTAGGGAGGTGGCCGCATAGGATGAAACCAAAAGCCCCATAACAAATTTATTTAACTTTGGGTACCCAACAGTATCATAGAAAAAGTGATCCAAATCATGCGAAAAGTCTAGATTAGTAAAGTTATAAAAAGACATATTGTACCCATGTGATTCTAATATCCTTTTTAATGCTATCCTTTTAGCTATAAATTCCATTTCAATAGCATCATCTCCATAGATATCATTACTATGATTCTCTTCCACTAAATGAGATATCTCATGCACAATATCATCTATCATATCTTGATTATCGTCTTGATTATTTGTTAGATAGATGGCTCCGGAATCGTATACAGCATCAATATCACGATCATTTAAATGATCGAAATCGCCAATATATATTATGTCTAGATTTTTGGAGAAGGGCGTTGGGATAGTGGCTTGAATATCGGAAAGAACTGTTCTTACATCAATATTATCAGGCAAAGCATCTTTAATAAAAACATCTATGTCACCAAATATTGTGTAATGCTCCTGTCTCTTCTTTGCCTCTCTACTACTCTCCCGTATGTATTGTTTCATTTTTTTCTTCTTGAGCGAGCTTTTGCCCCAAATCAACATCTTCCAAGGCCTGTTGATATCCTCGTACCCAATTTTCTTCAGCAATAACCATTAAAAATTCCGGAAATTCCGTCGATAACACCTCAACGATATTTTCAACAGTTACGTTTTCATCTTCAGGGGCTGTTTTGTCACCAACATAATTGACAAGCCATTCCTTTAATTCGTTTTCGGGTTGAACTGTTTCCGCTAACGACGTGTTTTTTACTTCCATCTTAGCCTCCTGGCCTTCTTCATAAATATATCACGAACTAGCCTTAATTTTAAAGATTTACAAAATCTTTGCCGCCATAGTAGCGGTTTTGGATCTTTCACCTTTTTTAAGGGTGATATGCCCTGCAAGGGTCTGGGATTTAAATCTTTCAATCGCATGCGATAGGCCGTTGGACGCGGCGTCAAGATAAACGTTATCAATTTGTTCGATATCTCCTGTTAAAATTATTTTTGTATTTTCGCCAACACGAGTGATAATAGTTTTAAGCTCGTGAATAGAAAGGTTTTGGGCCTCATCTATAATTATATAGGCATTTGAAATAGAACGACCTCTAATATACGTCAATGCCTCAATTTCTATTGTACCGTTTTCAAACATTAATTCCATTGTGGTTCTATCGCCGGCCATCAAATATTCCAGGTTATCTTGCACCGGCATAAGCCAAGGGTTCATTTTTTCTTCCAAAGTTCCGGGTAGGAACCCGATATCTTTTCCCATCGGTTGGATCGGCCTAGAAACCACTAGTTTTTTATAATTTTTATTCCTATCTTCAAGAACTTGTTCTAGGCCAGCAGCAAGCGCCAACAACGTTTTGCCAGACCCGGCTCTCCCTATTATACTGACCACCGGGATGTCCGGGTCCATAAGCAAATCCAAAGCAAACATCTGTTCCTTATTCTTGGGTACTACATTCCAGATTCCATCCGAGTAAGAACGAACTTTTTTAATCGGGATGTTATAATTTTTAAATTTAGCCAAGCATGACTTCTTTTCATTGGCATTCGAAACTAACATAATATATTGATTAGGCTGTAGAGCAACCTCTTCTTTGTCGAAAGAAATATCATCTCCTCCATAGATCCTGTCAATTATTTGATCATCTACGAGGTGAGAGGCTATCCCTGTATAAAGTTCCTCCGTGTCCTGTACCGCATCCTCTGTAATAAAATCTTCGGATTGGATTTCAAGAGAATCGCATTTAACGCGCATATTTATGTCTCTTGAAATAACAATGATCTTTCGTCGCGAAGAATTCTTTATCTCCGTGAGCGCAGTGCAAATTATTTGGTTGTCCGCGCTTGTCATATCAAATCCAGAAGGAACCTCTTCCAGCCCGTAGTCTTTAACGTATAGTTTTCCTAGACCAACCCCTAATCTAACGCCTTTATGTAAATTGCCCTTCTCCCGCAAAGAATCTAGAATTCTAATAGTATTTCTTGCGTTTAATCCAACTCCATCTTGTCTTTTTTTATGCTTATCAATTTCATCAAGTACTTTAAGTGGTACTACTATATCGTTGTTTTTATAAAGAAAAATTGAATTTGCATTTGTCAAAAAGACGTTGGTATCAAGGATATAAGTTTTTTTCATATAGAATCCTATGCATAGGTAAATAGTGGGAATCCCGTGTTTACACTAGTTATTAATAAGAGGGGTCTGATAACAGGTTATGCTAATAAACTATAAAAGATTGTTTTTAGCCCTTGTTATATTATTTTTAACATCGTCTTGTATGAGGTCAGAAGTAATAGCAGATATAAGTTTAGGAAAGGTGCTTCCTAGAAAATCATTCGTAAAAGTAGAAACAATTTATAGGGCGACTTCTTGTAAAGAAACAAAAGAAGAAACAAAAGAAGAAACAAAAGAAGAAACAAAAGAAGAAACAAAAGAAGAAACAAAAGAAGAAACAAAAGAAGAGAACCAGACCAATATCCAATGCGATTACCACTTTCTCACCACTACTTCATCAGGATCTATCATAAAGGCCTATAAAGATAAGTCGTACATATTAACAACCGGACATTCCTGCTCTAGCAAAAATATCAGGTACCGCCCCGATGAACAGGCAACCATAGATGTTGAAATACACGTCTTTGATGTTAGAGGTGGAAAACATCTAACAAAGATAATAGCTATAAATGAAGACAAAGATATGTGTATGCTACAAGTTCCCACCTTCGTGGAGGAAGCCGTAAAAATAGGTTATGTCACTCCTAAAAAGGGCGATAAAATATATAATTTAGCAGCACCAGTCGGAGTTTTTCAGAAGGATACAGTTGTTATATTGGAAGGTCGATATACGGGGCCCTTCTGGGGCTTCGCCATGTACACAGTCCCTGCAATCGGGGGCTCATCAGGGTCACCGCTATTTGATGATAACGGAAGATTAGTTGGAATAATTCACTCCGTGCATAGAAGATTTCACCATCTATCCTTCGCTCCAAAACATCAAGAAATATTAAACTTTATTGAAGAAAATACTTCAACTTTTGATTAATCATTGGGATCAGGATTTAAGCGAGCGCCGCGTGCCAGTTGAATCTTTAGCCTATTATAAGTTGAAGTAAAATTAACTCTAGATCTTCTTCTCATGATTGGTACCTCTATACTATATAGTCACTTAGAGTGTTTATCCGCTACCGTGGCTGCCGCAAAGGCATTAGGCTTTATTTTACAATCAAACCCGGCACCTTTTGTATACCCTATCAACATATCCGAGAATCTACTTGTGGCTTGTTTTTTATCGGATGCGGAAACATCGAGATGGATGTCAATATCAATAATAGGGTTGTGTTCAAGAAGTAATATGCCTATTTCTATTGAATCTTGAACCTCTTTCGTAATTCTTTGTAGAAGGGTTCTAAATATCTCCCTTTTAAATTTAATTCGTCTTACAAAATAGCGTCCGCCTTCTTGACTATCTGCTCCATACAGACAGATTGCAGTAGAAAAAATGCACTCGCGCTTTCTTATAAAACTATCGCTTCCTACCGATATTGAACCGTTATCTTTCGTATGTTTTTCGACAAGCAATTTGATTTCTTTGAACTCTAGTTTGTCACCAGACCCCGTAAGCCATTCTTGAGTGTTACCCATTATATTTCTTCATATAATCGTACATGGCAATCCCCGAGGTCGTGCCAACGTTCATGCTTCTAACCGACCCATATTGAGTTATCGAAACTGCATAATCAGCCAGTTCAAGCATCTCAGGAGTCACTCCCTCCCCCTCTTCACCAAATATCATGAGTGCATTTTCTGGCCACTCGAATTTTTCCATAGATACGACACCATCGATATTGTTATCAAGGCACACAAAAGTATACCTTTCTTTTAATTTCCATAGATCCTCAAAATCATCAATATACTTTAAATCAATATAATGGTGAGTCCCGACCGCGCCCCTTCTATCATATCTTTTTTTACCTACATAAAATACTTCATTTGCATTAAACGCATTCGAGTTACGAATTAAGGTTCCAATGTTAAAGTCCCCTTTCCAATGTTCCATAAGAACCGCAAACGGGTTCCTAGTTAGTTCTAAGGACGTTTTAATCTCTTCCTGCGTTTTACCCTTGAACTCATCAACAACATTATATCTCCAACTAGACCATCGTTCTTGATTTATAGTTTTGTCAAGCATGGTTCTCCTACGCTGTACCTCTTGTTAAAACTCTTTCGGTGTTCCTCTAGAATAGACTGCGCGGCGGCCTCTTTAGATTCGAATTCACCAATACAGGTAAGTCCATAGCTAGAGTACGACCGGTATATACATGTACGGCTTGAGCCGAAGCCTTCCGTGTCTATCTCCGGATTTTCTTTTATTTCCATAGACATCTCCCCTATCATTATACGATCGTACCACACATCAACCATAGTGGTGAATGGTTTTTTTGTAAAGATAAATTCAGACATCTTTCACTCTTTGCTTGTTTCTTCGGGCCCCACTTCCAACGACAGCGAGTCCAGCCCCCACACACCGTCTACGGACCAAATAGAATCTACTTCTAAGCAACATCCGGGTAACTGTCTCTTCGGGTCGCTTGTTCTCTCACAAGCACAAATTATCAAAGAGGTAAATATAGTCAAAATAATTCTTTTCATTGTATTTTCTCCAAATGCTTAAAATCCTCTGCATGAAGGTATAGGAACCCCCCGGTCGCGCTAAAAAACTTATGCATCGTCATCTGCATCCATTCCTCCTCTACCTCTTCACACCCTATATATACCATCGGATCAAAAAGGTACTCGGGAGTGTGTTCTTTTTGTTGTTCAGAAATATTTGACCATACTACTTTACTTATCTCAGCATTGTTTACTATAACGGGCCAAATTCGTTTGGGATTCTCTATTTTAGCAAGCTCGCCCTTTTTTATTTCAACTAACATTTTATACTATCCTATCGATTGCATCCGCTAGAGCCTCTAGTGCGACCCGATCATTCATCCTATGGGATGCCCCCACTTCAATAAGTCGGACCCCATCGTTCCAGTTCATTAGTTTAACACTATCGACGTACTCTACTATATCATCTTTTAAACAATGTAATATTTGGGTTCCGTAAGGAACTACAGGCTGTACGTCATATTTGCTCCAGGCGGGGGCGAGTACGATTAACTTCGTCGTAGGCTTGCTTATATGCACCGCTAGCGCCCCTCCCCGAGAAGACCCGATAACCACATCAGGATCGCAGAGAACGGCCTCTGAGGCTATTCTCACGCTATCTGGCCAGCTATCCTTCGGAAGCGCCGGATTTACCACTTCATGCCCCAGACTTTCTAAATACCTAACCTTGTTCCCGTAAGGGCTCGATTCTAATCCATGTAAAAATAATATTTTCAACATTCCCTACCAATTTGGGATTGCCTGAAGCAGGCACACCCCTGTTCGAGAATAGCTATTTTTTTTTGGGCGCACTCATATTCCTGGGAAAGCTCCCAGTACTCTTTAATGAGATCCCCATCCGGGGATGAAAGTACCCGCTCCTTGAACTCTTCTAGTGTTTCTTCCATAATGGTAATATTATATAAGTATGTTAACAAAAAGTCAAGGGAACATTGGAGCCCCCTACTCGATTCGAGTTGGATAGGACCAAGATTTAAAGCAAGACAAAAAAGTTACGGAGGCCCAAGAAGGAATCGAACCTTCCTCTGCACATTACAAGTGTGCTGCATCACCACAATGCTTCTGGGCCGGCGGTTAATAGCTTTTTATTCCGACCAACTGCGTTAAGGGGGCAACGACACGCCGCATTCATTTTCTACAAAAGACACGAGGTCAATAATAAATCTTCTTAATGAATCTTCGCCGTTTATCATTTTGTTCTCTCCCGGAGAGGTAAGTAACAAGCACGTAGAATTGTATAGGTCGTCTTCCATGGTGTTGAAGGAGTTTGTATAATTTTCGCGGACGCTCGTACTCCGGGACTCATTTTTAGTTTCTTCATTGTCCTCAAGAACAAATAGATACCCTAACCAAGGATTCTTGCAAGATTTAATTTTTCTCGTCCGCGATATCATCCGGAGATCGAGAGCGTTCCCAATCGCCTCTTCTATTCTATTATTAAAATTCTTTCTCGCAGAGCCAACCTGCGACTTGTATTCAATAGCGGCCAATAGCCTGTCCTCTAAAAAAATAACAAGGTCCCACCTCTTATTTGGCCGATAATGGCCAGGGAGCTTAAAGTTTTTCTTCGCGGAGACCGTCGCCCGACTGTGGTCTAGAGCCTCTACTATAAGGGTGGAAAATCCATCCATATGTTTTGCTCTCCTGACCCCAAGTTCTCGATTTTCCCAGAAATGTTTTATCGCATTAGATGGGTTACTATCAAAGGACCTCATCCACGAGTCCGTACTTGAGACAGGTTTTTGCGTCCCACCAGAGATCATGTTTGAGTACTTCTTCAAGTTGTTTTTTAGGGATCTTAGTGTGTTCTTCATAAATGTTTTTAATCGTCTTCATTAATAAATCACAATTCTCAAGGTCGTCCTTCATATCTTCGTATTTGCCCCACATGCCGGATGATAGTTGATGTATAAGCATAAAGGAATGCTTATGCATATATCTACGATCACCAACCACGCTCATTAAGGTTGCAGCCGAAGCTGCACATCCGTCAATAATAGTATTTACAGAAACTTTAGAATTTTTGATGTAGTCCACACTTGAAAACCCGGCGAAGACACTTCCTCCATATGAATTAATATGTAAATTAACAGGTATATCCGGCACATCAAGAATGCTCGCACTGTTACTATATCTGTTGCCAAGTGTAACAAGCTGTTTATTCAAATATAAATTATTTGTTCTCGTAACGTCGGCATAGAAGTAAATATTATTATTTTCCCATTCAATTCTACTGTTGGCCCCAACACCTGCCCGTTTTTTTGAAGAATGATCATTATTTTGTTTGTCGGCCTTTGAAAACCAATATTCTTTGTCCATGTTTCTTTCCCTTTTATTCTAGTGGCAAATCCGGAGTATCGTTATACAAATTTAGCATTATCTTATTTTTTAGAACGTTAGGCGCAAACCCTTGTTCCATGAAGCGAATCCCCATATCTTTTGTTGTAATAAGCAACGACAACGGGATTCCATATGAACCAGCGGGGAAGTACTTAGCGAACTCCTGTGTAGGGTTGCCATAAAGTGGATATTGGATAGGTTTAGTCCCTCCATAATAAAGAGGAAGATCCTTCCACTGCTCCATAAAATATAAATCATTCTCCTCATTATCCGGGCTTGTAAAAATCCAATCAAGGAGTTCAAATGATTGTAGCATTGTATAAACCACTTCAAAGCCATCAACATGATATTCGTCATAAAGTTCAACTAACTCTACTGCTTTCTTTTGGCATGGGCCACACCAACCCGCACTGGAAACTACCAGCAGTAGCTTATGATCCGGATGCTTATAATATTCAGATAATCGCAGCCAAGTCTTATCCCATGGATTATAGAAAGCCATGTCGGGCATTATACCAAACACTTTCAAGGAATAAGGACCAGGAGGGTATAAATCAAGTGGAGTTTGTATGTCGCACACCCCTTCGGCAATCACCTCTTCCGCTACCTCTGGGGTTGATTCCAATACCTCCAGGGTCTGATCGGCGCAGGTGGAGAGGTCCGAACTATCTAAAAGATTAGGAGGAACTCTCGCATCCCTGGCGTTCACTTCCTCGACAGAATCCGACGTGAGGATGGGTCCCCTAAGCGCATCCCCCTTGGCGGAAGAAGGTGCTTCTGCAGTATCCAGACCTCGGCTCGTGCTACACGCCAAGAGTATAAAAGGTATAAATAAAATAATTCTAGCTTTGTTCATAGTTGTCCTCCGTTGGAAGTGTATCACACATGCGGCACAGTTTCAATATTATTTAAAATCAGGAGTAGGGACACGAGTATCAGGATCGATCGTCACATTCCCCGCACTGTGTTCTTTAATAAACCTCTTTGCGGCGCGCATATTTTTAAAGTTTGTTAAGTACCTATGGCTGGTCGGCTCTACCGTCTCATCCACAAGCCTTACCTCATAGCAGCCATGTCTGGCGTGCCTTATTTGGTAGTCATCAATAAAAGTAATGTTAGCTTTTTTCATATCAGGTCTCTTTCCTAAAAGTTGCGTATCCGATGTCAATTATTGCGATCTGGCCGTTCTTTTCCATGACATTGGACGTTTTTAAATCATTAAAAATGATACCATTATTATATAAAAATGTTAGGCCTAAAGCAAGTTGATTAAAGTAGAGGGTTCTTGGGTCGCTAAGAACTTCCTTGGCGTGATTCAAGAGAGACACCTCATCTGATAAAGTGGAGTTATATAAACCAACATTCAGAGTCCAAAAACTAGTAAATATCTCTATTTGTAGGTCGCTCCAACCTAATGCATCGCCAATAGAATCAATCTTTGGCTTGATTGTATCATCCCACTTGTTAGCGGGGGGCGAGAGCGCAATATCACCCACGGAGACGGCCTTTATAAGCTGCTTTATAAGGGTTTCTGCTTCAGGTAGAAATGTATCGCGCCACGCGTAAGGGCCTAGCTTGGGACCCGTGGCCTTTACTACTCTCTGGTACATCGCTTTCGTAGCCTCCACCATAAGTTTGTTAGGGTAATCCAGGTACGAATAAACTATAGCGTACCCTTGATGTCTATAACGGCGTAATTCAGGAGGCAATTCCCTCACTTCAAAAATAGTGTATACGTTTGGGTGTTCCTTCCCAACAATAGCCTTTGCTGCTCGATACTCCGTTGCGTCGGAGGTAAACTTTAGAACCTTATCCCCAAACAAATATGCAGCGCCCTTTGAGCCTGCTCCCAAAAACTCCGGGTTTCCCTGTAAACCTCCCCAATCCTTTAACTGGTTGATTTTATCTGGCGTCAGTTTTAAATCGCGGGTACCCTCAGTGACCTGAACAAGGCTATCGTTAATGAATCGCTTACCACTGTCTAGAGTGTTAATACGCTCGTCCAGCTTCTTATAGCCTCTCCACTTTTCGATTAATTCTTTCATTCCGAATCTTTTTTTACCAGTTCCTTGGCTACGATATCGTAGCCTTCTATAACACCGATGTTATGATAGTCGAATCCAGGTAAAAATGCAATCTTTTGTTTGGGGAAGTGTCCTTTGTTTAGAAAAAAAGCGGCCTGTCCCACTACTTCTGTGAACAGGGCCGGGGCGGCAGAAGGTGGAATGGTTTTTAAATGGGTATTATAGGCTTGTATTTCCCCCTTCATATCAAACCCCGTTCCGCTCGACCCAAGTGCCTGAATATGGGCCATATAGTCATGGACAGCCCTTAATTTCAAATTAGTTCCATGATCAAACACTGGGTGGTCACTCTCAAGATTCCATATTTTTAAAACCCCACTGTTGGCTACTTCGCGGCGCATGTGGTCATCATTCTCATATGGATCTTCATCAACAAATTGGACCTCCACCCTAGACTGAATTTTTTTGAACATATTCTCAATAAATGGAGTAATACTCTCAAACGATCTGGCAGCGTTGGGATCGAAGTCCGGTGCATGCGCATAAGCGTCGGCGACCAACTCTCCATACAGATCCCACCCACCGGGTCCCGGTTTCAGAAGAAGTTTCTCGGTCAGTACACTCTTTCTCCAATTTTCAAATATTTCTTTCATATCTTTAAATAGGTGATTATATAACAAAAGCCTAACAGTTAAGGCTACTTATTGTACTATGTCTAACCGAAAATTTAAAAAAAGATTTCAAACTCGGATACTCTTAGAGATGACAGCCCTTTCTCTAGAGATAGAAGAGGCAGAAGAACTAGATGTAAAATATAAAAACAAGTTTACTAAAGATTTTCATAATGAAATGCAGTTCAGGTCTAACAAAGTGAAGGAGGAGGAGGATAGGTTAGGAGGGCACGAGATCGGCGGGGAGGAAGAGCATCAAAAGAACCCCGTGGAAGGCCATCCGCTTCTTAAACAGATATTTAGGGAGGTGGTCAAAAAGACCCACCCCGACAGGCACGGAGATACCCACCTAAAGAATTTTAAGAACGCAAATGAGGCTCATGAAAACCACGATTGGACTGCATTACTACTCATCGCTGTGGACCTAGATATAGAAATTCCCGTATTCGGAGATGACGTGGCGTCCCTAATTACAAACGAAATTGAGAAAAAGAAAAGCCTTATCCAAAAGAGAAAAGAGACTCTCGCATGGGGGTGGGCCAATAGCGTAAACCCCTCAGAGGAGACCCGGAAACGAGTTCGTCAGATCATGGGGATAGATGAGGGAGACTTTCAAGAGTTTTTAAAAAACCAGGACTAGTCTTCGTCTGTGGTCTCGATGCTACCACCATCCCCTGTGGTCTCGGAGGATTCGTCGTCGTCCAAGCTTGTGAAGTGAACTTCCATAAAGTTCTCGTCAGTTAGCCACACAGGGCGGAATTTTAGAGCGTTGTTCTGGTCGCTAAGTTCCTGTAGCTCTGGGTTATTATTGACAAGATAACCTACTACTATTTTTTGAACTTGTTCCTTTTCTAATGAAATACTTCCGAGGTAGGTGATATTCCCACCGGCCTTCTCTTGGTTTTCTGGTGTGTTTGGCTCTACCGTCTTGTCTGTCGTCATAGTGATTCTCCTTAGTTTTCACCAATTCTACTTGTCTCATCAATGGCGGACACAATCCGCCATTCGTTCTTGCCTGCTCGCAATTTATGCGCTTCCACATAAGCCTCGGATGCAGCTTGCGGAAAGGTGTGCGCCTCAACAACAAGTTCGTGCGTACCGGAAGTATTTATACATTTTAGTACAAACTTAAACGTTCTGAGGGCCATAATTATCCTAAAATCAATTTCTTATTATCTTTTACAGAGTTTTCTTTCTCTTCTAATATTTCTTCTAGTTGTAAAGAAGATAGGTGAGGGTACTTTTCAAGTACTTCAGACAATGTTAGCTTTTCCTCAACTTGTATTTTCTTAATTTGATCTAACACCTTACCCATACTCAATCTCCTAAAATACTACCTGAAACAGAAGCGAATGACAGAATAGATTAACTTATCCTGTCTACCATTTATGATTAGGTTCAATCTTATGTGCAAGAGTCATTAGATGTTTAGAAAAAGCATCTTTAGTATTATCTAAGTCAGTTTTTAAAGTCACTATCTCGTCGACTAAACTACTAATTCTTCCTTTTAAGTTTGCGACTATAGCATTGGTAGTTGCAACCTGCTCTTGAAGTTGAACTGCTAGGGTGGAAAGCTCTTCGTTAGTTTGTAAATTTAGTAAGCTTTCCCCGGTATCATCTTTTCTCTTAACTGCCATCTTATACTCCTTTAGTATCCAGGACAACTAATAAACATACTTATTGTTCCTACTATTGAACAAAGTATTATATATAGCATTATATATTTATTTAAATTTTCTTTAATCATTTGTTACTAGTAATACTTATTACTTATTATTTTACCACGAATTCAAGAAGGTTTAAAGCCTAAATTTTTAGTTTCCTCTGTCTCTCCATACGAGCCTTAGTATTAAAATAAGCAGGCACAGATAAATAACCCACTTTATTTTAACTAAAAAACTATGCTCCACCGTAGGTTTTCCAGAGTTCTACCTCGTCTTCATACTCTTGAATAACTTCCCTGTTACATAGGTTAAGGGCGCTGTCTAAGTGCCTTGTGCTCGTATAATTTATCTCTAAGTAGGTAAAAGTCTTATTATACTTCTGGTATATATGCTCGTGGAGCGGCATCACTTTTTTAGTTTCAGCACCCACTCACCTTCCTCCTTGACTGACGTCACTCTCAGTCCCAGGAAATACCACTTCTCTAACATCTCTGGTTCTACTCCGGGGACTACACCTTTCTCAATTTCTCTCATAAAGAATACGGCGCCTTGAATTAGGAAAGATTCCTTCGAAAGGTCCTTTGAGACTTCGTGGTCCTTCTCACTCTTGTGTTTCTCTATCATCCAAGCGGCGGCGTTGGCTATGTCTTTCTTCGCACCATCGTCGTTGGTTATCTGTACTGCATGATAAAAATGTCCTTTGAGGGTACTAATATGTATGTCAAGAATCGGGTGTCCCCCAAATAATATCTTAGCATTGGCTGTAAACGGTAATAAACAAAGTAGTAACGTAAATATAAATTTTTTCATTTTAATAAACTCCTATTAATTTCTTGCATTTTTAACTCTAATGTTTCACTATACACTAGTTCTGCCCCCTTTTCTTCTCCCATGACGAACTTTGACTTATCAAAATCTGACATGGGGACATTAATCACCATAAGCTCTCCACCATGCTCTTTCACAGCTAAATAAGCGTTTTTTTCAGCCAGGGTGTAGTCCCCCCAGACACTGGGGGCGGGGATGCCTTCTGCGGCCAACTTCTCCTGTAGAGAGGTGGAGGTCCCGTAGAATAATTCACTTAGGAAGTCTAGTCTTTTGGATTTTGACTCATTCATATGCTGCCGCCATTTTTCAAGCAGGAGTTTCATTTTTATTTCCTGTTAACACTTCTTAGAATGTTGCCTACTGCCTGTCTCATCTCTTCTGCTAAATCTTGTTCTCTCTTCTGCATAAAAGCTGCCGGAAACTCTCTAACTAGAGTTAAAAAGAAGGGAAGGCCGTCCTTACCATGTTCGAGGTCGTGGTCCTCGACGAACTCCTCTATATCAAAATCAAATTCCTCTTTCAAAACCTCAACTTGTTCTTGAATCATTTGTTTTAGTAATGGCTTTGTTAGTTTCATAGTTTTCTCCCGTGAATAATTAGTATGTTTAAGGAACTATCGCGTCTTTAATGCCCGAGGGCCGCCCTAATAATATTTTTATCTCCCGACTGTCTCCGATGGCCCTAGAATACCAACCGTCGTAGCCAGGGTATTTTCCTTCCGGGTGTCCCCCTAGCCAGGCGATCTCCTTGCCTAATACTTTTTGAACATCTTCCTTATTATTAACGAACGGCACTCCGTGTCTCATAATCATGATATGAGCGATGCCCTTTGACATTTCAGCGTAATACCCAGATACATTTAACAACTCCGCCGATTTGTTTAGGTATGCGTTTATAGCTGCTCTACTCCCATCATGGCCGGAGACAGTCATCTTTTTGCCCGTAGCTTTGTTAGAGGACACCCGCAAGGCATCTGGCTCCGGGTCAGAATCTATGTCCACCGCAATATAGTCGTCATACTTTCCGGGCAAGTCAGAGGCAGACCGTATGTTCAAATGTCCACCAATTTTCTTATAGGCTGTATTAATAAGGGTATATAGCTCATCGGCTAGGTTTATTTCTCCGCCTCGGTCTCGCGCAGCAGAAGCAATATCTTCGATAGGCACATCAAGCCATTGGCCTTTGGGGGCGTCGTAGTCTGACCATTTCTTCTCGTTAATATACTTCCGCCACTCTGTTAGGAGTTTTTTCATTCGTATACCACGCTCATTCCGATAGAAGTTTTACTTGCTTTACCACTGGATCTTTCTAAAACATGTAAAATCTCAACTGGGTTATATCCGATTATTATTTTTTCATTAATGATAAACAGCGGAACTGCGTTAACGCTACCTTTATACCCTATTTGCTTCGCGATTAAATAAAGTTGCTCTTTTACTTCTTTATTTTCAAAATCTTTTTCAATATAAGGGATATCGTTTTCTATTAAAAATTCTTTTGCTCTCTCACACCAATAACACCAAGAAGTTGAATAGAGAATAACTATGCCTTCGGGAAGATTTATTTTATTAACCTTAGATATTTTAATTTGTTTAAACGGAACAACTTTATTTGAAATGCAAGAAGGCATCGTAAATAAAAATAAGACTAATAATATTACAATATTCTTTATCATTTGTTAGTCCTTTTTATGTTTAAAATAGTTAACCTGTTTTTCTCTTTTCTCGGCACCTTTCTTTGTGTCGTAACAACCAAGGTTGCGGCCTGTTTTTGATTTAAGACAAAATTTACCATCTTCTTTTTTTATTACTTCAAACAATCCACGCTTTACGGCTTCTTTTATTACGCTACGAATAGTGTCCTCTTTTAAGAAATTTAATTTATCTAGGCCCTCTGGAATTATCCCTTTTTGAGTAGTGGCTTGAAATCCAACGAGAGATTTCAAGTATTTTACTCCACCATCAATAGTCCACCCGCTATCCATAGCTATCAAAAGAGGTGATTTTATATTTTTCTTTTTGTCAGTCCTCATACCAACATAGTTATCCAAAACGTAATACATGGAAAGCTGAGTAGGGTCGCACATTGTTTTTTCTCTTTGTGTGAGGTCGTCCTCAAAAGCAAGGAGAACCTCTCGTTTTTCTTCACTTGAGGCTTTTTTGACATACGTTCTTATATCTTCTGGATTTTTAATTTTTGACGCTAGCCCTGAAACAACATTCTTTAATTCAATTAAATTTTCTTCTTCTTTTTCTACTGTTTGTTCAAGGCCCCCAACATCTGTAAGAAATCTGTTTTTTATTTTTTCTAACAACGATGGTAGGGTGTCAATTCTTCCACGGGTCTTGTACATGATAGCAACCCAAATAACTGCTTGGAGTTCGTGAACGGCCATGTTCAATTTTTCCGCTTCTCTTCCAAGAACTTTAGTAAGATATATATATGCTATGTTTTTTCCCACCATTCTTTTTATAACAGCTTCGTCTAAGTTTGGATAAAAGGCTCGAAACATCCATCGGTCCATGGTAGCATTCCAGTGGTTCTCCCTGGCTTCTGCAACGGTAGGATCAAGGATATTTAAGGCGAAGTTAGTCAATTTTAATTTACCAAACTTATCTATTTCTTCTTCTCCGCCACCTTTAATTTTTTTTGTGTGACCCTTAATAGAACTTATGTATTTATAAAGGCACTCTTTGTCATCTAGTTGGTATGCTTTGAAGGCAAAAATAGCTTCAAGGAGATTTCTATAAAAATCCGTATTGTGAGAAAAAGCAGCTAACATAATAGAAAGAACTACGAATTCATTTTCGTCGTTTGCAATAGATTTAATAATATCATTAATATCATAATACCATTTTTTAGCATCCTCAAAAGCTCTGGGGACACTGGCCAGCATAGCAATCATTTCTTGAAAATCCTCGGTAATTTTCCTGTCCACGCTTAAAACAAATCCTTGATCTTCAAATTCTTCGGGACTCATGTCGAGGAAGGGTCTGTCGGATTTTTTGGCTTTTGGAAGATGTATAACGTCGCCCTCGGCAACCATCTTTTGTTGGGCTACAGGTTCAAGGAGACCCTCCAAGGTTCCGTTAAATTTCAAAACAATGTCTTGGAGAATCTTTGTCTGGTTTGCAGTTAAATAAAAATCTAAATCTTTGTTTAAAGATTTAGTCGGAAAATTAATGACGTCCGCCACACCACTTGAGCCCAACTCTTCATTCAAAAAGTGATTCCACCTTTCTAATAATTTATTCATATTACTAAATAGTAAGAATCATTAGAAGATGTTATAAAATTGTGGAGGTGGCGGGAATCGAACCCGCGTCCTAAATGCTTCTAACAACGTGTCATTCACAAGGATAGTCTATTTTATTATTTAAAGTCGGAATCAAAAATAAACAAAAAGGCTTGACTAACAAAAAGTGTAAACAAATACACAAGCCCGAATTCATTCAAGAAGGTACGGCGACCCCTCTTTTGTTAGTTTGGTTAAAAAGGTACTAACAACCCCTTACGCTGCAAGAGCGTAGTCAAATGCATTATCATTGGCACTTGTAGTTTCAGCGTTTTTACAGAGCCGCGCTGCCCTCTGCCTTGCACACACTGCTTTCAACCACCTAGTCGAAACCAGTTCACCCCCATATTTTATTCGTTCTCAAAGAGCTTTTCTCTACGTATATAGTAATTAAGTTGCTTCATTGACATACCAAGAAACATAGATGCCTCTTTTTTGCTCTGTGCAGCGGAGATAGCATACTTAAAAATTCCATTCTTGCAAATTTTACCTATTCTATCATAAATACGAAGGCCGTATAACTTATGTTTAACGGCACGCCCAGCAACCTCTAATTTTAAACCTATTAGTTCCTCTAGGGTAAGATTACAAAGCATTATCTCAAACTCTTCGTTTGATTTCTTTTCTTTGCGCAAGGCCTTAGATAGTGAATAATTCTTAAGCGGAGACTGCTTGTTCATATGCATCCGTAGTTGGCTCTACCACTACCGGATTTAGTTCTTCTTCGAACTTATCAAAGTACAACTTTAAGTTTGTAAGAAGGTAATCATAAAACAATTCTTGATCCTCTTTATCGGATAGAAGCTCATAAGAATCTAGTATATTGGCTTCAATTTTCTTAAAGCTTTGGTACGCCATATTTCGACCAGTTTCATTTTGTCCCTCGATACCAAAGTCAGAGACGGGATCGCTAGCCTCTTCTTTCTCGATCGGGATAAAATCGTCATCATCTTCGATATCAATATCGATCCCTGCCTCATTAACCTCTTCCCCAAAATCCTGGAGTTCATTGAGTTCCGGCTCGTCGAGAGTTGCCATTTCTCCTGCCGCATTGTTAACCATTGCTGGTTTGATAGTATTTTCTGCCGCATTTAAAATGTGGGCTCGAAACGATTGTCTTTGTTCTTGATTCGTTGTGAGAGTTTTATAATCTGTTTCTAAAACGGGGATAATCTTTTTAAGAAGTTCCTCTAATACATTAATACCTGTGGCTCTATTAGGAGTGGGATCAACATCAGGAGTCTGCGCTTCGCTTATTAGGCACCGGACGACACTTCTTAGTTTTCGTTCTTCCAGGAACCCCTTGACTCTTTCTGACTTGACGTGCTTGATAGCTCTTTGAATAAATTCTCTAAGTTTTAATTCTTCAACAAATTCTTCTCTTGAAATTCCGCCACCTTCTACGGCACCAGCACCCATAGCAGACATTTCCTCAAGCTCTTCGGTATCTTCTTTTGAGGATTGCATAAACTCTTCGTAAGTAACAGCATTTGGGAACTTTTTATGCATCTCCTCGGCATTGTCAGCACCATACGAATAGAACCTCGTGTCTTCGGGTAATACAGGTCCCATAATAGAATCAAGTTTTTTATTCATCTCACTTTGTCTTCCGAGTATAATAACGAGACCATCCCCGCGATCGAGCCGTATAGCCCAAATCTTATCTCGTTCAGGGACTACTTTATCAAGAAAGAAATCTTCTTTCATTGGACGGAAACTAGTGCTAACACCTTCTTCATCGGTGGACTTTGCTTGATCGCGTAAACCACCAAAATCGTGCTCTTCCTCCGACTCCTCTTCGAGGGATACAACTTGTTTTTTACTAAGTTTATCTTTGGCTGGAGTTCCTTCCCCAAACCCCAAAGGTGCATTCTCGGAGAGCACCTCCTCAATGATAGAAAATAAATCCATTCGTTTGTTCCTTAATCTTCCTTGAGTTTATCAAGAACTTTTTTTACGACACCCTTCTTTTCTTTCTCCGGTGCCTTCTCCGCTTTTTCTACGGGCGCCGTAGTTGGTGTTGCCGGCGCGGGGGCTTGACTACGAAGCAACTTTCTTAATTTTCTTCTTCTTGGACTAGCCATTGTTCATGTCTCCTTATTTACACCACTTTTCCATAAGCAGTTTGTTGATGCTTTTATTCTTCCACTCATCGAGGGTTTCCTCTTCTTCGACAACTTCCTCTTCTTTGACGGCAGAGTCCTCCTCTACGACCCCCTCCTCGGCTACCTCGTCCTCTTCCAGAGGTTTTAAGCGATCGTGAGGGGTGTCCGGCGGACGCCGGTCAGGGGCATCCTTTTTAGTCTTTTCCAGAAGGAAGCTTCTTACAACTTCTCTGATTTTATTTTCTAGCGCTGATTCCATTTTAGTATCTCCTAGGGGGTCATCCGAATTTTCCCAATCTCGGAAACAAAGGTTCCCTTCTAAATAGGCTTCACTTTCCATTTCTCTTAAATGTTTATTATTTTGTGCGTAGCCTTCATTAGTCTCAAGCTCGTCATTAAATTCTCCCCTACAATTTTGAGTATGATGAACGAGTTCATGCGAAAAAGATCGTAGAATATCTTTAGGGTGCCTCCCGTCTACATAAATCACGATTTCTCGTTCTCCTGGGCTGTAGTGGGCTGTTTTACCGAGCGGATCCGAAGAATTTCTATCGTCAGATACGAGAGACAGTTGGAGGGGTTCCGAGAAATTCATCCTTTTTTGTGCGTAGGGATAAAATTTATTAACTAGATTCTCCAACACGGAGAGATCTTTGTTAGTTTTGTTTTGTATTTTGAAGCTCATCTTTAATCATTGCCATGAGGCCTTCTTTAGTAATCTTCATATCATTTTCCGCATTTTCTGCCATGGCTCCGAGCCCCCTCTGTTTAATACGCCCACCCACATCCGCAGGCGCTCCTCCGGAAACTCCTCCTCCGCGTGGTTTTCTTCCCGCACCGAGGCCCGGAGTCGTATCTTGTGAAGCGGCGATGTCCGCAGCAAGCTGCGGATCTTGGATAAGCTCTAACGCATCAACTAGGTTTGCTAGTCGTGTATTTCCGCCCTTTGACCAAGATAAAACCCTTTTAATTGAAGTAGATAGCTCTGGGTTGATTTCTACAAGCTGGTCTAGGTCTAATTTCTGCATACGCTTGACCATTTTTCTACGATCACCAGAGAAGCTATTAGCGAAATCTTTAACAGCGTCTAAAGCAACGTCAGCGGCGTTGGCAGCAGCTTCGCTGGCGGCCTCTTCCGGAGTCTTTGCGAAAGCAGCCTTTCCTGCACCAACCCCCCTTTTAATTCTGTCTAAAAACCCTTCGTCTAGGCCTTCTTGCTTTAGAAGAGTATTAAACTCCTCTAAAATGATGTTTTTTAGCTCTTCATCGGTGATTTTCATATGTTTTAACCCCTCATGGTTGGATATGCAACAATAAATAGACAGAAAAGTGATAAAAATCCATAAAAACAGGTAATTAATTGCCGCTTGGGGGAGGTGATTTAGAGGGTTTATGCGATGGTTTTTTAGTATATGGGGGCGTATTCGGTTGGTTTCCATGCCGAATTAGGCGCTTTTTCATGCGAGAATGCTTATTTTTCACTAATTTTTGGAACTTTTCTATCTCTTCTAACCTCTTAAACACCGTTTCATCGCCATTTTGGACCAAATAAGCCTTAATAGACACGCCAGGATGGCCGTTTTCTAGCGATTTAACGGCATGTAGGTTATCGATTGAGTCATCCCAGAAGAAGATGTCGGAAAATCCCTTAGAAAGCTGATTTTTGACCCATCCGGCCTTCTTTTCCGGTGCGGTGCCTTCCAAATACGAATAATCGGGGGAATTTATAGCCGCAATCTTAATATCGACATCAAATTGGTCTTTCAGGTAGTCTTTTATGGGTTCCCAAACCCCCCGAGCGGTTAATATCACTACTTTATCGCTTGAAGAGAGTCTTTTGATGATTTTAGTCATCAAATTTAGTGTTTTTTCAATAGGTTGAGGGTTAACTACTGCTAGAAACTCGCTAAAATCGAAATCGTCTTCGGTTGCTTCGGGATTTTGACCCTTAAACTCCTCCCACCCAGCAGAATCAAACCGATCACCCGTCGGTTTGTGGATTATTTGGCCGTCTGTCTGGACTAGCGTGTCATCAAAATCGAAAATAAAGAGCCTTCTTCCTTCATCGCGCCCTTCTTCGAGAGATTTTCGCCAATTTTCGAACAAGGCCTTCACACTAAAGAGTCTCTTTGGCCGTATCCACGTACTGGCGCCACTCTCTCTTTAAGTTCTCCTCAATAGACATCAATCTATCGTAAGAATTATTTCGTAAATCATTGAGCTTGCCGAGATAATCATTTCTTCTAAGCACTTTAAAAGCCATATTTTCGGGGGAGTAGGCACCTGCTTGAGTTTCAAGACCACATTTTCTAAACTTTCTTATTTTTTCTTTCAAAAGCTGCGATGAAACATAAGCTTCCCTTAGTTTTTCCTCATTGTAGAGCTTTTCTATGTCATCCACAAGGTCCATTAGCCTCCGGGCCTTCTTTTTTGTGGTCTCTAAATCTAATGTTGGGTTTTCTTTTTGAGGCTTCACCACCCAAGCGCTGTTTAGTAGGGAGTGAATGCCGGTAGAGGAGTGAGGCTCGTCAATGTCCTGCACATAAATTTCTACTTCAAATCCTCGTAGCTTGATGTCGTGTCTGTCATTCCAACTACCGCTTTTCCCACGGAAAAACTCGCGCACTAAGTCCTCATTTTCGTCAATATCGTTGAAATCTACGAGTACATGTAAATCTAAATCCGAATAATCGGACCAGTTGTAGTTGGATAAGGAACCGGTTAAAACGATATCTTTTATATCGATATCGGACAAGTTAAGGTTCCCCATGAAGTTTTTAGCGATCTCAACCAGCCGAACGGAGATTTCGGGACGGACCTTATCATCATCTATCCAAACGTCCCTGTTCAGAGTATCCTTAAGAGAGAGACTGGCTAGGTCAATCTTTTGTGTGTCTTTTAGGAATTCTTCCCATAGTTTTTTTTGTGAGTTCATAATCGTAATTATCTACTTGCAGGCGTTTTCGTCAATAATTTCCATTAAGCTGTTGTATACGACCAACATGTCGTCAGAAAGTTGGTAATATTTTCCGCCGGAAGCGACACAAACAGCGTTCCATCCGTCTACTAGGGCTCCATCCTCTTTATACCATTCGTTAGTAAACACATATATCTTTGTATTGGTTGTTTTAGAGATTAATTCTAACAAATTATTTTGTGTTATCTTAGGTAGAAAGTACGATTGAGGAACTTCGTCGGTAAAAAGAATGATAACTCTTTCTGTCTCGGCACTTGTTCTCCAATCAATCACAAAACTTTCTTTTGGTGGGTCTGATTCAACAACCCCCTTAACAGCATCCCAAGTTAAGTCGGCGATGGCTACCGGCAAGGAGGACACCCCAACTAGGTTGTGCATTACAAGATATAGTGCATCATACATCATCTCTCTTGCACCGGTCATCATATAAGAGCTTAAATTTAACTGCGCCATAGATAACATAAAGCCAGAAAAACCGGAGAGGTTGTGGTGAAGTTTAAGATGTTCTTTCCATGGACTGATTTGAGAATCGATTGGACCAATCACGACCCCCCACTGGAGCACTTCCTCATCTTCGTAATTGCCGGCAAATTTATTCAAAGCTCCCATGACGGCAAAAATCTCGGTGTTCATTGACCCCGACCAATCTACGATAAATAATATATCAACGGGCGCCATCTCCTCGCCGGAGTCGGTGGCCCCATCGCAGTCGTCGTCTATTCCATTACACACTTCTTCTTGAGGCGTAATCTCATCCTTACACATACCAGGAATAAAGTTACCGGAATCTTCGAAATAGTTGCCCCATGTACCTTTCTCACACACCAATTTTCCTGGTAGGCATATGCCGACGTGCAGGGTTTCGGCCTCCCCAGAGTAGCAGTTAGCATGCAGATCCTCGTCAATTAGCCCGTTACAGTTATCATCAAAATTGTTGCACTCCTCGACCTCTAGGGGTAAACCAATAGTGGGGTCACAAACAACGCCGGCCTCCGGGAAATATACGCAAGGAGCCACACAGTCCGTTGTATAAATATCGACACAGTCAGGGTCAGAACACTCGCATGTCTTATACCCCGATCCACATTTAAGAGGGGCTTCATTGCAAGGGAATAACGCTCCTACATGGTTTATTGTACATTCACATTTAAGTTCTTCGTCTATACTCCCATCACAATCGTTGTCAAACCCGTCACAGACTTCTATTTGAACGGGCGGTGCTGTGCAAGAGACCCAGTTACCACCAATACAGTATTCTACCCCGGCACCGCATGCTGTGGAACATTGTTGTGTTAAATCCTCGTCCGTGGCCCCATCACAATCGTTGTCAACGCCGTCACAGAGGTCGGGAGGAACAAATCCACACAAACCACACGCATTTAATTGACCTTCATCGATAAATTCATCACAATCGTTATCTTCGTAATCACAAACCTCTTCTTGACATAAAGTTAGGCAATCTGTGTACTTAATTGTACCCTTGTCACAGATTTTTTCTTGGGTACCAGGGAATCCGTCCCCTGTGATGCACTCTACTTCCCCCATATTTGGTTGGCTTGGGTCGCATTCAAATACTTCAAAACAATCACTGATGCTAATAATCTCAACAGGATCCTTACAAACGTCCTTTATAATTTCCATTTGCCAGATCTCGTCCAAGGGTGGGCAAAAGTAATACTCTCGCTTGTAACACTCCTCTTCATATTTGTCTTTATCTACGACCACGGGAGGGATTGAGAGGATGAGTTCCTGTCCCCCTGTGAGCATATGCTCTGGATTTGGATCTGCTTCGTTGTTATCAAGGCAGGAGGGTACAGCGGCGAATGTAGCCATTAATATTATAAGGTTAAAATATTTTTTCATAGTAATCCTCAAATATAAAAGAGTCCCAACTTTGGATAATTTCCCAAAGGTCGGCTAGCCGTCGTCCACCATCGATTTCATTTTCGAATGTTTCATCTAAGTTTTCCATTTTTGTGACCGGTAAACTGAAATAAGGGTCTAGCTGCCACGGCGCCATAAGATTGTTTTTAAAAACTTTTCCTATTATAGCGACTTTACCACCTTCATTTGTATAAACAACTTCATAGCTATTCTCTGAGAGCTTCTTCCACTTGATCTTTCTCTTTGGCGAGAAAGGTTTCGATTCTTTTTTGCGCATAATAATTAAACAATCTCATTTCTAAGGAAGCGTTTATATAGCCTAAACTCAAAACATATATTATTTTTTCTATAATACAGACGAGCGCCAAGAGAATAAAAAAACATCGTTTATTGAAAGTCACGCATAAATTCCTCATTAATGTGCCCACAGCTAGAACACTCAAAGGTTTGCATCGGGACAAACCCCTCCTGCCCGGTGGGAGATAGAAGAGCGGGTATCTTTCTAACCTTGAAAATCACAGTAAAGCGATCGGACTCGCAGCCGTCGCACCTAACTTCAGTAGTTTGCTTTATATCAAGTCTAGGGCCTTGTTGGCCTTGCGTAAACTGATTCATTGGGGGTCTCCTTAAAATAATTAGTTATTGTGAAAACAAACGGGTTTTACTGTATTACCTTTTAGTAAGCGCCCAGGCCAAAACTAACACACCGAGAATTAAGCCGATACCCGGAGGACCCAATTGTCCTGACAATTGTAGCATATTATCTAATGTGTTTATAGGGAGCAGAAGGTGATCCGGGCCGATCAAGACCTGTAACACAAATAGGAGAGCAATAATTCCTAGTCCTAGTTGTGTGAGTCCTTTTAAAAGTGTAGTAATTGAGCCTAACCGTTCCATAATATTTCTCCTATTTAAAAACTTTTTCTTTACTTGTTTTGAACAATCGCGGCAAAAAACTTTTTTTCAACTTTAACAGTCTATTAAATTTAGTTATTCTGTGTGAGTCCGTGTACAACGTAATTGGCTTCTTTATTTCTCCATCAATTAATTGTTCACTAAAATCATAAAACTTTGCCTTTGGACTTTTAGCCTCGGACTGCGCCGCCGCTAGTAAACATAAAGAAAACAGCAACACAGTTAGCAGAATAGAGAAAGTCCAGGAGTCGATAAAACGCTGCTTCATACAAATAATTAGTATGAACAGAACGCTCCCGAAAAATTAAGTTTCCGGGACAACGACCGAAAATTTTATTTCTCCAAAATTTTTCTACTACATTCTTCCCGCACTTGAGCCTTTATCCCCGCTACCTAGCACATTTTCTAAAATATCAGAGACTGCTTCCATGGTTTTCTCTAAAATCTCTAAAGCCATCATCACTTTAACCATTTCTTTGATATTTTTCATGTTGTCATCGGTTCCATTAACACCTTTTAGCAGTGATACAAAATCCTTAGTGCTCATTTTATCTACCATTGGGGTAAACCTTGGACCTAAAATGGAAGTATCCTTTGATTCTACTCCTTGCCCTTCTTGGCCACCATTCGCTTGTTCTATGGCACCGACTCCTTGTATACCCTCTGCGTTCGCTTGGGGGTTTACTTGGGGGGTTACTTGGGGGCTAACCGCTCCTATCGCTCCAATTGTCATACTAATTCTCCTTGCTAGACAATACTAGTCATTCGACCCTACGGGGAAATCGCCTTTAATCGATCCACTACCTCCAACGGGTATTGGATGATGTAAAAAGATTCTAGATGCTATCTCTAGTTCACTTCCCTCAAAATAGAAAGGTTGATTAAACGGCCACCAATGCACCTTATACAATAACACGTTATTAAGCTTCTCATAAGCAAGGATAACGCCTAGCTTACATTGTCTAGCCGTATGCTTACGATTCTCTTTAGACGTGTCTTTAAGAGTGACTAAATCGCCTATCTTGAAATCCATTACCTACCCATAGTGTCTTTCTTTCTATAAATAGTTACTGGATAGTCCTTTTAACAGTCCACCTTTTTCTTCGAAATCATCATCGCTTTTGCAGTGACGTCAGGATCTAATTCATCTAAGACTTTTAACCATGATTCCTTATCAGCCTTTGTAGCTTGATCCATCATAGCCCATAAGGTATCCACTTCATCTTGTAGCTGTAGATTTTTATCCATTAATTTTGTATTTTCTTCAACTAAAAGTTGCATCTCTTCTTCTAATACTTCTACTAGCTGTTCTAATGTCAATCCGTCTAAAGTTACTTTTAAAATTTCTTCACTCATATTATTTATCGAATACCACCGGCTGGTGGTCTTTTAAGTGCATTCCGAAGTTGCCCGCGTGTACGTCAAAGGTTGCCTGGTCAAATACGAACTTGTCTCCCTCCGCGACAGCGATCTCTAAAACCTCTCTCAATATTCTTCCAAGCATCTTTGAGTCGTATCCATGGGTAGATTTCTCTGGCAACCCTAAATGCTCTTTAATTATTCCTAGAAGAAACTTTATATATTCTGACTTTTCTTTATCCGGGGGATTCTTGCCTATAGGCTCTATATCGGGCCATCGTTGGTATTCATCCCAAGTCCTAGCTAAGTCACCCAATAATCGGTTAACCTTATCAAAATAACTCTTGCCTTTAAGAACATCCCCGCCTTGGCTCCTAATCCATGCTTTAAAGGGAACCACCTGACCAATTTCGGCCCAGGAGACCGTCCAATTAGAAGTCTCTAGCTGTCCAAAATCGTAAACGGCCAGTTCTCCTCGTCTAGACGCCCGAGGAGATTTCTTAAATTGCGCATTACGCATGTCCTTATACCACTCAATCTCTTCTTCGGCGTCGCGGCCTGCTCCGGCTGAGAAGAACTTAAGCGCGTGGCCATTATCTAACTCAAAAACTCCACCATATGCACCCTTTCCTAAAAATTCAATAATTCTGTTCTCTTTTAGTGGATTATTCTCCGGAATTTCGTCTTCTATCCCTAAAAATAAATGTTCGTTTCTCTTTTGGAAGTCTTCGGCGTCAGATCCGACTTTCATTTTTGAATTATCTACGTCAAACACATCTCTCATACTTCCCCACCCCAAATGATACATAATTTTATGCATATTATGGGAGTAATTCGTAC
>Ga0208030_1000283_pt1 | contig 37260 bp, 30 predicted proteins | sample MalvirDeepMed_M9_FD_184246 | JGI IMG/M metagenome (GOLD analysis project Ga0208030, IMG submission 184246) | Marine viral communities from the Global Malaspina Expedition - Malaspina viral metaG DeepMed_M9 (SPAdes) (version 2) | ecosystem: Environmental > Aquatic > Marine > Oceanic | place...
TCCTGCCATGGTCGTGGTCAGCCAAAAAGCGAATTAAGCCGCGTTGACGCATTGCCGCAAAAAAAGCCCTTGAAATGCGGCAAGCGGCCCCCCAAATAAAGGTCAACCCCGCGGGATAAGCCCGCAACTTGTTTAAAGAACAAATTTTTTAGTTTTGTAACAACTGAATTCGAGGTTTTTGCTATGGGACGCATTATTGGAATCGACCTGGGCACCACTAACTCTTGTGTGGCCGTGCTCGATGGTGACAGCGCTAAAGTCATTGAAAACGCCGAAGGCGGTCGTACCACGCCTTCTATCATTGCCTACACCGACGACGGTGAAATCCTGGTAGGCCAGGCCGCCAAGCGCCAGGCCGTGACTAACCCGGAAAACACTCTTTACGCCATCAAGCGTCTGATCGGCCGTCGCTTCAAAGACGACGTCGTTCAAAAAGACATCAAGATGGTGCCCTACAAAATCGCCGAAGCCGACAACGGTGACGCGTGGGTAGAAGTAAAAGGCAAAAAAATGGCACCGCCGCAGGTGAGCGCGGAAGTGCTGAAGAAGATGAAGAAAACCGCCGAAGATTATCTCGGCGAAGCGGTCACCGAAGCGGTCATCACCGTACCGGCCTACTTCAACGACAGCCAGCGTCAGGCTACTAAAGATGCAGGCCGCATTGCCGGTCTAGACGTCAAGCGTATCATCAACGAGCCGACCGCTGCTGCTCTGGCCTACGGCATGGACAAAGCCCGTGGCGACAAAACCATCGCAGTCTACGACTTGGGTGGTGGTACCTTCGATATTTCCATCATCGAAGTCGCCGACGTGGATGGCGAAACGCAGTTCGAAGTATTGGCAACCAACGGTGACACCTTCCTGGGTGGTGAAGATTTCGACCTCGCGCTGATCAACTATCTGGTCGATCAGTTCAAGTCGGACAGCGGTATCGATTTGTCTGGTGACAATCTGGCCATGCAGCGTCTGAAAGAAGCCGCCGAGAAAGCCAAAATCGAGCTTTCCAGCGCCCAGCAGACCGATGTGAACTTACCGTACATCACCGCCGACAACACTGGCCCGAAACACCTCAACGTGAAGGTGACTCGTGCCAAACTGGAGTCGCTGGTCGAAGACCTGGTACAGCGTTCGCTCGAGCCGTGCAAAATGGCGCTGAAAGATGCAGGCTTATCCGCTTCTGAAATCGACGAAGTGATCCTGGTCGGCGGTCAGACCCGCATGCCGTTGGTTCAGAAGAAAGCGGCAGACTTCTTCGGTAAAGAAGCCCGTAAAGACGTGAACCCGGATGAAGCGGTTGCCGTGGGCGCTGCGATTCAAGGCGGTGTATTGGGTGGCGACGTAAAAGACGTTCTGCTGCTTGACGTTACCCCGCTGACCCTGGGTATCGAAACCCTGGGTGGCGTGATGACGCCGCTGATCGACAAGAACACCACCATCCCGACCAAGAAGACGCAAACCTTCTCGACCGCGGATGACAACCAGACCGCCGTGACCATTCACGTCGTTCAAGGTGAGCGTAAGCAAGTGTCGCAGAACAAGTCGCTGGGTCGCTTCGACCTCGCCGACATTCCGCCGGCACCGCGCGGTGTGCCGCAGATCGAAGTGGCGTTCGACCTCGATGCCAACGGTATTCTGAACGTATCTGCCAAAGACAAGGCGACCGGTAAAGAGCAGTCCATCGTCATCAAGGCGTCTAGCGGCCTCTCCGATGAAGAGATCGAGCAAATGGTACGTGATGCCGAAGCCCACGCGGACGAAGACAAAAAGTTCGAAGCGCTGGTGCAGCTGCGTAACCAAGCGGACGGCATGATTCACGCCACCCGTAAGACCGTTCAAGAAGCGGGCGATAAGGCCACCGATGACGAGAAACAGGCCATCGAAAACGCCATCGCCGAACTGGAAGAAGCGGTGAAAACCGATGACCAGGACGACATCCAGAAGAAACTGGATGCGCTGACCGAAGTCTCCGGCCAGCTGGCGCAAAAGATGTACGCCGAACAGGCAGAAGCGGCCCAGGCGGGTGGTGAAGGTGCTGAAGAAGCCAACACCAAGCAGGACGATGACGTGGTTGACGCCGAGTACGAAGAAGTCAACGACGACAAGAAGAAGCAGTAACCCACCTCTTTCTGCCAAGGAAAGTGGTGACGCGGGAGGCAACTCCCGCGTTGCTGTTTCCGCGGCCGAGACGCCTATAGTGTGTAGCTAACCAGGAGGCGTAGGACCCATGTCCAAACGCGATTATTACGAAGTCCTGGGTGTCGAAAAAGGGGCCGATCAGAAAGAGATCAAAAAGGCCTATCGCCGTCTGGCGCAAAAATTCCACCCTGATCGAAACCCGGACGATACCTCCGCAGCGGAAAAATTCCGCGAAGTGTCGGAAGCTTACGAAGTTCTGAGCGATGGTGAGAAGCGCGCGGCCTACGACCAGTTCGGCCATGCCGGTGTGGACGGCCAGGGCGGCGGCTTCGGTGGCGGCGGCGCTGGCGATTTCAGCGATATCTTCGGCGATGTGTTTGGCGATATCTTCGGTGGCGGCGGTGGCCGTCGTCGTGGGCCCAACGCACCTGCACGGGGTTCCGACCTGCGCTACAACCTAGAGCTGGATCTAGAGAGCGCAGTGGCGGGCACCACGGTGGATATTCGCGTCCCGCGTCATATTGAGTGTGACCGCTGTGACGGTGGCGGCGCCGAGCCGGGCTCCACCAAAGAGACCTGCCCGACCTGTCATGGTCACGGCCAAGTACGCATGCAGCAGGGCTTCTTTGCGGTTCAGCAAACCTGCCCGACCTGTCACGGCAGTGGCCAGCACATCAAAGTGCCGTGCCACAAATGTAACGGCGAAGGGCGCGTGCGCGAAACCCGCACCCTCTCGGTGAAGATTCCGCCGGGTGTGGATACGGGAGACCGTATTCGTCTCAACGGCGAAGGCGAGAGCGGCGTGAACGGTGGCCCGGCGGGCGATCTGTACGTTCAGGTGTCCATTAAGCCGCACCACATCTTCAAGCGTGACGGTAAGCACCTGCAGTGCGACGTGCCGATCAACTTTGTTGATGCAGCGTTAGGTGGCGAGCTGGAAGTGCCCACGCTAGATGGTCGCGTGAAGCTGAAGATCCCGCCGGAAACCCAAACCGGCAAACTCTTCCGCCTGCGCGGCAAAGGCGTGAAGCCGGTACGCGGCGGTGCCCCCGGCGACCTGCTGTGCAAAGTAGTGTTGGAAACGCCCGTCAACCTCAACGACGAGCAGAAAGACCTGCTTCGCCAGCTGCAAAAGAGCTTTGATGACAGCAATAGTCATAGCCACTCGCCGAAAAAGACTGGCTTCTTCGACAGCGTGAAGAAGTTCTTTGAAGAGATGAAGCCGTAAGGGCGTATAGCGTCACTACGTAAAATGCCTCAGCACTTCAGTGTGCTGGGGCGTTTTTGTATCTGCTTCAGCGCAAAAGGTGATCCATTCGCCACGCTAAGGCCTGTTGATCGGGCTGCCAGCGTTTGGCTCGGGGCAGCACCACCGCTTGACCATGCAGCTGCTGAAGCCATGCGTTATCTGGCATAAAGTCATCAAGAGTTGGGCTGACATGCCATTTATGGTCCGGCCCCGGCGCGATCAATCGGTTATCCATCGCCCAGTGTAAATTGGGCGTCAGTGCTAAGCCATTTGTAGGGCGGTCGTCGTAGCTTTCGGAGAAAGGAATTAAGTGGGCGGCTTCTACCAGATAACGGTAGTCTGGCGTGATAAAGCGCAAACGAGTGGCGGCACAGCGGTAGTCGTAGGCTTCCAATACCAGAGTGCGAAAAGCGGCTGAGCGTGCCTGCTGTTGATGTGTCTCCTTAACTTTGCCCACTAAGCTATCGGGGTGCTTTTCGTAATCGCCGCTCTCTAGTGCATTGGCTAAATAGGTGTTCAGCGCGTGCTGCTGAGGGTCTTCAGCGAAATAGTGAGCCACGATCAGTGCGCTGGCGTTATGAGCCATTTGTTTATTCTGAAAGGCACTAAATAGAGCGCTATCTAGCACTGCCTGTGTGAAGAGTGCCTTTAAGCCCTTAAGCGATTTAGGCTGGCCTAAGCTATTGGCAACGTGAGCGATGCTGCTATCAAACACCGGATCCCAAAGTGCGCCAGAAACGCCTTGGTCGCCCTTTAGGTGCCAAAGTGGCAGGTGAGGGTTAGCCGACTGACGGTCGCCGGTGGCGGCTTCATACAAATCGAAATAACGCGCTAGTAGCCGGTCATCAATGGCAACCGTCGGCGTGTTAATGTGCCCGTTTTGGATTTCACAAATAATCGCCAGCAGTAAGCAGGGCTTATTTGCTGCTAGTCGGCCTCGGCTGCGGCCTACCCGTAGGGCGGTCAGGCTTTTTAGCGTCTCATCTGTCATTGTTGTCTCTAAAATTGCTTAGGCTTGGTTAGAGATTACCACGGCTTTTGATAGTAAGGGCAGTGAGTAGCCGAACACACCGTTGCAAGGAATTCTCATTCGCTGCTTGGCTCTTTTCGCTGTGAGGATTAGGCTAGTAGGTAATCACTTCTATTAAATTGGAGAGAGCCGCATGCCTTTATCCCGAGCAGAAATTGCCACCCCATCCGGCGCGCGGTTGATCAACCGCCTGTGTAAACATTGGGCGCATAAGCTTGAGGTGGAGCACAGTGAGCAGGACGCCAAGATCGTGTTTGCCAGCGGTACTTGCCTGATGCACGCCGAACCTGATCGGCTGCTGGTCTCCATCGAAACCCTGGAAGAAGAGCACTTGGACCAGCTAGAGGGCGTAGTCGAGAGCCATCTAATGCGTATGGCGAAAGACGAGTCGCTGGAGATTGTCTGGGAGAATTGAAAGTGCATGAAGGGCGCTGCCGTTAGCGCCGCATCGCTAAGGGTGGTCTGCTATAATTGCGGCCACCTTTTTTGTTTCTAGTTAATGCCAAATAGCGCACGCGTAGGAGTTTCCATGACCCGAATTGCCATTGTAGGCGTAGCTGGCCGCATGGGCCGCACGTTAGTTAACGCTGTTGAGCAACAGGCTGATGCCTCGCTTGCAGGCGGTATTGTGGAGCCGGGCAGCTCCCTGGCGGGCGTAGATATCGGCGAGCTGGCAGGTGTGGGTAAGCGTGGTGTGGCCGCCGTGGATTCGCTCGACGCCATTGTGGATGACTTCGACGTGCTGATCGACTTCACTGCGCCCCAAGTCACCTTGGCGAATCTGGCATTCTGCGCTGAGCACGGTAAGTGCATCGTGATCGGCACCACCGGTATGAACGATGAAGAGCTGGCCGAGCTAGATAGCTACCGCGATAAGGTGGCCATGGTGTTTGCTCCCAACATGAGCGTGGGCGTGAACCTGACGCTGAAGCTGCTGGAAACGGCGGCCAAGGCGCTGGGTGATGAAGGCTACGATATTGAGGTGATTGAGTCCCACCACCGCTATAAAGTCGATGCGCCTTCCGGCACGGCCATTAAAATGGGTGAAGTGGTGGCCGAAAGTTTGGGCCGTACCTTGAAAGAGCACGGCGTGTTTGAGCGGGTTGGGCAGTGCGGCCCGCGTACCGATAAAGAGATCGGCTTCGCTACCGTGCGGGCGGGCGATATCGTCGGTGAGCACACGGTGATGTTCGCCACCGAAGGCGAGCGCATCGAAATCACTCATAAAGCTTCCAGCCGTATGACCTTCGCCAAAGGGGCCGTGCGGGCGGCACGCTGGGTGGCCGCTCAGCCGCATGGCCGTTATGACATGCAGGACGTGCTGGCGCTGAGCTGAGCCGTGGGCTTGTGTTAGACCAAGGTCGGCATAAAGCGCTGGCCCTGATGCGCTAAATGCTGTAACATTCCAAAAATTTTGGCCCAGTGGCTGCAAAGAGCAGCAAAATATCTACAGTGAAGAGCTGTAGAGAGAGCACCGCGCTTGTTGCACTGGCCGTTAAGTGGGAAAAGTAGTCAGCTAAATGCTGCGCCATGGCTAACACCGTTATGAAGGCCAAGGAAAGAGAACAACAAGCGGGATGAAACCGATTTTTTATTATCGGCTTCGTCCCGCTTTTTTACGACCCGACGTTTGCACGCAAACGCCGACAACCGGATCGCCGAGCCTGCGCCCACAGGCTCCCACCAGCATGGGAGAACTTGTCTTGAATAACCCCGCATTGAGCAAACCCGCGATATTGGCCCTGGAAGATGGCAGTGTGTTTCATGGAACTGCCATTGGCGCGGATGGAGTCACAAGCGGTGAGGTGGTGTTCAATACAGCCATGACCGGCTACCAGGAAATCCTCACCGACCCCTCTTACACCCGCCAAATCGTCACCCTGACTTACCCGCACATCGGCAACACTGGCATTAACTCTGAAGATGTAGAGTCCGCCTCGATTGCGGCAGCTGGCTTGGTAATTCGCGACCTCCCTTTGCTGGCCAGTAGCTTCCGTTCTGAGCAAACCCTCTCTGATTACCTGAAAAGCCACAACGTGCTGGGTATTGCGGATATCGATACCCGCCGCCTGACGCGTATTTTGCGCGATAAAGGTGCCCAGAACGGTGCGATTCTGGCGGGTGCCGATGCAGAAGGTGAGGATGCCGTCGAGCGGGCGCTGGCGGCGGCGAAGGCGTTCCCAGGCCTGAAGGGCATGGATTTAGCCAAGGAAGTCTCCTGCAAAGAGGCTTACGAGTGGTCGGAAGGCGAGTGGGCCTTGGGCGAAGGCTATGCGGATGCGAGCCAGGGCGAGCGCCCTTACCATGTGGTCGCGTTTGATTACGGCGTGAAGTTCAACATCCTGCGTATGCTGGCGGCGCGCGGCTGCCGCTTGACCGTGGTGCCGGCGCAAACGCCTGCGGCAGAGGTGCTGGCGATGAACCCGGATGGCGTGTTCCTGGCTAACGGCCCCGGCGACCCCGAGCCCTGTGACTACGCCATCAAAGCGATCCAGGAAGTGTTGGAAACCGACACGCCGGTGTTCGGCATTTGCTTGGGCCACCAGCTGCTGGCGCTGGCCTCCGGTGCCAAAACCGTCAAGATGGGCCACGGCCACCATGGTGCTAACCATCCGGTACAAGACCTAGATACCGGCACGGTGATGATCACCAGCCAGAACCATGGCTTTGCCGCCGATGAAGCCTCCCTGCCCAGCAACGTACGTGCCACGCACCGCTCGCTGTTCGATGGCACCCTGCAGGGCATTGAGCGTACCGACCGCCCGGCGTTTAGCTTTCAGGGCCACCCGGAAGCCAGCCCTGGCCCGCGCGATGTAGCGCCGCTATTTGATCGCTTTATCGCCATGATGCAGGCGCGCCGCTAAGTTAGCCGCGCTGCCTCTCATTGCCTAGTTACGCCGTTTTGATGCTCATCGTCACCACTTTTTGCGGGAACCGTTATGCCTAAGCGTACCGATATCAATAGCATTCTTATCATTGGCGCTGGTCCGATTGTCATCGGCCAGGCCTGCGAATTCGACTACTCTGGCGCTCAGGCGTGTAAAGCGCTGCGCGAAGAGGGTTACCGGGTTATTTTGGTCAACTCTAATCCGGCCACCATCATGACCGACCCTGCCATGGCCGATGCCACCTACATCGAGCCGATTACCTGGCAGGCGGTTGAGAAAATTATCGAAGTCGAGCGCCCGGACGCCATTCTCCCCACCATGGGCGGCCAAACCGCGCTGAACTGTGCGCTGGATCTTGAAAAACATGGCGTACTTGCTAAGTACAGTGTTGAGATGATCGGCGCCAACGCCGACGCCATTAATATGGCGGAAGACCGCGACCTGTTCGACCAAGCCATGAAGCGCATTGGCCTGGAGTGCCCGAAAGCCAAAGTGGCGCACACCATGGACGAGGCGTGGGAAATTCAGGCAGAGCTAGGTTTCCCAACAATTATTCGTCCTTCCTACACCATGGGTGGCTCCGGCGGCGGTGTGGCGTACAACAAGGAAGAGTTCGAAGAGATCTGTACCCGCGGTTTCGAGCTTTCCAATAACCACGAGCTGCTGATTGATGAGTCGCTGCTGGGTTGGAAAGAGTACGAAATGGAAGTGGTGCGCGACAAAAACGATAACTGCATTATCGTTTGCGCCATCGAGAACTTCGACCCCATGGGCGTCCACACCGGCGACTCCATCACTGTCGCGCCGGCACAAACGCTGACCGATAAAGAGTACCAGATCATGCGGGACGCGAGCCTCGCGGTACTGCGTGAAATCGGCGTGGAAACCGGCGGCTCCAATGTGCAGTTTGGCATGGACCCGAAAACCGGTCGTCTGGTCGTGATCGAGATGAACCCGCGTGTGTCGCGCTCGTCGGCGCTGGCATCGAAGGCCACCGGTTTCCCGATTGCTAAAATCGCCGCGAAGCTGGCGGTGGGTTACACCCTTGACGAGCTGCAGAACGATATTACTGGCGGTCAAACACCAGCGTCGTTTGAGCCGTCCATCGACTATGTCGTGACCAAAATTCCGCGCTTTACGTTCGAGAAATTCCCCCAAGCGAACGACCGCCTGACCACCCAGATGAAGTCGGTGGGTGAAGTGATGGCGATTGGCCGCACGTTCCAAGAGTCGCTGCAAAAAGCGCTGCGCGGTATGGAAACCGGTAACGACGGCCTCGACCCGATCATTACCGAGTTCACCGATGAAACGATGGCCCAGATTAAGGGCGAGCTGCAGGCCGCGGGTGCCGAGCGTATCTTCTTTGTGGCTGATGCTATGCGCGCTGGTATGAGCGTGGAAGAGATCTTTGCGCTGACCAACATCGACCGCTGGTTCCTGGTGCAAATGGAAGACCTGATTCTCACCGAAGCCGCCGTGTCCAAGCGCGCCCTGGCAGAGTTCTCGGCGCGTGAGCTGTTCCAGCTCAAGCGCAAGGGCTTCTCCGATGCGCGGCTGGCGAAGCTGCTGGGCGTCTCCGAGAAGGAGTTCCGCAAGACGCGTCAGGCAGCAGGCATTCGCCCGGTGTACAAGCGCGTGGACACCTGTGCCGCCGAGTTTGCTTCCGATACCGCCTACATGTACTCCACCTATGAAGAGGAGTGCGAAGCGGACGTGTCGGATCGCCAGAAGATCATGGTGCTGGGCGGTGGCCCGAACCGTATCGGTCAGGGTATCGAGTTCGACTACTGCTGTGTGCACGCCGCCTTCGCCATGCGCGACGACGGCTATGAAACCATCATGGTCAACTGCAACCCGGAAACCGTCTCCACCGACTACGACACCTCCGACCGTCTCTACTTCGAGCCGGTGACGCTGGAAGACGTGCTGGAAATCGCCGACAAGGAGAAGCCGGTGGGCGTCATCGTCCAGTTCGGTGGCCAAACCCCGCTGAAGCTGGCTCGCGAGCTGGAAGCCGCAGGCGTGCCGATCATCGGTACCACGCCGGACGCCATCGATCGCGCCGAAGACCGCGAGCGCTTCCAGGTGATGATCGACAAGCTCGGCCTGAAGCAGCCGCCCAACGCCACGGCCCGGAGCTTCGAAGAAGCCTTCACCAAGGCCGAGAAGATAGGCTACCCGCTGGTCGTGCGCCCCAGCTACGTACTAGGTGGCCGTGCCATGGAGATCGTCTACGATGCCTCCGAGCTCGAAAACTACATGACCAACGCGGTGAAGGTCTCTAACGACTCTCCGGTACTGCTGGATCACTTCCTGAGCGCGGCGGTGGAAGTGGATATCGATGCGGTCTCTGACGGCCAGCAGGTCGTGATTGGCGGTATCATGCAGCACGTCGAGCAAGCGGGCGTTCACTCCGGTGACTCCGCCTGCGCGCTGCCGCCTTACTCGCTGCCTGCCGACGTGCAGGACGAGATGCGTGAGCAGGTCAAGAAAATGGCCGTGGAGCTGGGCGTCAAAGGCCTGATGAACGTGCAGCTGGCCTGGCAGGATGGCGAGATCTACGTGATCGAGGTCAACCCTCGTGCATCGCGTACCGTGCCGTTTGTTTCCAAGTGCATCGGCACCTCGCTGGCGCAGATTGCCGCGCGCTGCATGGCTGGTAAGACGCTGGCCGAGCAGGGCTTCGAACGTGAGATAGTGCCGCACTTCTATAGCGTCAAAGAAGCGGTCTTCCCGTTCAACAAGTTCCAGGGCGTTGACCCGATTCTCTCGCCGGAGATGAAATCCACCGGTGAAGTGATGGGCTCGGGCGATACCTTCGCGGAAGCCTTTTTCAAGGCGCAGCTGGGCGCGGGCGAGGCGATCCCGGCGCTGGATGGCGACCGTAAAGCGTTCCTGTCGGTGCGTGAGCCTGATAAGCAGGGGATTATCGAAGTGGCCCGTTCTCTGCTAACATTGGGCTTCACACTTTGTGCAACACGCGGCACGGCAGCAGCGATTGAAGCCGCCGGGCTACCCGTGGAGCACGTCAATAAAGTCTACGAAGGCCGTCCCCATATCGTCGATCTGCTGAAGAACGACGAAATCGCCTACATCGTGAACACTACCGAAGGTCGTCAGGCAATTAACGACTCTTCGATCATTCGCCGTACTGCTCTCGCGCGCAAGGTGCCCTATGCGACCACCTTGGCGGGCGCTAATGCTGTTTGCATGGCGCTAGAGTACGGTAGGGAGATTACGGTGCGGCGCCTTCAGGATCTGCATGCAGGAGCAAGTCAATGAACAAGGTCCCGATGACGGTAGCGGGAGAAAAAAGCCTTCGCGAAGAGCTCAACCACTTGAAGGGCGAAGCTCGCCCTCAGGTGATTGCGGCCATCGCTGAAGCGCGTGAACACGGCGACCTAAAGGAGAACGCCGAGTACCACGCCGCCCGTGAACAACAGGGGTTTATTGAAGGCCGTATTCAGGAAATCGAGAGCAAGCTCTCTGGCGCCCAGGTGATTGATGTCACCAAGCTGCCGAAAACCGGCAAGGTGATTTTTGGGGTGACTGTGTCGCTCTTGAACCTGGATAGTGATGCCAGCGTTACCTATCGCATTGTTGGCGAAGATGAAGCCGACATTAAAGCGGGGCGTATTTCGGTCACTTCACCCATTGCGCGCGCGCTGATTGGTAAAGAAGAGGGCGATGTGGTGGTGGTGAAAACGCCCGGCGGCGACGTTGAGTACGAAATTGAGAGTGTTGAACACCTCTAATGTTGTGCGGATAGCGCCATAAAAAAGGCCCGATGCAGGTAGCTGCTTCGGGCCTTTTGACTTAGCGGCGCTTGGCGCCGTGTCAGCATAGTACTGTGTGCGTTAGTGCCGCCCGTGATGGTTCTCGAAGCGGGTAACGTTGGAGAGCTTGGGGTTAGCCTTTGGGTTGCGGCGATAAAGCAGCGCCATTTTGCCAATGGTTTGCACCAGCTCGGCGTTGCTGTCAGCCAGCAGCTCGTTGATCATCGCAGCGCGGTCATCCCGTTCGGGCAGAGCGAGTTTCACTTTAATCAGCTCGTGATCATTGAGCGCGCGGCTGAGTTCTGCGAGCAGATTTTCGGAGACGCCGTTCTCAGAAACGGTGACCACTGGGTTCAAATGGTGGCCAATGCTACGAAATGCTTTCTTTTGTGCCTGTGACAAGCTCATGGTATCTTGCGGTATCCCGGTTAGCGCTTAACGTTCCATCTTACGGTGAAATGCCGCTAAGTGAAAGCAATCACGTGAACGCGCCCATCTCTTATTCCAGTGTCAGATTCCCACATGCAGCAAAAGCCTCCAAGCCGTAAACATTCAGTGAGCAAAACCAGCAATAACTGGAAGAAAGAACATTTTGACGACCAGTACGTAAAACAGAGCTGGCAGGATGGCTACCGCTCCCGGGCGAGCTATAAGCTGCTAGAGCTGGATGAGAAGGATAAACTGTTTCGTAATGGTATGACGATCATTGATCTGGGGGCAGCCCCTGGTGGATGGAGCCAAATCGCTGCCGAAAAAGTCGGGCCAGAGGGCGTGGTTATCGCCTCTGATATTCTGGAGATGGATGCGCTGGCAGGGGTGGACTTTATTCAGGGCGATTTTACCGAGGAGAGCGTACTTAACGCGATTCTTGAGCGCCTGGGAAATCGTCCGGTAGACCTTGTTATGTCGGACATGGCCCCCAATATGAGTGGTATGGCAGCCATCGATCAGCCACAAGCGATGTATCTTGTCGAGCTGGCGTTGGAGTTGGCCCGTGAAACGCTCTCGCCCAAAGGGCGGTTTTTGGTAAAGGTCTTCCAGGGGGAAGGCTTTGACGCCTACCTAAAAGAGCTGCGCGGCAGTTTTGACCGCGTGGTTACCCGCAAACCGGATGCCTCCCGGGCGCGCTCCCGAGAAGTCTATTTTTTGGCGGAGGGTTTTCGCGGTTAAACCAGTGCTGGCAAGGCCCTGGTGTTATGGCAAAGTGCTATAGCAAAGATTTATCACCACGATTGCCAGACAGGCAAGCGTAAGGTGTGTCACATTATGTACATTGGACGAACGTGACACAGATGGCCCAAAGCCAAATGTGCTTTGGCAATGGTTGAACGTTAAGCTCTAGTGTAAGGTCAGAGTATTAGCGGTTAACTGACGGATTCTTGTAATGAGGGTAGCCCCTTGAACGATATGGCGAAGAACCTGATTCTGTGGTTGGTCATCGCGGCCGTTCTACTGACAGTGTTCAATAATTTCAGTACGGAAAGCGCACCGCAAACCACTAACTACTCCCAGTTTGTGCAGCAGGTGCAAAATCAGCAGATCCGCAGCGTCACCATCGATGGGTATACCATCACCGGTGAGCGCACGGATGGTTCGCAGTTCCAGACCATTCGTCCGGCGGCGGAAGATCCGAAGCTGATCGACGACCTGCTGAGCAACAATGTCACGGTGGTCGGCAAGGCGCCGGAGCAGCAAAGCATCTGGACGCGGCTACTGATTGCCAGTTTCCCGATCCTGCTCATTCTGGCGATCTTCATGTTCTTCATGCGCCAGATGCAAGGCGGTGCCGGTGGTGGCAAAGGCGGCCCGATGAGCTTTGGCAAATCCAAGGCGAAGCTGCTCTCCCAGGATCAGATCAAAACCACCTTTGCCGATGTCGCAGGCTGCGACGAAGCGAAGGAGGAAGTAGAAGAGCTGGTCGACTTCCTGCGCGATCCCACCAAGTTCCAACGCCTGGGTGGTACCATTCCCCGCGGCGTACTGATGGTGGGCCCGCCTGGTACCGGTAAAACGTTGCTGGCCAAGTCCATTGCGGGCGAAGCCAAAGTGCCTTTCTTCTCTATTTCAGGCTCTGACTTCGTTGAAATGTTCGTTGGTGTGGGTGCATCCCGCGTTCGTGACATGTTCGAGCAGGCCAAGAAGCAGGCGCCCTGCATTATCTTTATCGACGAAATCGATGCTGTTGGCCGCTCGCGCGGTACCGGCATGGGTGGTGGTAATGATGAGCGTGAGCAGACGCTGAACCAGCTGTTGGTGGAAATGGACGGCTTTGAAGCCAACGAGGGCATTATTGTCATCGCCGCCACCAACCGCCCGGACGTTCTTGACCCCGCGCTGCTGCGCCCGGGCCGCTTCGACCGTCAGGTAACCGTGGGCTTGCCGGATATCCGTGGCCGTGAGCATATTCTGGGCGTTCACCTGCGCAAGGTGCCGCTGGCGGATGACGTGAAGCCGCAGCTGATTGCCCGTGGTACGCCTGGCTTCTCCGGTGCCGACCTGGCCAACCTGGTGAACGAGGCTGCCCTGTTTGCGGCGCGTCGTAACAAGCGCCTGGTAGGCATGGAAGAGCTTGAGCTGGCCAAGGACAAGATCATGATGGGCGCTGAGCGCAAATCCATGGTCATGACCGATAAAGAGAAGCTCAATACCGCTTATCACGAAGCAGGCCACGCGATTATTGGCTTGGTCATGCCTGAGCACGATCCGGTCTACAAGGTGACGATTATTCCTCGTGGCCGCGCGCTGGGTGTGACGATGTTCCTGCCGGAAGAGGATCGCTACAGCCTGTCGCGCCAGCAAATTATCAGCCAGATCTGCTCGCTGTTTGGTGGCCGTATTGCCGAAGAGATGACGCTGGGTGCTAACGGTGTGACCACTGGTGCATCTAACGACATCAAGCGTGCCACTGAGCTGGCTCACAACATGGTGGCCAAATGGGGTCTCTCGGATGAGATGGGCCCGATCATGTACGATGAGGACGAGTCTCACCAGTTCCTCGGTGGCCCTGGTCAGGGCGGTGGTAAGCTGAAATCTGGAGAAACCACCGCGCGTCTTGATAAAGAAGTGCGCAAGATTATCGATGAGTGTTACGAGCAGGCGCGTCAGATTCTGCATGACAACCGCGACAAGCTGGATGCCATGGCAGAAGCGCTGATGAAGTTTGAAACCATCGACGCCAGCCAGCTTAAAGACATCATGGAAGGACGTGACCCGCGTCCGCCGGAAGGCTGGAACGACGGTGACTCCTCCGGTGGTGGAATGCGCATCAGCGACGATAAGCCAGAAGCGAAAGCGGATGACCAAGCGCCTAACGCGTCAAGCGATGAAGGCGAAGAGGGTGACGATGAGCCTCGCCGTCGTCCATCTGACCCGCTAGGTGGCCCTGCAGGTCCTTAATCAAGCCATACTGCTGGTGTTAGCAAAGGCGTCCCATATTGGGGCGCCTTTTTGTTATGCTGTGGGCCAATAGCAGTTACGTTTCTTTTCTATTTTTAGGCGGTAGCATGACACCGAACGTTGACCCTTCATCGCCTTCGCGCCAAGCAGAGAGTGCTTTGCAGCTGCGCTGTGGGCGCCATACGCTTGATCTTTCGTTTCCACGGGTGATGGGTATTTTGAACGTCACGCCTGATTCGTTCTCCGATGGTGGTCAGCATGTTGCCTTAGAAGATGCGCTACGCCACGCCGAGCGCATGCTGGCCGAAGGCGCTGCCTTGATTGATGTGGGCGGCGAATCGACCCGTCCAGGCGCTATGGCGGTTTCTGAGCAGCAAGAGCTAGACCGTGTCGCACCCGTAGTGGAAGCGCTGGTGCGCGAACTAGATGCGTTGGTATCGGTGGATACCAGCAGCGCCACGGTAATTCGTGAAGCCAGCGCTTTAGGGGCGGGGATGATTAACGATGTGCGTGCGCTAGAGCGCGAGGGCGCACTGGCAGCTGCTGCCAGCAGCGGTTTGCCTGTGTGTCTGATGCACCGCCAGGGTGAGCCGCAGAACATGCAGCACTCTCCTGAGTACAGCGAGCCCGTAGAGCGTGCGGTCGCGGCGTATTTATCCGAGCGTATCGATGCTTGTGAAGCAGCAGGGCTGCGCCGTCATCGTCTTTTGATCGACCCTGGCTTTGGGTTTGGCAAAACCGTCGAGCATAATCTGCGTTTGCTCAAGTATATGGAGTCGCTGCTCGCGTTTGATCTGCCGATATTGGTAGGCATGTCACGTAAAAGCATGATTGGCAAAGTGCTGGGTCGTCCGGTGGAAGAACGGTTAGCTGGCGGCTTGGCTTTGTCGGCTATGGCGGTTGAGCGTGGGGCGAGCATTCTACGAGTGCATGATGTTGGGCCTACAGTGGATGCTGTGAATATGGCTTGGGCGGTACTACAAGAGGGCTGTGAGCCGCCCGTTGATAAGGAACTCTCGTTATGACACGACGCTATTTTGGTACTGACGGTATTCGCGGTACCGTGGGTCAAGCACCGATTACCGCTGATTTTATGCTCAAGTTGGGGTGGGCCGCTGGGCAGGTGCTGCGCCGTGAAAAGGGCCGCACGCGGGTATTAATTGGTAAAGACACGCGTATTTCTGGCTATATGTTTGAGTCGGCGCTGGAAGCGGGGCTTTCAGCCGCCGGTGTGGATGTTTCCCTGTTAGGGCCGATGCCCACGCCTGGGATCGCTTATCTCACACGTACCTTCCGGGCGGATGCGGGCATTGTGATTTCAGCTTCTCATAATCCGTTTGACGATAACGGCATTAAGTTTTTCTCCGCAGAAGGCAAAAAGCTGCCGGATGACGTGGAAGGCCGCATTGAAGCGATGCTGGAAGCCCCGTTGACCACCGCCGATGCAGCGCAGCTAGGTAAGGCGGCACGCATTGACGATGCCGCAGGCCGCTATATTGAGTTCTGTAAATCTACCCTGCCGGACCGACTTAGTCTGCACGGACTGAAAGTGGTATTGGATTGCGCCCACGGTGCCACTTACCATATCGCGCCCAGCGTTTTTCGCGAGCTAGGGGCGGAAGTGAGCGTGATTGGCGCCGCGCCAGATGGATTAAATATCAACCACCATGTGGGATCGACACACCCAGCAGCGCTGCGGGCGGCGGTAATTCAGCAAGGGGCGGATTTAGGCATTGCTTTCGATGGCGATGGCGACCGTGTACTGCTCGTTGATGCGGATGGTCGTGAGGTCGATGGCGACGATATTTTGTACTTAATCGCCCGTGACCGTTTTGAGCGCGGCCTTCTGGAAGGCGGAGTGGTCGGCACGCTGATGAGTAACTTCGGCCTGGGGATGGCATTAGACCGGCTCGGTATCCCGTTCCAGCGTGCCAAAGTAGGCGACCGCTTCGTGATGGAAATGATGGCAGCCAACGGCTGGGAGCTGGGCGGCGAAGCGTCGGGACACATTGTCTGTGGCCACGTACAAACGACCGGTGATGGTATTGTGTCAGCCTTGCAGGTGCTGGGGTTAATGGTGCGGGAGCAAAAACCGTTACCATCGCTGCTGAAAGGGCTGGAAAAAGTGCCGCAATCACTGGTTAATGTGCGCTTGCCCGCAGGGTTGAATGCCAAAGAGGTTATGGCTGCCCAACCGCTGTTGGATGCTGTGGCTGCATTAGAGGCTGAATTAGGGGACCAAGGGCGGGTACTGCTGCGCCCATCCGGCACCGAGCCATTAATCCGCGTAATGGTGGAAGGACGCGCTCATTTGGATGTGGATCGCTTAGCTAATAAGCTGGCAGGTCAAGTGCAGGCGCTACTCGGCTAGCATGCTGGGTCGTGAATAGCCGTCCTTGCTTGGCAGAGCGCGTCCTGCTTGTCACTGGGCTTGCAACAGCGGTTGTCTTGACAAGGCGGCTCCTATACCATTTTGCTCCACCTTGAGTGAGGATTATCCATGCGTACGCCATTAATCGCCGGTAACTGGAAAATGAACGGTTCTGCGGCGTTGATTGAGTCGTTTGGCAAAACGTTTGCTTCTGCTGCGCTGCCCGCCAATATCGACGTGGTGGTCATTCCGCCGTTTCCCTATCTAGACGCTGCGCGCCATGCGTTCAGCAACACGCCGCTGCAGTTAGGGGCGCAAACGCTTAATCCTCATCACTCCGGGGCACATACCGGGGAAGTGAGCGGTAGCATGCTCAAAGAGTTTGGTGTGGCCTACGTGTTGGTGGGGCATTCTGAGCGCCGCCAGCTTTACCGCGAAAGCGACGAGCAGGTGTTTGACCGTCTGTTGGCAGCCCTTGATACTGGGCTGACGCCTATTCTATGCGTGGGTGAAACGCTGGAAGAGCGCGATGCAGGCCGCACGATGGACGTTGTGTTGCGCCAAGTAGGCTATATCATGGCTCGCTTAGCACCAGAGCAGCGTCTGCAAATCGTTATTGCCTACGAGCCTGTGTGGGCGATAGGTACCGGCCGTACGGCCACGCCAGAGCAGGCGCAAGAGGTCATGGCAGGCATTCGTGCCTATCAGGCAGGGTTTGATGCGTCGCTTGCCGAGCAGCTGAAACTGCTTTACGGCGGTAGCATGAACGCAAGTAACGCGGCTGAGCTGCTCGCCCAGCCGGACATCGACGGCGGTTTAGTGGGCGGTGCCTCGCTTAAAACCGACGATTTCTACGCCATTTGTCAGTCAGCAGGATAACTCCATGCAAGTTGCAATTCTTATGGTTCACGTGGTGATTGCGGTCGCCTTGGTTGTACTCATCCTGCTCCAGCAGGGAAAAGGTGCCGAAGCAGGCGCAGCCTTTGGTGGTGGTGCGTCGCAAACGGTTTTCGGCTCGCGGGGCAGTGGTAACTTCCTGTCGCGTACCACCGGTATTTTAGCCGCTGGCTTTTTTGTGACCTCGATGGCTCTAGCATACTTTGCCACTCAGGCAGGCCAAGCGCCGGAAGCCGGTATTCCTGATGCGCGGCTGATCGAACAGCAGCAAAACATTCCAATGCTTGACGACTCCCCTGCAAGTATGGATAATACCGCGCCAGTGCTAGAGGAAAGCAGCGAGTAACTTCTTGATGTCGCTTTCTTTAGCCTCCCCTGATGCCGAAGTGGTGGAATTGGTAGACACGCTATCTTGAGGGGGTAGTGACCGTATGGTCGTGCGGGTTCAAGTCCCGCCTTCGGCACCATCTGTTTCGCTGGTTTACCAGCTTCCCAGAATGTCAGGATTGGCACCTGAGGCGAAAGACGCATTTGAAAAAGTTTTTGAAACAAGTTCTTGGAATGAGTTCTTGACGTAAGCCTTTCAAGTGTCTATTATCGTCGACCTAGATTGATGCGGGGTGGAGCAGTCTGGTAGCTCGTCGGGCTCATAACCCGAAGGTCATCGGTTCAAATCCGGTCCCCGCTACCATTTATCTAGTAGCATGGTTTAGGATCAACGGCATGTATTAAGGTGCTTTTGAGCTGCGAAAAATTCGCGACATGTTGCTAAAATGGTACTACAGGTTTCTTTTGAAAAGCCCCTTCCTGTGAAGGGGCTTTTTGTTAGTAGCTTTTTGTAACTGGTTTTTTGTAAACAGCTTTTATGAAGAGCTTTTTGCGAGCCAAGCGTGTCTCAAGAGCGGATGTTGTTCGAGTAGCCAGAGACACATTCCCAGGTAATGCCAATCAGCCACCTAGCTTTTCTTACGACTCCTGGCCAGGTGCCTGATGCAACGGCTATAGGAGCTTTGTCTGTGGCCACAAAACACGCTGCGCTTCACGCGCTGATCGAACCTGTCGTTGCCGCCATGGGCTTCGAGCTATGGGGTATCGACCATATTTCCCAGGGCAAGCATTCGCGGCTGGTGATTTACATCGAGCGCGAGAGCGGTGTCAGCGTGGAAGACTGCGCTGATATTAGCCGCCAAGTCAGTGCCGTGATGGATGTGGAAGACCCCATTCCCGGCGAATACCGCTTGGAAGTCTCGTCGCCCGGCATGGCACGTCCCCTTTACTCCCTGGATCACTTTATCCGCTATCAGGGCCACCAGGTCGCTCTGAAGCTACGTGTCGCGTTCGATGGGCGACGCAAATACCAAGGGCTCCTCGCAGGTGTCGAGGGCGATGAAGTGCTACTGCAACTGGAAGGCGAAGAGTACTGCTTTCCTATCGAAAGCATCGATTCTGCGCACGTTGTCCCGCAGTTCGACGAATAACACGGGTCGCGGCTTCCGGCAGGCGCCGGGATGATGCACAAAAGGACAGGTTTTCTGGCGAGGCAAACGCATGAGTAAAGAAATTTTAATGGTCGTGGACGCGATCTCTAATGAAAAAGGCGTCCCCCGCGATGTCATCTTCGAAGCGGTAGAAGCCGCGCTGGCCAGCGCGTCGCGTAAGCGTTTTGAGCACGAAGAAGCCAATGTGCGCGTGCATATTGATCGCCGCACCGGTGACTACGAGACGTTCCGCTACTGGACCGTGGTCGAAGATGACGAATTCGAAACGCCAGACTATGAAATCAAGCAGAGCATTGCCGAGCAGCGCGACCCGCCGCTGAAGCTGGGCGATGTGGTCGAGCAAAAGATCGAAAACGCTGTGTTCGGGCGTATCGCCGCGCAAACTGCCAAGCAGGTCATCGTGCAGAAAGTGCGCGAAGCCGAGCGTGCCGAAGTCGTGCGTCAGTACGCTGACCGTGAAGGCGAACTCGTTGCGGGTATCGTTAAGAAGACCACCCGTGACGGCCTGATCATTGATCTGGGAGAAAACGCCGAAGCGTTTTTGCCGCGTAACGAGATGATCCCCGGCGAGCGCTACCGGATGAACGAGCGTGTTCGCGCGCTGCTGGTCAAGGTTGACCCGGACGCTCGCGGTGCGCAGCTGCAACTCTCACGCACCTGCCCTGAATTCATCATTGAGCTGTTCAAAATTGAGGTGCCGGAAATCGCCGAGCAGCTGATTGAAATCAAAGGTGCTGCTCGCGACCCCGGCTCACGTGCCAAGATCGCAGTGAAAACCAACGACCGCCGCATTGATCCGGTCGGTGCCTGCGTCGGTATGCGTGGCTCACGGGTTCAGGCGGTATCATCTGAGCTGAAAAACGAGCGTGTAGATATCGTTCTGTGGGACGACAACCCGGCTCAACTGGTGATCAACGCCATGGCGCCGGCCGACGTGGCCTCGATCTTGGTGGACGAGGATGCGCACGCTATGGACGTCGCCGTGGCACAGGACAACCTGGCACAGGCCATTGGCCGTAGCGGCCAGAACGTGCGTTTGGCGTCTGAATTGACCGGCTGGCGGATCAACGTCATGACCGAAGATGAAGCGGAGTCCAAGCGCGAGCAGGAAATCGACAGCCTGGTGGATTCCTTTGTTCATCATCTGGGGGTCGATGATGAGGTCGCTCGCCTGCTAGTGGAGGAAGGGTTTACCACCCTGGAAGAAGTTGCCTACGTGCCGCTGGAAGAGATGCTCGAAATCGAAGAGTTCGACGAAGAGCTGGTGGAAGAGCTGCGTGCACGCGCAAAAGACGAGCTGCTGACGATGGCGATTGCCTCGGAAGAAGCGCTGGACGGTGCCCAACCAGCGGATGACCTGCTGGAGATGGACGGTATGGAGCGCCACCTGGCCTTCATTCTGGCCAGCCGCGGTATCGTCACAATGGAAGATCTCGCCGAGCAGTCTGTCGACGATCTGGTCGATATCGAGGAGTTGGACGAAGCGCGCGCAGCGGCACTGATCATGACTGCCCGTGCGCCCTGGTTTGAAGTCGATGACACATCGGATTCAAACACACAGTAAACAGGTCACGGGCTGAGGAGGGTCACTATGTCAGATATGACAGTTAAAGATTTTGCAGTAAAGGTGGGCCGCGATGTGCCCCGCCTATTGGAACAGATGAAAGAAGCTGGCTTGAAGCATGCTTCAGAAAGCGACGCCGTGTCTGAAGATGACAAGCAGACACTGCTAAGCTTTTTGAAGAAAAGCCACGGCGGCGGCGACAGCGAACCGAGCAAAAACCGTATTACGCTGACCCGTAAAACTCGCAGCCGCATCAAGACCGGCGAGCGCGGTAAAACGATCGAAGTACAGGTTCGTAAGAAGAAAACCTACGTTAAGCGCGAAGACGATGAGAAGCCGAAGGCGCCTGAGCCCAAGCACTCTGGCCCGCGTCAGTTGGTAGGCGATATGGCGGAAGCAGAAGCAGAGCGTAAAGCGCGCGATGCCCGCGTCGCTGAAGAGAAAGCCGCCGCTGCGAAAGCCAAAGCTGCCGAAGACGCCGCGCGTAAAGAAGCGGAAGAGAAGGCCAAAGCCAAAGCCGCTGCAGTGCCGGATATCGAAGTGCCCGAGCTTGAAATCGACGACACGCCGGTAGCCGATGATCTGCCGCCGGCACCGCCGAAAGAGGGCCGTACCGATCGTCGTACTGCGCCGCCGAAAAAGGCAGCCGCGAAGAAGAAAGGTCGTGACGACGACGATGATCGTGGCGATCGCGAAGAGCGTAAGCGCGGCGGCGGCAAGAAAGTGAAGCGTGCCGAGCGCCGTGGCGGACGTCGTGGTGGTGCTAGCCAAAGTGGTAATGGCAAGCACGGCTTCCAGAAGCCGACGCAGCCGATCGTTCGTGAAGTCTCGATCCCTGAGTCGATCAGCGTTGCTGAGCTGGCCGACAAGATGTCGATCAAGGCTAACGAAGTCATCAAGGCCATGTTCACCATGGGTGCTGCGGTGACCATCAACCAAACAATCGACCAGGATACAGCGGCGATTGTGGTGGAAGAGATGGGCCACAAGGTCAAACTGGTGAAAGATGACGCGCTGGAAACGGAAATGCTGGAAGGCATCTCCTACGAAGGCGAAGAGATCACCCGCTCACCGGTCGTCACCGTCATGGGTCACGTTGACCACGGTAAGACCTCGCTGCTGGACTATATCCGTCGTGCGAAAGTCGCCACTGGCGAAGCGGGCGGTATTACCCAGCACATCGGTGCCTACCATGTGGAAGATGACCACGGTGGCGTGACCTTCCTGGATACCCCGGGTCACGCGGCGTTTACCGCCATGCGTGCTCGCGGTGCGAAAGCCACCGACGTGGTCATCCTGGTGGTGGCGGCCGACGACGGCGTCATGCCGCAAACCATCGAAGCCGTCGAGCACTCGAAAGCTGCTGGTGTACCGATGGTCGTGGCCGTGAACAAGATCGATAAGCCCCAGGCCGATCCTGATCGTGTCAAGAACGAGCTGTCTCAGCACGGCGTCATCTCGGAAGAGTGGGGCGGCGATACGCAGTTCGTTCACGTCTCTGCGAAGAGCGGTGAAGGCATCGAAGACCTGCTGGAAGCGATTCAGCTCGTGTCCGAGGTTCTCGAACTCAAAGCCGTTCCGTCGGCACCGGGTAAAGGGGTCGTCGTCGAGTCACGTTTGGATAAAGGCCGCGGTCCCGTGGCGACCGTGCTGGTACAAAACGGTACGCTGAAGAAGGGCGATATCGTCCTGGCTGGCCTGCATTACGGTCGCGTACGTGCGCTGACCAACGAGCTAGGCAAGCAGGTCGATACCGCTGGCCCCGCCATGCCAGTAGAGATCCAGGGTCTCGACGGCACGCCGGATGCCGGTGATGACTTCATGGTAGTCGCCGACGAGAAGAAAGCCCGCGAAGTGGCTAACTTCCGTCAGGGTAAATACCGCGAAGTGCGTCTGGCACGTCAGCAGAAGGCCAAGCTGGAGAACATGTTCAGCCAGATGGGCCAAGACGAAGTGGCCAAGGTCAACATCGTCCTCAAAGCCGACGTACAGGGCTCGCTGGAAGCGATCAAAGGCGCCTTGGAAGAGCTCTCCACCGAAGAAGTACAGGTGGCCGTGGTCTCCTCTGGTGTGGGGGGGATCACCGGTACCGACGCCAACTTGGCGCTGGCCTCGGAAGCCATCGTGGTGGGCTTCAACGTCCGTGCCGATGCCGCTGCTCGTGAGATCATCGAGCGTGAAGGTCTGGATCTGCGCTACTACAGCGTCATCTACCACCTGATCGACGAAGTCAAACAGGCGATGAGCGGTATGCTCGCCCCCGAGTGGAAAGAAGAGATCGTGGGTGTGGCCGAAGTACGCGACGTGTTCCGCGCGCCGAAGATCGGTGCGGTGGCTGGCTGTATGGTCGTCGAAGGCACCGTGTCGCGCAGCAAGCGTATCCGCGTTCTGCGTGACAACGTGGTCATCTACGAAGGTGAGCTCGAATCGCTGCGCCGCTTCAAAGACGACGTACAAGAAGTGCGTAACGGCATGGAGTGTGGCATCGGCGTGAAGAACTACAACGATGTCCAGGTCGGCGACAAGATCGAAGTCTTTGACCAAGTGAAGGTCGAGCGCAGCCTGTAAGGCCGCGCGAGGAGCAACCATGCGCGAATTTAAGCGTACCGACCGAGTAGCCGACCAGCTCCAAAAGGAGCTGGCGGTACTGATCCAACGCGAAGTGAAAGATCCGCGCTTGGGCATGGTCACGGTGAGCGGGGCCACCGTTAGTCGTGACCTTGGCTACGCCGATATCTACGTCACCCTGCTGGGTGAACAGGATCCCGAGCGTATCAAGGAGAACCTGCAGGTACTGAAACGTGCAGCAGGGTTTCTGAGAAGCCAAATCGCCCAGCGCATCAAGCTGCGTCACGTACCCGAACTGCGCTTTCATTTCGATGAAAGTGTGGTGCGCGGCCAGCACCTCTCATCGCTGATCGACGAAGCGGTCTCTTCTGACCGTGCCCGTCAAGCGGAAGACGAGGGCGGCAGTGAAGAGCAAGGTGAGGAGGCGCGCTAATGCCCCGTCGCCGTCGCGGATTACCGGTCAATGGCGTGGTGCTGCTGGATAAGCCGAAAGGCCTCTCCAGCAATCACGCGCTGCAGCGTGTGCGCCGTCTCTTTGAGGCGCAAAAAGCCGGGCATACCGGCACGCTGGACCCGATGGCGACAGGCTTGCTGCCTATCTGCCTGGGGGAGGCCACCAAGTTTTCCGCGCATCTGCTGGAAGCCGACAAGATGTATCGCACCCGGGTCGAACTGGGGGTGATCACCGATACCGGCGATGCCGAAGGCACTGTGCTGGAGCGGCGCGAGGTGCCAAACCTTGCGGTCGAGGACATCGAATCTGTCTTGACGCGTTTTCGCGGCGAGATCGATCAGGTGCCGCCCATGTACTCGGCGCTCAAGCATCAGGGTAAAAAGCTCTACGAGTTGGCCCGCGAGGGGAAACAGGTTGAACGTGCAGCGCGGCGGGTAAGCGTGTATGATGCGCGCCTGCTTTCGTTCGAGGGCACGGCGTTCGAGCTGGAAGTCAGCTGCAGCAAAGGCACGTACATCCGCACGTTGGCGGAAGACATTGGCCACGCGCTGGGCTGTGGTGCCCATATCAGTCAGCTACGTCGGCTCAAAACCGGGCCGTTCGATGGTGATGCGATGTGGACACTCGAGGCACTGGAAGCACTGGCTAGCCAAGCCGACCGCGAGGCGGAACTGATGCCCGTGGATGTGCTGGTCGATCACCTGCCGTCGCTTAGCGTCGATGACACCTCGTTTGGCCGACTGGCCCACGGACAGTCAGCCGAGCTCACCGTCGATGAATTGGCACCCGATGCGTTGGCACGACTTTATCACGCCGAGACGTTTATCGGCCTTGGCGTTGTAAAAGGGCCGCAGGAAGTGGCCCCCAAGCGGCTGTTAAGTACGGTCGCTCGTTCGTAATATCGCGGTAAAACGTTGCAAGGATGTAACGATTTGCGCGAAAATAGTCGCTTGAGACTGCAAATATGCGTGGTCTCACCCATTCATTTTTAGGCATATTGCTTACTGGAGAGACAGATGGCATTAACCGCTGAGAAAAAGGCCGAGATCGTCAACGAATACGGCCGCGGCGATAACGATACCGGTTCCCCTGAAGTTCAGGTTGCACTGCTGAGCGCCAACATCAACGGCCTGCAGGACCACTTCAAAACCAACAAGCAGGATCACCACTCCCGTCGTGGTCTGATCCGCATGGTAAACCAGCGTCGTAAGCTGCTGGACTACCTGAAGCGTAAAGATTTCGAACGCTATCAGTCTCTGATTCAGCGTCTGGGTCTGCGCCGCTAAGTTCTTAACGGCAATGATTCGAAACGGGCAGCTCCTTGTGGGCTGCCCGTTTTTTTGTTTCTGGTAGCCGTACGGCGCGTCAACGCCTAGAATGGTGGCGAGTCAAACGACCCAAGCGAAAAGACAAGTAGCTATTAATGTTAAAGGAAGTAGCCGTGAATCCGGTCAAAAAAACGTTCCAATACGGTCGCAGCACCGTCACCCTCGAAACTGGGCGTATCGCTCGCCAAGCCACTGGTGCCGTGATGGTCACCATGGACGAAACCGTCGTGCTGTGTACGGTGGTGGCGAAGAAAGATGTGAACCCAGGCCAGCCCTTTTTCCCGCTCTCGGTACACTACCAAGAGAAGACCTACGCCGTGGGTAAAATCCCCGGCGGCTTCTTTAAGCGTGAAGGTCGCCCGACGGAGAAGGAGACCCTCACGTCGCGTTTGATCGACCGCCCGATTCGCCCGCTGTTTCCGAAAGGCTTCATGAACGAAGTGCAGGTGATCTGTACCGTTCTATCCACCGACCGTAATCACGATCCGGACATCGCGGCCATGCTGGGCACCTCGGCGGCGCTGAGCATTTCTGGCGTACCGTTTAACGGCCCGATTGGCGCTGCTCGCGTTGGTTTCAACGAAGAGCAAGGCTACTTCCTGAATCCCACCGTCGAAGAGCTGACCACCTCCGAGCTGGACATGGTGGTGGCCGGTACCGAAAACGCCGTGCTGATGGTGGAGTCCGAAGCGCAAGAGTTGCTCGAAGACGAAATGCTGGGTGCCGTACTGTTTGGCCACCAGGAGATGCAAGTCGCGATCGACGCCATTAAAGAATTGACTGCCGACGCTGGTAAGCCGCGCTGGGAGTGGCAGGCGCCGGCAGAAAACGTTGCCTTGAAAACGGCCATGGCCGATGCTTTTGAAGCCAAAGTGGGTGAGGCGTACCGCATCACCGATAAAATGCAGCGCCAAGATGCACTCGCAGCGCTGAAAGACGCGGCCGTCGAACAGTTAGCGGCTGCCGAAGGCGAAGAGGAAGCGGAAGGCAAGTTCAGCAAGGATGACGTGAAAGGCGCGTTCGCAGCGCTTGAGAAGCGTGTGGTGCGCTCCCGCGTGGTCAAGGGCGAGCCGCGTATCGATGGCCGCGACAACGTCACCGTGCGTCCGCTGAACATCGAAGTCGGCGTGCTGCCGAAAACTCACGGCTCAGCCATCTTCACCCGTGGTGAGACCCAGGCCATTGCGGTCGCAACACTCGGCACGCTGCGCGATTCGCAGCTCATCGAGTCGCTGGAAGGCGAGCGTAAAGACCGCTTCATGCTGCACTACAACTTCCCTCCCTACTCGGTGGGTGAAGCGGGCTTCATGGGTGGCCCAAAGCGCCGTGAAATCGGCCACGGCCGTTTGGCGCGTCGCGGTGTCCAAGCGATGCTGCCATCCGAAGAAGAGTTCCCCTACACCATCCGTGTGGTGTCGGAAATCACCGAATCCAATGGCTCTAGCTCCATGGCGTCCGTGTGCGGTTCCTCGCTGGCGTTGATGGATGCGGGCGTTCCGCTGAAAGCCCCGGTGGCGGGTATTGCCATGGGCCTCGTCAAAGACGAAGACGGCTACGCGGTGCTGACCGATATCCTGGGTGACGAAGACCACCTGGGTGACATGGACTTCAAAGTGGCCGGTTCTGAAGAGGGCGTCACTGCCCTGCAGATGGACATCAAGATCGAGGGCATCAACGAAGAGATCATGGAGACTGCGCTGCAACAGGCCCACGATGCGCGCATCGGTATCCTGGCGCAGATGAACGCCGTGATCAGCCAGAGCCGTAACGAGGTGTCGGAAAACGCCCCTTCCATGGCGACGATCAAAATCGATCCGGACAAGATTCGCGACGTCATCGGCAAGGGCGGCGCCACCATTCGTAAGATTTGCGAAGACACCGGCGCATCGATCGATCTTGATGACGATGGCACCGTTCGCATCTACGCCGAAGACAAAGCCGCTGCCAAGAAAGCGATCGATACCGTACTGGCGATCACCGCCGAAGCGGAAATCGGCAAGCTGTACAAAGGCAAGGTCGTACGTATCGCCGACTTTGGTGCGTTCGTGAACATCATGCCGGGAACCGATGGCCTGGTGCACATCTCGCAAATCGTCCAGGAGCGCGTCAATAACGTGCGCGACTTCCTGAACGAAGGCGACGATGTCATCGTGAAGGTGTTGGATATCGACAACCGCAACCGCGTGAAGCTCTCGATCAAAGAGATCACCGAAGAAGAGAAAGCAGCGTTTGAAGCTGCCGAGGCGGACGTCGCTAGCTAACGAGTGCTCAGCGTAGGATTTACCGCCCCCGCAGCCCTTGGCTGTGGGGGCGGTGTCGTTTTGATAGGTCAGGAATGTGAGGACATAGCATGGAGCAGCAGGAATCGCCGCGTTGGTGGGCGGTGGTGGCCGTGATGATCGGCATTTTTTTGTTGGTGACCGCAGAGCAACTACCCATCGGTTTGCTCTCTCAGGTGGCAGAATCGATGGGCGTGACCCCAGGTATGGCAGGGTTGATGGTGACGGTGCCCGGCGTCGTGGCGGCGTTTTCAGCGCCGCTGCTACCGGTGGCGGTAGGGCGTCTCGATCGCCGTATCATGCTGACGCTGATGATGGCAGTGATGGTGCTGGGCAGCGTGCTCTCCGCCATGGCCAGCAACTTTGCCCTACTGTTGGCGGCGCGAGTGTTGGTGGGGATCAGTATCGGCGGTTTTTGGGCCATTGCGGGCAGTATTGCGCCACGTCTGGTGCCTAGCGATCAGGTGTCGCGGGCCATGACCATCATTTTTGGCGGCGTGGCGGCGGCCTCGGTGCTCGGCGTACCGTTGGGCACGCTGCTGGGTGATATCAGTAACTGGCGCGTGGCCTTTGGTGCCTTGGGGGGCTTGAGTTTGCTCACGGCGTTGGCGCTTTGGCGCTGGCTACCGCCACTGCCGCCCCGCGAGCCAGTAAGGTTACGGATGCTTGCGCAACAGCTAAAGAATCGTGGCGTGCGGGTAGCGGTGCTGACCACGGGCTTTGTGGTGGTTGGCCACTTTGCCGCTTATACCTTTATCAGCCCGATCCTTCAGGAGATTAGCGGTATTGCCCAGCGTCACGTCGGAAGCTTGCTGTTGCTCTACGGGGCGGCGGGGATTTTGGGCAATATCGCGGCGGGTGTCTTTGCTGGGCGACATCCCTACCGTGCGGTGCTGGCGATTCCCAGCCTACTGCTGGTAGTCGTGGCGCTATTCCCACTATTAGGTGTTCAGCCCACTAGCGGCGTTATGCTGCTGATGGTGTGGGGCGCAGTCTTTGGCAGTGTGTCGGTGAGCATTCAAACTTGGATACTGCGCACCGCGCCTAACACGGAAGCCGCCACGGCGCTGATGGCATTTGTCTTTAATATGTCGATTGGCCTGGGAGCTATGGTAGGTGGCCAAGTGGTTGATACCACCAGCCTGCCCATGGCCATGTGGGCGGCATCAGGGCTGTTTCTGTTGGGGATGCTATTGGTATGGCGCACACCCTCGCGCATTGTGGGGGAGAAGCGTCGCTAATGGCTTGGCAAGACCAGTGAAAAAAATGCCCCCGCGTGGCGGGGGCACTCTCTCTACGTTCCGCTTAAGAGGTGTTACGGACGCTCAATCGCCAGTGCAACCCCTTGGCCACCGCCAATACATAGCGTCGCCAAGCCTTTTTTGGCATCGCGGGCGATCATTTCGTGGAGCAGTGTCACCAGCACGCGGCAGCCCGACGCACCAATAGGGTGACCTAGCGCGATGGCGCCGCCGTTGACGTTCACCTTCGACGTGTCCCAGCCCAGCTCTTTATTGACCGACAGCGCTTGAGCAGCGAAGGCTTCGTTGGCTTCAACGAGGTCCAGGTCATCCAAGCTCCAGCCTGCTTTTTCCAAGCAGCGGCGTGTTGCCGGGGCTGGGCCAATACCCATAATGGCCGGGTCGACGCCTGCGTTGGAGTAGGCGGCAATGCGGGCTAGGGGCTCCAGGCCAAGCTCTTTGGCTTTTTCCGCCGAGCAGAGCATAACCACGGCCGCGCCGTCGTTCAGCGACGAGGCGTTACCCGCCGTCACGGTGCCGTCTTTCTTGAACGCAGGACGCATCCCGGCCAGCTTGTCTGCCGTGACTTCACGAGGGTTTTCGTCGGTATCGAAGACCACCGGGTCGCCTTTACGCTGCGGCACCTCGACCGGGACAATCTGGCTTTTGAATTTGCCCTCTTTGATGGCGGCAGCAGCTTTTTGCTGGGAAGCGGCGGCAAATTCGTCCATGGCTTCTCGCGTGATACCGTACTTCTCTGCCAGGTTCTCGGCCGTGATGCCCATGTGGTAGTTATTGAACGCATCCCACAAGCCATCGTGCACCATGGAGTCGATAGCCTTCCAGTCGCCCATGCGCTGGCCGTTGCGCGAGTTCGGCAGAATATGGGGAGAGGCGGACATGTTCTCCTGACCACCGGCCAGCACGATCTCGGCATCGCCGCAGCGGATGGCTTGAGTCGCCAGGTGCAGCGCTTTGAGGCCAGAGCCACACACTTTGTTGATCGTCATGGCCGGTACGGTGTCTGGCAGGCCTGCCTTGATGGCTGCTTGGCGCGCCGGGTTTTGGCCAACGCCTGCGGTGAGCACTTGGCCCAGTAGCACTTCATCGATTTGCGCAGGAGCCACCCCAGTGGAAGCCATAATATCTTTAATCACTAGTGCGCCCAGGTCGCTGGCAGGAATACCAGCGAGTGATCCACCAAAGCTACCTACGGCGGTGCGGCGTGCCGCCACAATGACCACGTCTTGCATACGATGACTCCTTGAGTAAGTGTTGCATCGTTCCTATGGCAGATAGACGTCGCTGCCTATCCGTTGTTATTAACATCGTTATTAGCGTGTATTGACAGGCTTGGCTATCAGCATAGGGGAAGGTTGTGCATTGCGGCAATACGCTTTTTTGGCAAATAAAAACAGGCCGATCAACGGCCCGTTAAATAACAACGCATTCTCAGGTGATTAGCTTATGCCAATTGGACCGGAATGGCGTTGCTGGTATGGCTAACGTGGTTGCCTTCTTGGAGGTACACCAGCGCAGGCTGATGGTTTTCAAGTTCGGCTTCTGAGTAGTGGGCGTAGCTGCAAATAATGATGCGGTGCCCTGGCGAGGCTAGGTGCGCCGCTGCGCCGTTGATCGAGATCAAACGTGACCCCTCTTCGCCACGAATGGCATAAGTGGTGAAGCGCTCGCCGTTCTCCACGTTATAAATCTGAATCTGTTCATTTTCGCGGATACCGGCCATATCCAGCAGTTCGCCGTCGATGGCGCACGAGCCTTCGTAATTGAGAACGGCGTGGGTAACGCGGGCCATGTGCAGCTTGGCTTTGAGCATAATGGTATGCATAGAAACTCCTGGGTAAAGAGCTAGCCTGACGGGCTAGTCAGTGGCAGCGCTAGGAAGCTGCACGCTGAGATTGTCGATAAGCCGGGCTGGGCCGAGCTTGGCGGCGGCTAAGAGCACGGCATGGCGCGTGGAGACCGCCACAGGTTTTAGGGTGGCATCCCGCAGCTCAAGATAGTCCGGCGTAAAACCGGCATCATACAGCGCGGTTTTACCCCGTTGTAGTACCTGTTCGGCGGATTCGCCTTGGGCCAGCGCATCACGTAGCTCGCACAGCGTACGGTAGAGCGTGGGCGCTATGGCGCGCTCCTGCTCGCTGAGGTAGCCATTACGTGAGGAGAGCGCCAAGCCATCGTCGGCGCGCACAATCGGCACGCCAATAATCTCGATGGGCATGTGCAGATCAGCCACCAGCTTGCGGATCACCGCGAGCTGCTGGTAATCCTTTTCACCAAAACAGGCGACGTCTGGCTGCACTAGGTTAAACAGCATGCTCACTACGGTGGAGACACCGTCAAAATGCCCAGGGCGTGAGCCACCGCAAAGCCCTTCGCCGACCTCAGGTACGTGAACACAGGTTTGAGCTGCCAGCCCGTTGGGGTAGAGGGCGCTGACTGAGGGGGCAAACAGAAGGTCACAGCCTGCTTCGGTGAGCTGGCGCTGGTCAGCTTCAAACGTGCGCGGGTAGGCGTCTAAATCTTCGCCAGGGCCAAACTGCATTGGGTTAACAAACAGACTGGAGACGACCACATCTGCATGCTGGCGGGCGGTCGCAATGAGTGCCAAATGCCCAGCGTGCAGGTTGCCCATGGTAGGCACCAGCGCAATGCGCTGGCCCTTTAGGCGATAGTTGCGCAGAGTGGCGCGTAGCTCGTTAATATCTTGCAAAGTGCGCATAGGGGATTCGCTGTCACTCACTTAAAAACAGTGTTCCAGAGCGGGAAACGTGCGGGTTTTGACCGCTTCATGGTACTGCTCAAACGCACCTTGAATAGAGTGTGCGTCCGCCATAAAGTTCTTCACAAAACGCGGTGTGCGGCCATGGGTAACGCCTAGCACGTCGTGCATTACCAGAATCTGGCCGTCGGTATCCGGGCCTGCGCCGATCCCGATGACGGGGACGTCCAGCGCCTCGGTCACCGCTTTGCCCAAACTGGCGGGTACGCACTCCAGCAAAATGACCGATGCTCCTGCCTCGGCCAGCACTTTGGCATCATTAATGATTTTTTCTGCTTGCTCGGCCTCGCGGCCCTGCACTTTATAACCGCCCAACTGGTAAACGGTTTGCGGCGTCAAGCCTAAGTGGGCGCACACTGGTACGCCACGGCGCGTCAGTTCGCGTATGCCGTCGGCCATCCACGCCTCGCCCTCTACCTTCACCAGCTCCGCACCTGCGCGCATGAGTGCCGCGCCATCTTCCAGCAGGCGTTCGGTGGTGGCGTTGCTCATAAACGGCAGGTCGACCATTAGCAGGCTGTGGCCTTTGCCACGTGCTGCACAGCGGGTGTGGTAGCAGATGTCGTCGATGGTCACAGGGAGAGTGCTGCTATGGCCTTGCAGAACCATGCCCAGGGAGTCGCCTACCAGTAGGACATCAATACCTGCCGCGCTAGCGGCATGGGCAAAGGAGGCATCGTAAGCAGTCAGGCAGCTGAACGTTTCACCGGCGCGCTTATACGCCTGCAGAGTGCTCAGGGTGACGGTTTTCATGGCGTGCTCTCATTCAATCTTTATGGGGCCGATGCGGCAGGGGGGTGTGACACGCCTGCTTTGCTCGGCCATTATTATCGCAGCGTCCCTGCCTGCGCGATGTGGCGTAACCGGCAATTGTTACCTGATTGGGGGCGTGGTGTCGAGATTTGTGTCAGATGGTAGCAGTCGCGGTGACGCCGGTATCATTTAAGTGCCGAATATCGCTCATATTTACAGCTGTTAGCCAGTGATTAAGCGGCTGCTGATGTAGGGTGATGGGGTGCTGAAGCGCTGTGGCCACTTCCACCAGTGGGACTAACACGAAAGCGCGGGCGTGCATCTGCCCATGGGGAACGGTCAAGCGTGGCTGATGAAGCGTGAGTTCGCCGTAGAGCAGCAGGTCTAAATCCAGCGTGCGCGGCCCCCAGTGGCGCAGCCGCCGCCGGCGATGGCGCTGCTCCAGCGCCTGCAGTTGATCCAACAGTGCCAAAGGCGAAAGATGCGTCTCGAGGCAGGCGACCGCGTTGATAAAGTCAGGCTGGTCTTGAGGGCCTACAGGGGGGGTGGCGTAGAGTGACGAGCTAGCCACCAGCCGAGACAAGGGCAGGGCAGCTAGCTCTTGAAGCGCCTGCTGCACCTGACCTTTGGGGTTCTCCAAATTGCTACCAAGGCCGATGTAACTGCGAATGGCGTTATTCACTGTTCGCCTTCCGCGGCTTGCGGCGTTTTTTGCGCCGGCGGTCACCTTGGCTGGCAGGATCGCTGCCGACTTTTTGCAGTAGGCGGAGCTGTTCGTGCTCATCGCCTTTCTGAAATGCCGTCCACCAGTCGCCCAGCCCACGGGGAATTTCACCCGCCTGCTCACGTAGCAACAGGAGGTCATAAGCAGCACGGAAGCGCGGATGCTCGCGGGTTTGGAAAGCCCGTTTGCCCCGGCGCATCGGCAAGCGTGCTTGCAGCTCCCAGATTTCGCGCATGGGGATACCAAAGCGCTTGGGAATGGAGGTGTGCTGAAGCTGGCGCGATACGACCTGCTGAGCTGCGGTTTGCAGGGCGGGCACGGCAGGCATGCCCTCGCGCTCGAGCTCGGCCTGGCGGTGAACGACCGGCGCCCACAGAAATGCTGCCAGCAAAAACGCGGGCGTGACGGGCCGGTCTTCGGCGATACGCTTATCGGTATTGGCGAGTGCCTGCTCAATGAGCTCTTCTGCCCAAGCGGCATCGGCCATGGCTTCTTCTGATTCCGGGAAGAGCATGCCAAACAGATTGTAATGGCTGAGCAGGCGGAAAGTGATTAATCCGTGGCCCGCCATAAACAGCTTGAGCACTTCATCAAACAGGCGCGCAGGTGGAATTTGCAGCAGCAGCGGCGCCAAGTCGTACATCGGCGCTTCGGTGGCGGGCTCGATGGTGAAGTCGAGCTTGGCTGCAAAGCGAACCGCGCGCAGCATCCGTACCGGGTCTTCACGGTAGCGGGTGGCGGGGTCGCCGATCAGCCGCAGCGTGCGCGACTCAATATCCCGCACGCCGTTGGCAAAGTCGTGGATCGTGAAGTCAGCAATATTGTAGTAGAGCGCATTGACGGTAAAGTCACGGCGCAGTGCGTCCTCTTCGATATTGCCCCATACGTTGTCCCGCAGCAGCAAGCCATCGTCCGATTGGTGAGCGATATGGTCGCCGTGCTCGTCCTGGGGTTTGCCGCGGAACGTCGTTACCTCGATGACTTCGCGGCCAAAGCGTACATGCACGATTCGAAAGCGGCGGCCAATCAGGCGTGAGTTGCGAAACAGGTCGCGCACCTGCTCAGGCGTTGCGTTGGTGGCAACATCGAAATCTTTCGGCATTTTGCCCAGCAGCGCGTCGCGAATGCAGCCACCGACAAGATAGGCATCGAAACCAGCCCCATTGAGGCGGTATAGCACCTTGAGCGCGGCTTCACTGATTTGCTGACGAGAGACGGGATGCTCGGAGCGCGGAATAATACGAGGACTGAGCGCATCAGAGGCGCTCTCAGGGGAATCGAGCAGGGATTTCAAGTGCTCTCCCGGGCTATGTAATAAACGGGTAAATCCTTTAAACATGCGGCGATATCGACTCGCAGTGTATCGAAAACAGTTTCGAAAAACGTGACCGTATGGAGGACGGTAAAGGGTTGAGTGTATCCGACCCCCTGGGGCTTGCAAAGAGCGGTTTGCAATGAGCCGTCGGACCTGACGTCAATGCCACCCGTAAACGCGGAAAGGGGAGGCTACGTGAGCCTCCCCTATAAAGCAGACAATCAGCGTCCATGCTGCTGTTTTTATTCATGATGGCACATCGCCCTGAATACGCACCGCAGTCGGCAGGCGTAAAGAATCACTCTGATTCCGACCGCCTCGTATTCAAAACAATAATCCAACCGCGAACTTTTCTCTCCCGGCGAGTTGTTATTGGCTCCGGGGGTGTACACCTATGCTGCTATTGTTGTTGTTTGGGTGCAGACCTTGTGTACGTCGCGTCCTTATTTGGGCACTTGCTGTGTATTGTTATTGTTTGCTGCGCGTTTGCTTGGCTCCGCTAGGTAACCCTGTGCTGCGCGTGCAAGTCATGAGACTCAAGCCTGTTGTTCTTGTTCGTGCCGTTATCTCTACCTGGCCTTGTTGTTTTTGTTTTGGCTCAGGTCGGGGCGGTGTCATGTTGTTTTTGTTAGCGACTAACCGCGCTGCCCAGTTTGTTCTTCTTACCCAGTAATATTGCACTCGCCGTGCCACTCATTTGATACGTTATGTATTTCAATGGTTTGGCGATTTTTTGGTAGGCCGGGGAACTAATTGGAAGGGAAAGTGTTACCCGTTTTTGACCCTATTTTTCGCTTCGTTGTGTGGGAAGGTAACAGTGTCTGGGTAACGATATTTTGAGTATTTCTTATGAAAATCAATCTATTGGACGTTAGTCTTATGATCAGGGGGTAGCCCCTGCAAAAACAGCCAATCGGTACGCTAATTCTGGCGGCGGGCAGTTTTTTTCCGCGGAATGCCCAGTCGCTGGCGACGTTCCCATAAGTTTTTACGGCTAATACCTAGTTTCTGGGCCAGCTCGGTTTCGCTCATTTGGTCCTGGTGTTCCAGCACAAAATGCTGGAAGTAATCTTCGAGGGAAAGGTCGTCTTCGTCAGCCGTCGTGGCGTCGTCATTTGTGGAAGCCCCAGGGCTAACGGCAGGTGGGTGAGGTCGGTTAGTCGCCGGGCCAAGTCCCAAATCATCGGGGTGAATCAAATGCCCTTCGGCGAGAATAACTCCGCGCTCCAGAGCATTTTCAAGCTCGCGCACGTTACCGGGCCAGGGGTAGTCGCGTAGATCCTGACGAGCCGCTCTAGAGAGCCGCAGCCCGGGGCGCTCGTGGCGCTTGCAGGCCTTTTCCAGCAGGATGTCGGCGATTTTAAGTACGTCATCTTCGCGCTCGCGTAGCGGTGGCAGGGCAATCTGCATCACGTTCAGCCGGTAGTACAAATCAAGCCGGAACTCGCCGCTTTTGGAAAGCGCGCGCAGGTCACGGTGAGTGGCGGCAATCAAGCGAACGTCCACATGGCGGGTTTCCACGGAGCCAATTTTGCGGATTTCGCCCTCTTGCAGTACCCGCAGCAATCGCGCCTGGGCGTCCAGGGGCAGCTCGCCAATTTCATCGAGAAAAAGCGTGCCGCCGTCGGCGGCTTCGACCAAGCCGGTGCGCGCCGCGCTGGCACCGGTAAACGCTCCTTTCTCGTGACCAAACAGCTCGGATTCAATCAGCGTTTCGGGGATCGCCGCGCAGTTCACGCAAATCAGCGGCGCTTTGGCGCGCTTGCTTTGTTGATGAATGGCGCGGGCGACCAGCTCCTTACCGGTGCCGGACTCGCCCTGGATCAGCACGGTGACATCGGCAGGCGCGGTTTTGCGAATGCGCGTGTAAACCTCCTGCATGGCGGTGCAGTCGCCAATCATGGTTTGACGGCCGCCGCCTCCGTCGGTGATATCAGGCGGCGTGCCCTGCTGCATCGACTGCTTATGCAGAATGCGTTCAACCGTTTCCAATAGCTCGGTGTGGTCGAAGGGCTTGGCAACATAATCAACGGCGCCCTGCTTGAGCGCATCCACCGCCGAACGCATGCTGGCGTAGCTGGTCATGATCAATACCGGGGCGGGGGCCGCTAGCTCAATGAGCGTCGTGCCCGGCTCCCCCGGCAGGCGCAGGTCGCTGATGATGAGGTCAAAGTCGCTGAGCGGCTGCGTACGGGCCTCTTCGGCGCTGGCCGCTTCGCTGACGCTGTAGTGATGACGTTCCAGTAAGCGCTTTAGCGCGCTGCGAATAATCGCTTCATCTTCAACAATCAGTATCCTGGGCATGGGGCAAGTGATCATCCTGTTGGTAAAGCGGTAGCCATAGCGTAATGGCCGTGCCGCGAGGCTTTCCGGGAGGTGGTGAAGCGACCTCTATTTTGCCTTGGTGCTCATTGATAATTTGGTACGCCAACGATAACCCAAGTCCGGTGCCTTCACCCGGGGGTTTGGTGGTGGTGAACGGTTCGAACAGACGGTGTTTAACGCTGGGATCAATCCCATGGCCGTCATCGACGACGCGCCACCAAGCGTGGCTGGCCTGGGTGCCTGCCTCAATACGTACCGTACCCTGTGGCTGGCAGGCGTCCTTGGCGTTGCTCAGTAAATTTACCATGACTTGGGTCAGGCGCTGTGCATCACCGCGCACCACAATGTCACTTGGGCAGGCGTTGGTAAAGGTGACATCCTCGCCTGAGCGGGCTAAATGGATCAAGTGAAGCGCATCTTCGCTGACCGTTTTCAGCGATGCTGGCGCGGCGGGAAGCGGTAGTGCGGGCCGTCCGCCATGGGCAAACCCCACCAGGGAGTTGACGATTTTAGTCACCCGCTGAGTGAGCTGCTGAATTTGGTCGGCGGTTTCCAGCAACGCCGGGTTTTCGGTGTCGTAGCGCAGGTTTTGCGCCAGCGATGAGATACCGGTAATCGGGTTGCCAATCTCGTGGGCTACACCAGCGGCGAGCTGGCCAATGGAGGC
>Ga0208030_1000284_pt1 | contig 37202 bp, 60 predicted proteins | sample MalvirDeepMed_M9_FD_184246 | JGI IMG/M metagenome (GOLD analysis project Ga0208030, IMG submission 184246) | Marine viral communities from the Global Malaspina Expedition - Malaspina viral metaG DeepMed_M9 (SPAdes) (version 2) | ecosystem: Environmental > Aquatic > Marine > Oceanic | place...
CTACAATGCCAAACTCACGCGCAGCCGCAGATTCGCTCACCAAAGGCACCAGTGAATCCAACCGCTCGAGCAACTCACCTTCCAATACCAACTTGATTTCAGTCATCCGGCTCCCCGCTCATCAGGTGTACCACGGGAAGGGATTCGTGGCAAGGCGGTATTGCCACTGTGGTAGGGCAGTTTGAAAACGTGCTCGGTTCGGGAAAGGCCCCCTTCGTATAGGTACCATCTATCGGCAATCTGGGTATGCCCCCCCTCCCCTACGGCAGAGGTGATCCGGTCCGGTCCGGCAACCTGATCCTTCTTCCGGGCATCGTTGGTGGTGGGTTCAGTGTTGGTGGGGTGGATCGGTTCTTCCTCTCCGCGGCGGGGGATCGGATCGGCGTGGATACGGTGTGGGGGATTGGTCCGGTACGGCAGGGTGGATTGGTTGGTGTGCTCTCTCGGGGTCGATGATTTTCCCTCACCCCCGTCAGCTTAGTGAGGGGGATGAGGAAAAATCCCCGGCCCCTCCAATGTTCCGTTCGCAAAAAGGAGAAAGAAATGGAACTCACTACCTTGATCCTCTTCTGCAACGTCGCCGCAGTCGCAGCGCTCGTCGGCATTCCAGTGGTCATCATCGCGATGATCATCGAAGGAGTATGACATGCCCCTCGACCTATTTACAGCAGAGCCTACGAAGGCCAAGTACCACCAAGAACTCGCTCTGGGACTCACCTGGACATTGTACGTCAACTACCACGGACACAGCCGACACCGAGTCGCACTGTTCGGTAACGAGCACGACGCCAAAATCGCGGCTGAGTTGCATAACAAAGCGTCCAAGTCAATTGGTATGTGGAGATGAAAATGAAAGTGAATGAACTTGAGAAAGAAACAACCAGAGTGCCTAAGGAGGCCAACATGACCCCGAAAGTGAACGTTATTCCTCGTCCAATCTACGGCGACGTCACACACTATGTGAAGCAAGGATGGCAGCCGCCGTTCCTCCACATGGTCGATACAACCGGGAACGGTCGCGTCGACCATGTGGCGTGGCACATCCGGCGAGACCTTGCAAGAGACTTCCTTGTTCAGGGAAGGAACTCGCAGCAGATCCAGCCGATGTTGTTCGACTTCCTCATCGACGAGCGCAAGACGCACTCCTTCGTTGAGCACGCATGGTCGCCTCGCTTCCGCGTTGGCGCTGATGAGCCGACCATCTTCTGGTTCAAGGCCGAGCGTGCACGCAATGACGCAGAGAAAGCCTTCGACCTCATGCTCTCGCTGAACGAGAAGCCGGCAGGCCCAGCGCCTACCAAGTGCAAGAACCCGAACTGTGGCGAGCCCATCCTGGATATGCGCGTCGAAGCTGAGCACCTCAACTCGGACTTCTGCAAGGCTTGCTTCGTCCAGTGGGCGCTCAACCATCCATCCGATGACGACGTCAGGCGCAGCCTGCATGTACTCGGCAGCTTCGACATCTCGGACATCCGAGAGGCGTTCGACTCCGTCCGGTCAGAGACTCAGTTCTCGGAGACGCCCACTCCCTGCCAAGCCTCGCAGGAAATGGTCAACTGGGGCGACTCTCGAGACGAGTTGTACGAAACCGGGTGCCCCGATCCGTACACGAAGATCGAACGCATCAGCCAAGATGTCATCCTTGTACGTACATGAACCCTCAACGGGGGGCGCAAGCCCCCCACTTGGAGACTCACATGCCAACTCAAAGCGAAATCCGCAAGAAGAAGCGTGCCGCGCTCCTCGTATTCCTTAGCCAAGACAAGGCCAAGGCGATGAAGCAAGCACTCGCATGGCGACTCGCGAACGAGAAGCCCCAACCCAAACTGACCAGGAGGTCACAATGAGACCGCCTAAGAACTACACGTTGATCCCACGGACCGACCCGCTGTGCCAGCAGTTGCAGGGTGGTCACGACTCGTACAGGCTGGGACTCATCCTCACCCCAGGCACACACTTCACCGACAGTACAGGTGAGTGGCTTATCGGACCAGTTGCCAATGCACCGAAACGAGGTTTGAGCCGCAGTGAACCGTATGCCAACGTTCATCCGGGACATGTGCGGCACGATGGACAGAACGTCTACTGTATACGGTTCTGGACGGCAGCGTGCGAAGGATGCAACGCACCTCTGACCTACCGCGATTTCAAACTGTGTGCCAAGTGCAAGAGTGAAGGAGAGCAGACATGAACCTCATCCTCTCAACCTTCGTCGCGTGTGCCATCCTCGCGACCTACCTTTGCTTGTTCCTCACCCTCTTCCTCGACATCTACGCCTATTAGGGAGCCGACCATGAACCTCATCGTATTGAACCGCAGCTACGGCGGCTTCTCAATCAGCCAAGAGTGTGCCCACTTCATGGCAGAAGCGGGTCATCAAGGCGCCCTCGAAATGCTCATCCAGCATGATTGGAAACAGACAGATTCAGGCTGCCTCCCGGAGTACAAAGCTTGGGACGGAGACATCAAGTGTGACCGGCACGACCCCATCCTGATTGACGCCGTCAGGACTCTCGGCGAGAAGGCCGGAGAGGACTGTCGACTGGAGATCGTAGAGGTCAAGAGTGATCGCTACGTCGTCAAAGACTACGACGGATTCGAACACTACCTGACCCCTGAGAAAATGAACTGGGTCGCTTTCAATAAGGAGTAAGCATGGCAAGACGAGCGTACTCATACCACCACTGGCTCGAGGACCGGACCTATGACCTGGCGAAAGGACCGATGGGTAGCTTTGGTGCGAATGGAGGCTACGGAGTACCGGAGACGCGTACTGTGCCCAGCCGGATGCTACCTCAACTACCCCGGCCCCGGTACATAGTGGGTGCCATCAATACACGTGACTTGTTCGACGCCTTGTGGAAGAGCCTCGCCTCTCCATACCAGCGCAAGATAGTCACCCGGCTACGCAAAGCACAGCCCACGACCAGGCCCAAGACCACGGCCAGCCGGTTCGTGCTCGCATGGGACGTTCCCTGCGAAGGTCAGGGATGCCGTGTGCTCTGGAAAGATGAATAAGATTACTGATTACCTTTGACATAACCGTACCGCAGTGGTACAACAGAGGTAGTTCAACAAGACCTGGTGAACCCAGGCAGGAGAGTGACCCATGACCCTACACTTCAACGACCGTCCAGTAGCCGCGCCCAGGCTTGACACACAGATACCTCGTGCTCGAGTGGCTCCGCTACCCGCGCTCAAGTCGCAGCAGATCATGACCGTTGGTTCGCCCGACGCGTATCGAACTGACTACCACACTGTGTGTGATGTACCCGTCCCGCAGGAAGAGCACAACGAAAAGGGTCATCTGACCTATCAGCCCATGCCGTTCGCCAGCTTCATCAACGGGGCCAGGGATGCAATGGCCGATGCTCTCGACGCGCCACCCATGTTCGAAACCTACGCCCTCAACGGGTCCGGCGAGCAGATGTTCGGGATGCTTGGATTCCCCAGCCCCCTTCCAGGTACTGCAATCACCGTGGCCTTGAGGTCCAGCTACGACAAGACACTGGCCAACGAGGTCGCCATCGGCTCTGCACCGTTCATCTGTGCGAACGGATGCTTCTCCGGCGAGCACATGATCAAGGCCAAGCACACACGCAACGTGTTCGACACGCTCGCAGGGATGCTGGCCGAGATCACAGAGACAGCAGTCGGCCCAGTCATCGAGCGAATCCGCATGGTCAACGAGTGGAAAGACATCCCCGTACAGGATGACCTGTTCGGTGCCTACATGGGAGTCCTATTCAGTCGCGGTCTGGTCAAGGCGCAAGAGTTCACCGCGGCACACCGCTACTGGAAAGCTTGCACCCTGGCAGCAGACGAGAGGGGCGACCCAAGCAAGTGGTTGCACGCTGAGCATGGGAACCGTGACCTCTTCGGTGCCTACCAGGCAGTAACAGGTGCAGGTCAACGGACGAGCCCGCGCAATGCCTTCCGGCACTTCGCTGGAATCGACCACGCAACACGAGCAATCGCCGACGCAGGTGGCAGCGTGCAAGACGCAGTCATCCCAGCGTTCGATCTCAAGGTCCGTGAGTACATCGACATTGGCGAAGCCAAGTGAGGGGCGGCTGTTGCGGGATCAGCCTAATCAAAACCCGCATGCCTCAACCACAAAGGAAGTGAACCATGATCGATCTCGTTACCTCTGAAGTCATCCGCAAGTTCAACAGCGGCAAGAACGCTGAAGAACTCAAGAGCGACACACCCCTCGGGGCTGGCACCTGGCAACACAGCGTGACAGTCACCATCGAAGGCACCCTCGTCAAGAGGGAAGCCGGTACGGCAGACGTACGCAACAACCAAGGTTGCGCTGACATCGTCCGATATCTACTCGACCGCCTCAACCCAGACGAGTTCAATGCTCTGGCAAGAGACCTCGTCAACATCCGGCACGGTGAGTTCGACCACAAGGATGACACCCTATTCGCTCAGCGACTGGACATCATCATGCCCAAGCGCACCGTCCAACGCGCAGGAAGAACAGAGTTTCATGGCCGGTGCATCATTGAAGACATGCACGACGCACCCAGCGAAGAGTCGCAGGGAGTGAAGGGCCTCACACTTGTAATGGGAGAGTGAATCATGAGTACCGAAACCATCAGACGCGCAATGGTCGCGACCATCAACGCCGAACCAGGCCCACGAGAACTACTTGAACTCGAGTACGGCCAGGTGTGGGACACAGGTCAGATGACCAAAGACTTCGATGTGCTCGGCTTCGGCGCTCCGTTCGTCGTTGTCCAACGCAAGTCCGACGGCCAAAAAGGAACGCTCATGTTCCAACACAACCCCCGTTTCTACTTTGCATTCAGGGAGGAATGATGAAACCCGAACTCTCAATACTCATCGACGCCCTGAAGGAAATCGCACGGTTCTCCGACAACGAGAATCAGTTGGGTCAAATCATGGAGTTCCGCTGGCAAGCGGTCTCCGGCGCACGCGCAGCCCTGAACCAAACCGGCCACGACTGGGTTGACACCTCACGCTGCCCCCAGTGCAACGAACCAGGCACACCGCAGACCCGACGAAACAGCGTGTTCATAATGGTCTGCGAAGAAACCTTCGACTGCAACTACGAGGATCAGTGGGAACACATCGACCCCGAAGGAGAAGAAGAATGAACCCCACCATGCTTTGGGTTGGTGCCTCCAACAACCGCAAGACAGGTAACATCCCGCAAGGCTACGTCGGCATAGATAAAGCCGAGGTCGAGCGGTCCTGTGAAGGCTGCCCGATGCGGTACGATGGCTGCTACCACTGGCTCGGAAGCCGACGCGCACAAGCAGCCATGCAGAAAGTCGCCGCCGTGGACGCTGAACGGTACTCGCTGAGTAATGCCATCAGTAAGTCAGTAAGAGCAGCGCGATACATCCGTGCGGCTGTCGGTGGTGACCCGTGGATCTTCAGCCGTGAAACCGTTGAGGGGTGGCGCAGTAAAGCCATCGCCAAGGGGTTCAAGGGCATCATCATGTACACCCACTTCGCGAATGAGAAGGCCCGTCATCTCAAGGGATTGGCGCTGGCCTCTGTTCATTCTCTCGAAGAAGCAGACGACCGCATCCGGGAGGGGTGGCGTGTTGCAATGGTCGCACCTGTCAAGGTACCCGGCTCGAAGCGCTCGACGCTGAACCCCATAGCTGAATGGCAAGGTGAAAAGTTCATCACGCCCGACGGTGTAGAGGGGCGCGTCTGTCCGGCCCAAGTCAAGCGAGGTGTCAACTGCAACACCTGCGGACTATGTGACCCCGCCCGAGATGCAGATTCACTCATCGTTTTTCTCCAGCACTAAGGAACAACATGTCAAAGAGACGAAACTGGAAGGGCACAAAGAAGCGCCCACGAACCGAGGCACAACACAAGGCGCAACGAGAATGGGAAGCTTTGTCGCCCGAAGAAAAACGTGCAGCGCAACGAGAACAGTTCCTTGAATGGCTGGAAATGTTTCAAGGAGAAGAACCGATTCTACATCTGAACGGGAAACCCCAACCCCACAACCCAATGAGCCAAGAGGAAGCGGACCTGCACTTGGCATTGTTCGACAAGGAAATCGAACCGACAAGAGACATACAAGTTCAGCTTGCCCAACTGGAACTCCTTCGACAACCCGACTCCGGGAAACACCACTTCAAACTTTGGAAGCTGATGTTCCCTGAGTTCTTCGCACGAGGATGAGCATGGTATATACATTCCACACCGACCCCGGCCACGGCTGGCTCGAGGTACCCACCAGCCAACTGGTTGACCTCGGCATCGAACACAACATCTCCACGTATTCTTACGTACAAAACGAAACCGCGTACCTCGAAGAGGATTGCGACGCTGGAGTATTCGTTGATGCGTACAAAAAGAAACATGGTTCGCAGCCTGAGTACGCAGAAAAGTACTCCGAACATACTTTCATTCGAAACCTCTCACCCTTTAGGAGCACATGATGCACCCCAGTCACCAACTCCACTTGGAGCCGGTTCACACCATTCAACTTTCAACTGGGCTCGCTCATATGGTCGGGCACATCATCAAAGATGCGACCGACCGACGAACTCCGCGAGGACTTACGCGGGAACAGACCGAGATACTCGAGCAGTTGACTGCCGTACTATTGGCGATGGAAGAGGAGGAATAAACATGCTCCACCTAATCCTCGACAACATCGAAGCGTACGTGAACGCACGCATCGACCTCTACTCATTCCTCCAGGAGAACAAGACAGTAGGCGACGACTACGACTGGACGGAACGCAACGACCTGAATCAAGTCGTTCAACGCAGGCTCGATGGACTGATGTCAATCGTCAAGATGCACATCAACGAACAAACCAAAGGAAGGTGAGTGATGGGTGAGCGGACATACGGGCACACGATGCTCGTCACACGGACTATCGAAATCAACGTCCACTTGGGCGTCACGCCTTCCGAGAATGGAGTCGAAATCGTAGGTACATTTGATGCCGAAACCTCCGAGCCAATCCAACTCACCCACGAGGAAACCCAAATAATCTACGACACGGCACTCACCGACTTCCAAGAGACAATCGAATCCCTTGCCCAGGAACAAACTTTCGACCGCTGGAAACATGAACGTAAATATGGAGGTGAATGATGGAACAACCAGTTGAAGTAACCCATTGCAACGACGACCAAGGCAATCTCATGTACGCCGTCTACGTCTGCGAGGTCACCGGTGCTGCCGATGTCGGCATCTACGGTGAGCCGGGAGACGGTATAATGTTCCGCTCCCCTGAGTTTGCTGACGTTGACGAGGCTATGGACTGGGCGCACGAGCAGGCATCGTCCCTTCGCGCCCAGTTGCAAGGGAAAACTTCCCGTGGCCCACACGGCAAACTCGCAACCGCCGACCTTGCTGCCCGCAGTAAAGCCCGGAGATTGGAACTGCTGTATGAGGAGTACGAGGAGGGGCTCGACGAGTGAGCCACCAGACAAATCGAATAGCCGAGTAACCTGGCCTGGCCACGTTGCTCGGCTATTCTTCTGAGACCAACCCGGAGAGGGCAGTGGCGGGGCGCGAGGCCCCCAGCTTTGAAGGAGGCAGTACCGGAGGACAGCGGTCCTGGCGGTAGGCCATCGGCGCCGGGGAGAGGACAGCGGTACCGGCGATATGCCGGGGTTGACTCCACCGCACCTGCACGGTTACGCTACCCGTGACCATCTGGTCAGTCCGAAAGCACATCTGGGGCTATGCCCTTGCGCCCATCCGGTTTTTTGTTCACTTTCCTGCCGGGTGGGCGCTTTATTTCAGATCCTTGGCCTCACCGTGGGTCTCATCCGACCCATGTGCCCCAGCGAGGCGCTCGAGACGCTCAGACAGGTGCTGGATCTCCTCCCGGAGGCCCTCCAACGTGTCTGACGGCTGTTCTGGGGCGCAACCTGCCCCATGCACCATCGTTTTCTTCGCCTGAAGGAAATCTGGCCCCGAAAAGTCGGGCATTTCGTCACCGGCGGCCTCTCGGCGGGCGATAATCAGCATCTTCGGCTCGGATCCGTGCATGTAGCACCTCGTTTCCAGCACCTTACCCTATTTTGCCGGTCAAGTCGCGCCCTTGACGGCAGATCCAGCCACGATTCGGGCCAATCGCTCGTCAAAATCGACGTCAACCGTGATTCCGACAGCGGTACTGGCCGATTCAGTGGCAGGAGCGATGCCACACCTGTCCAAAATCGCTTCTGACGCCTTCACTCGGTCCTTCGGCTGCGCCCCAACGTCAGTTGCGACCTCAATCAGAGCACTCAAAGCCGATTCAGCCGCCTCCTCGAGCCCCTGGCCCAGCACTTTCTTCCGTCGGTCGGCCCCAGCGGCGATTGCTGCGGCCAAATCAGGCTCCTTCGACCAGGACCAGACCGTCGAGGAGCGTACACCCAAGCGGCGGGCGGTGGATTGCACCGTGTACCCGGCTTCAAGAAGCTGAGCGGCGATAGCTTTCATCTCAGGTTCGTCATTGAACCTGGCTTGCTCGGCCAGCATGGCAGCTACCTCTTGCTCGCCTACTGGAACCACAGATGTGGGCACTAAATGTAGGGGTTGATTCGCAGGAGCAGCTTCCACGTTGGGAGGCGGCGGCAGTTCAGTCGTCGAGTCATTATCCATGTACGCATCCTACCCGATCCAGCCCCGAACCACCAGCCGTAACGACCCCCCTCGATTTTGCAACTACATTGTAACGACCCCCGTCGTTGCAGCATATCCAAGGGACAAAGCCCACAATATACAAGTGTAACTACATATCTACATATCATTTATATAGGGCACTCTCGTGAGGGTACCTCATAACTTACATTCCAACAGCCAAAGTAAACGGAGCAGCCCCACATATATGTGTACCCTCAACCATGTAGATAGGTCGTTGCACCAGCCATTACCCAGGTTCAACCTGACCTTTCGCGTAACGACTCCTACATGTAGGTCGTTGCAGCATATGCCAGGTTCAAACTGGTGTATCGAGTAAAGCCCAAAATCACCCAACTGCACAGACTTTCTAAACCCTATACACATTCTCGGTGTAGGTCCTATCTCTGAGAGCGGAGCAGACTTTGCAATGCTCGAGAGCCCCTGGCGGGGCGAGGCGCAGGCGTGCTGGCGAGACAAGAGCGCAGGCTGACAAGCAGCGAGCGTGGGGAGAGACGCGGGCGCAGAGGCGGGGCGAATGGCAACGAGGAGAGCACAAGCATTGTCACCGTTCAAACTGGTGTATGCAGTTTATTGACCCAACGCCCTTGCACAACTCATACCGCTGCGGTATGCTTGTAGTGAGGGCAACCTCAAAGGAGAGTGAACCTGATGAATGACAACGACAACAACAACATCTACATCGTGGCCCGTGAGTGGTTGCTGCCCGACAACGGCACCCAAGTCAACGTGCTTGGCGTCTACACCGACCGAGGTGTGGCCGAGGACGAAGCATCGAAGGCTGCTCGACTCGGTGGCCAGGACATGGACCGAGGGTACATCATACTCACCAGGTACGAACTGAACCCCAAACACATCCGCACGGTGAACGACGCAGGCCACCGCCTGGACCTGATGTTGGGAGGTGAATGATGTTTCAAGTAGGCGACCGCGTAATCATCAACCACGACAAACCTGACGAGTGCCGAGGCACAATCACCCACCGAACCTGGGAGAACGCAAGCTACGTGCGCTTGGATTGGCCTCGCAAGTTGCGACCTTCGCACCGCCATTATCCTGTAAACAGTGACGGACAAGAGGTCATCACCCGACACGAGAACCTGACCCGTGAGGTATGCAGCGAGCACGGCGAACCGTTCGACGACAACCCAGGCAAGGACATCTGCAAGACCTGCGAGGATTGGATCGTGACTGAAGGAGGTGAATGATGAAGATCAAGATCATCGAAAGTGACGAGTGCGACCAGTGCAACCGAGAGGTGTGCGAAGCGTATGAGTGCCAAGGTTGCGGTGACATTTACCGCGACTGTGACGGCGAGTGCTTGAACGATTGTGGGGAGGTGTCCTAATGAACAACCTGATGACCAACGACCAGTGCCAGGAGCAAGCCCAATCCATCCTCGACAACAACGACCACGAGTCCATGCAAACGGTTGCCAAGCGCATCGTTGAGACATGGAGCAAGGAAGAACTGGCGGCCTACGCTGTCGCCGCTCGGATGGATGAGTACCGTGACGGTGACCTGTCAGCGATTGAAAACACATTGATGAGTGACCTATGGGAACTCGAAGGAGGTGCATGATGAGTTTGATCCCTGATGGAACACTCGTCGAGGTGTTGACCACACTACGGCTAAAGCCCGTATACGAGCACCAGGTCTGGGGTTCTTGCAACCCGCACACACTGTGGCCCGGAACCTACCTTGTGAAACATGCCGCAGCCCACCCACGCACAGACCTGGGAACATACCGTTTCTATGCGACCGAGGGCTCCAAGCCCGTCCCTGACTGGCCTCTTCATCGCTGCATTGTCCATCACTATGCAGCGCCGATTGACTCCCGACTGAAAGATAACCAAATCACACTCGACGGAGGTGCATGATGACACTCAAAGCAACACGCAGAAAGAAGGGGCCTTCAGTCTCCTGTGACAACGCCGACACGTGCGGGGCAACCAGCATCTACGGTTTTGATGTTGTCGACACCAAGACAAATACCCGCCGGATTCTCTGTGCGGACTGTGCATCCGAAGCAACCGAAGGAGGTGCATGATGTACCGATGCCCAGAATGTAAAGGAACCGACGTCCACGTGGCCGTGTGGATCGACGCCAACACGAAGGAGCCAGTGCGCGACGATGCCCCGGTAGACCCGTGGTGCAACGACTGTGAGGCTCACGTTGGGCGACTGGAGATCGTGGAAGAGAAACCCGCCATCAACGTGGGCACTGAGGATGACCCGCTCTGGTGGTCCGAGGGACTGTGCGAGGACTGCATGGGTGAGGACGGAACCAATCGCTGCTCATGTGGATGCCTTGCCTGTGCTGACTGCATGACTGAGCACGCCAATGAGGCAAGGAACGAGGGAAGCTGTCAACTCGGCATACGCCCCGAGATCCTGGCCAGCCCGGAAGCCATGAAGCGACGAGAAGCACACGCCAAGGGAGGTGACCAGTGAACCAGCCCTACCAATGCCCAGACGAACAGGAAGCACAGGCCCAGGCCAAGTGTCGAGACACGGCGCTGCGTAATGGCTTCACCACAGAGCAAGCCGACACCTGTGATGACGGGGCCGTGGGTTGCCACGACTGCCCATGGGCCAAGGGAGGTGAGTGATGGGCCGACGTAGACCACCACTTACGAGCAGGGTCGTGCGAGGGCTGTTGGATGTCATCATCCACGCCGAGGTTCAATGCGGTGATCAGGAGGATGACGTAATGTACGACAAGGCCGAAACAGCCGATATGCGGCGGGCCATCGAGTATCTGAGTGACCTTAGACGATGGCACAGCCAGAAGCGCAAGGGAGGTGAGTGATGATTTGCATGACTGACTCACCCCTCGACCCGAGAACCATCGCAGAGGCAGAGAAGTGGGCCAGCTACACCATCGCTCGCCAGCACTTCAATCGGTACATCAGGCTACTTTACTTGACCTGTCGCGTGTGCGGTAAAGAACAAGGGCCCGTCTGGACAGACTACAAGTCCGTCAAGAAGCTGGGTGTCGACGGGAAGTGCTGGACATGCAGGAGGCTAACTCCCAAGAGCAAAGTCTGACGCCTCTCTGTCAAGGCAGTAGCAGCGGGTCGGAGCCCCGTCGATTCGGATGACTCGACTGCGGTTTCGGCCCGCGCCTCTGTTCAGCCATCCACGTTCTGACCAACGAGTCAGAATCTCCTCTGGGTCGTGACCAATCTCACGGACCACTTCCCTGAATGTCATCGTGGCGATGGCGATGTAGTCCCAATCGTCACCACCTCCCCAGCTACCAGCCCAACCCTTCATGGGTGTACGTGGGTTGCCTTGAAAGTCGATCTCTGCTCGGCCCCAGAAGCGTGTCTGATGAGTCGCACACCAGGAGAGCAGGTCTTGCATGGCGGCAAGCGGTCGGTCGGCGTCCAGGCCCGCCATCTCTTGTGACTCCATGAGGTAGCCGAACGGGTCCACATCGGGCTGCGGGACACCCAGGCTGTGTACGATGGCCGCAGCAACCTCGAGCACGGCCAGGTGACCTGCATGGCGACGAGCCACGGCTGTTGTGGCGATGGCTGCGTACTTGTCCCTGGCCTGCTGGAACACGGCACGAATGTCATCGTGACGCTCTTGATTGCTGACGAGGTACTGTGCGATGCGTCGGCCCAGGTGCCCGTAGTTGTCGGCCAGTGTGACCTGCACTTCCTCACTGACCCTCGAGCCGATGTCCACATCGCTACCCAACGGTTTGCCTTTCAAGGTGAGCACTCGAGCCCGCGTACCTGCATCCTGAGAGAACGATGTAGCTGCACCCTCACCGCTGCTGATAAGAACAGAACGCCAAGACTCGGTGTGCCGTGTGCCCTCGACCGAACCACGACCACGACCCTGACCCTGGCAGAAGTCATAGATGACGTCACGCACGATGCGAGGGTGGCGTGCTCGCTTGGTCTCGTCGAGGATGAGCGGGAGGTTGTGGAGGAAGCCAGCCGTGCGTTCAATCCAAACCTTGGTTGCATCCCAGGAGTACATGGCAGTCGGGTAGGACTCAGACGGTCGACCCCAAACCGAAGCAGCGAATCGAAGCGCAGTTGTCTTTCCACCTGACGTTTCACCTGAGAAATCCACCACGAACCCAGGGACCCGGAGGATATCGAGCAGCGGTGCTGCCGCGCCAGCGTACAAGGCGATGTACATGTAAGGGAATGATGAGACAAGCCCCACCGCACCAGCCCACTCGTCCCAGGTTCCAGCCGGGATCCACCCAGACGACATCGTCTCGAGACCGCTCGGCGGGGTCAGCGCAAAGTTGGAACTTGCCTCATCATTCGTAGAGTAGAATACGTCAGGCAACAGGAACCCGCCGTCCGGTTGCCAGCCCATGCGAGAAGCCGAGCGCACAGCAGGGAAGCGGTGGTTGTTCTCGGCCTCGAAGTCAGAGAGGTAGGCGACCATCTGACCTGCGGTGTTGGAACTGACGGGTGCCTCGAGGTTGGTGAGAGCCACTACACGGGACGCATCCAGGATGGTTCGCCGCTCGATCACACGGGAGCACCAACCACTTGGACCACGCCAGATGACCTGACGCTTGGCCTCGCCTGAATGCACATCGACCGTGCGACCTGCGATGAAGATGGGAGCCGACGCAATCCGGGTGCGGTTCAACTGGCCGTCCATGGTGGCGTTGAGTCGGTACACCCCAAAGACGTCGAGGTCGTAGCCACGGGGCATACACAGGGACTCGAGCGTGTGTGTCTGGACCACAGACGGAGGCGGTGCTCCGGTGTTGAGAAGCTGGGCGAGTGTCTGGGGTTGGCCCAGTTGCTCTTCCAGTTGGTCGATTAGACTCTCGGAGTCTCGTCGGCTGCGCTCCTCTGCCAGTCGCCGAACGGCTGACCGAAGAGTGCGGGCTCGTTGGACCTGACCAGGTATGGTTTCGAGGATGGAGAATGACGGGCTCAATGCAGCCTCATCTTGTCTCCAACCATCTGCCAATGCTGCCATCACATCAGGGTCGTGTAAGTCCGCCCATGCTGCTCGTTGCTCGTCTCTTCCACCTGCCTGTACCGCCGAGAGAAGTTGGGCAAGAATATCCGCCGCCACTTCACTTGCTGGTTGACTGGGCTCAGCCTGTTCTGCGCTGCGAGGTTCTTCTACCGTCGCCGAGCCGTCAGCTTCCATTGTTCACCACCTGTAAAATCAAAGTCCCTGTAAGGGTGTCAATCCGAAATAGCACGCACACGGGAATACACCGCCCGTGTCTTGCACGGACGATGAAAACCCAAAGCCTGAACCACTCTCCTGGGGGGATGATGGGGCAGACATACCAACTCTATCGGGCGCCCCCCAACCGTGTCAAACCGGGAAGCACTACATCCTGTTATACTCACATTGAGGTCACCTGGAGGAACCATGCCGAAAGCCAAGAAAGCACCTACGAAGAAGGCTGCGCCCAAGAAGGCTGCATCCAAGAAAGCTGCACCCAAAAAGACAGCCGCCAAGAAAGCTGTGGCTCCCCCCGCACCGAAGAAAGTCCATCGTCGCATCGACCTATTGTCCGACGGAGGTCAGGTGGCACTGACCTTCACCGACGACGCTGCGTTCGATGCTGCATTGGCGACGATCAAGGCGGCTCCTTCGGGCGGTGATGGTAGTCGTACACCACCACCACTCTGTGTGGTGACGGCTAACAACCGTGACTTCTCTTTCAGGACAGTCATGAGGTACTCGGTACACGAGGGCTAATCCTTAGGAGACCACCCCTTCTCGAGGTCCTCCATCGGGAGTTCAACAGTCAGGAATACCTTCTTGCAGTTGGGACATTGGCGGCGTCGACACACCCAGTCTTGGGTATACCAAGAAACGAGGTTTCGAATCCATCGTTGGCCCTTGAAGCCGCTTGAGGTGTTGCTGGGTCGCGAGTCAACAACCTTGGTTCTATGGTCGCAGGTCACGCACCGCATGACGCCTCCCTACGCTTTGGGCGCAGGGGGCATCGGCAGTACGTTGCCGCCACGAACAATGTCGTAGGTTCCGTTCTCATTGACGCACACAACATCAGGCGACAGTCCATCACGGATGATGGCTGCAACGGTATCTCGAGACATCATATCGACATGACACGGGTCGAAGCCCATCTCCTCCAGCATCAGCGTACTGCGTGAGGTGACGCGCAACCCACCAGACGCATGGTTCTTGCTGGTCTGGGTAGGTTCTTCTTTCTCCTCGACCTCATCGACTTCGTACTCTTCGTCAGGCTCGCACCAGTCGGCACTCACTGTATCCATATCAAGGATGGTCCAACCCTTGGGCGGGCGTCCTGTGGGTCGAATAGTGCTCGCCATGATGACCTGACCTTCGAACTTGGAGAAGCCTTTCATGACAGCAGACAAAGTCTTGCCGTCCCATGCGCGGTCCTCCGGGATGAGTACTGCGGGCTCGTTGTCGGGTAGACTCTCGGACACAGCCATTGAGATAGCGCACACAACCGAGGCCCACTCAGCACCAGAGAGAGCCGAGTGGAGCCTCCCGTCACGCATGACTCCCATACGGAACACCTCTCGGTCTCCGTCCAGTAGTTCGATGTTGAAATCCCAATGCTTCGGTAGGTACTTCTGTACCCGCTGGCTGAAGTCCTTGGCCTGTTCTGCGAGTAGTCGACCTACCGCAGTCTCACCACACTTCTTCAAGTCCTTGTACGTGTTGGCCTCTGCGTGCATGCTGAACATGCGGTCGCGTGCGTTGGCAAGATTCTCCCACTGTGACTGGATAGTTTCAGCCGCCGTCAATGCCGCCGTTGCTGCTTCGAGGCGAGACTGAGCATCGGCGACGGAGATAGTCGTGGCGTCTCCATCGATGACAGGTACCTGTTTCAACCGCTCCACCTCGTTTCGGAACTGAGCCACATGCCGCTCAGCGGATTCGAGGTTTGACTTCCACTTGTCGAGAGCCATCAATGTCTGACTTGACTGTGCCTGCCATTGGTTCTCCTGCTCCTGGTAGAACGCTTGGCAGTTTTTCAAGTGGTCCAGACCTACTTGACTACTACATACAGGGCATGCGTCCAAGCTGTGTTTGACAGCGACATCGACAATCTGGATGGCATGGCCGACGTTCTCCCCTTTCTGCGGAAGAGACGTCTCGGTTTCTTGAAGAGACCGTTCAGCCTGGAGCCGGTGGTTCTCCCATTGGTTGTATCCATTCGCAGCCTCGGCGATGGCATCGCTACGAGCCTCAGCGGTCATACCTGCACCGGCAGCGTTGACAGCGACATCAAGTACCTTTCTGGCCTCGACCACGGCGATACGTATTCGAGCAAGGTCATCCTCAGAGGGTCGGTCCTCGACCGTGTCACCCATACTTTCCAGGATGATTTGGGCACCCTTGGCTTCCTTGGATGCTTCTCGCTGACGCTTACTTGAGTAAGCCACAATCTCCAGTAGGGTCTCGACGGGCGTGTTGCCGTGACTCTTGTGGTCAGCGATGTCTCGGTACTTGGCGTGTAGTTCTGCTGGTAGGTGAGCCAGCACATCTTCAAGTTGGATGTCGCCTCCGGCCCAGGAGAGAAAGGCTTTGCGGGCGTTCGCTGTCGAGCCTGCCAAGGCTTCACTCACCATACGATGTACCAGCGCAGACTTACCTGGCCCTTTGTGTTGTGGTCGCTTGACCTTGCCCGCCTCACGCTGGACGTTGAACAGCGCGTGTTCTTCGTCAGACAGAACCGCGGATACCCCGAGTTCATCTGCGGGAGCCAGGGTCATGAGCAGCGCAGCGTCGGATACGGCACGTCGACCGAAGATGTCATCGGCTGACCCGGCAAGAGCCAACTCGACAGATTGAATGACGCTGCTCTTGTGGCTGGTATTCGTCCCGACCAGCAACGTGTGCTGTCCGAGTTCGACACTCCAGGCATCGCCACATGGACGCGGAGACTTGAGATTACTGTAAATGCTTTTGACAAAGGGTCGCATTGATCCTCCAAGGGGGGTTGTGCTTTGGGTTCTTGGTAAGCCTATCGAATCCGTACCGCAGCGTCAAGAACTAAAGTCCAACCGTGCCCACGCAACCCAGTTGTCATCGGGTAGTTGCGTCACTTCAGACACTTTACGGAAAGTCTGTGACGCGGGGCACCATGCGTAGACGTGCTTCGATTCGCGTAGGAATCCTTGTAGGATCTGGGCGGTGGCTTTACCCACTGACGGTGCAGCGTCAACAGCATCTGCCGGAACGATGACACCGTGGAATAGGGGAGCCCCGGTATAGTCTTTGCCGCAGGGTACATCACGGCACCAAGCCTTCCATCCACCGAGGGCCGCTGACCGTGTGGCGTAGTCGTCTCGACCTGGCACGACCTTTGCCTTCCAGCCTGACTGGCTCAGTGATTCTTCCAGTTGGGTACACCAGTAGTTGATGTCATTGTCATCGTCTCTCTTCGAATGGGCGAGAAACCATTGTGCCTTGTTCATTGTTCACCTCCTTAGACATCTTTCAAGCTACGACCTACATCGGCCTCAGCAGTCATGGTCACGCTCCATCCAGGGAGTTTGACCGTCATACATTCTTCTACTGTGCGCCGGGCTTCTTCAAGCGCAGCGGGTAGGGGCTCCCCTCTTGTAGGCTTCCAGTCCGGTGGAAGTCCAGGGGGCATCGGTATCTCAACCGCAATGGAGTCATGGCATTGATGAATCATGCCTGTACCTTCACCTGCGTAGTTGAACGGGAAGGCTTCCATGACGGCGTGCTCTGCCAGTCGCATGATAGATGACTCAGCCGCGAGGATGGGGAAGTTGACCACTTCGTTCTTCTTCCCATCCGAGAGCGGTCCTGACCGCCGGAGCATGACAGGCTCCATCATGTAGCCCTGGTGCCCATAGCAACGCATCATGTGCTTCCACGCTGTCTCCCATTCAGGTTCGGCCTCCAACCACTTGTTGTGGAAGTGACGCACCTCTCGGGTCTCGAACTTGAGGTAGGGCATCCGACCATCATCGGTCTCTGTGCTGGTCAGCACCTGCCAAACTGTGGTGGGGTCCGCCCAATAGATAGATGCGTACCTGAATGTTTTCATCACATCACGCATGGCCTTGGCTTCACCGCCCGGTGGCTTTCGATTCAGGCTGAATCCATCTGGCCCCCAGCCACCAGCGTTCTTGAAGTCGTTGCCGAACACATCGTAGGCCAGCAGGTTGTGTGGGTCCTTGCCTGTGTCGAAGCACTCGAGCAATCGAGGGATGCCCCAGAAGCATGCGGTGATGCGAAGGTGCGCTTGGTCAAGGTCAGCACCGACCAGGATGCGTCCAGGTGGTGCAGAGAAGATGGACTTGAGTCTGCCTTGTCCTTTGCGATTGCCGATGTTCTGGAGGTTGGGGCCGCTGCTACTGAGTCGACCTACGCTGGTGACATGAGCGTTCCAGGTAGAGCGTACCCGACCGTCGTTGTGCACCAAGCCCTTGTCGGGGTCAGAGTCTCGTCGCCGGAGAGGAATCAGCACGGTACCCAGAATCTTGTTCTTCTCTCTGCGATACAAACGCAGTTCCTTGATGAAAGCTTCCTGCAACGAACCGAGTCGACCGCTGGCCAAGTGACCGCGTAGGACTGCGTCTCCGGTTCCTGGAGCCCCGGTCTCGGTGTAGAAATCCCGGGCCTCCATGGTGGCTGGGATGCCAAGCTGCCATCGGTCATACAACAAGCTACGAATCTGGTCTGCGCTGCCTGGGTTCAAGTCATTGATAGAATCTGCATCCAGGCCCTTCAGCCCTACATCTTGGGCCAAACTCTGAAGGTTCTTGTACCTCGCTTTCACTGAGCGTCCGTACTCAAACTCGAGTTCGCCGCGAAGTCTTTGGTCTACCCAGACACCTGTCTTGTGCATCCCAACACACATCTCTTGGGTGGCATGGTCAACTTCGTTGAGGTTCCATGGCCGCTCGACAGGCCAACCTTTCGGCTTCAGTTCGTTTCGCAGAGAGCGGAATGCACCTGCCGAGGTTGACGCGTCAATGAGTGGTGAAACGATGCGTGCATTCACCGTGGAGTCGATGATGTTGTACCGGAGAAGTTCGGTATCGTCTTGGCTACCTGTGCTGATCTTGGTGCCCTTCTCTGTCGTCTCCCACCGCTCGACGTCTGTAAGGATGGAGCCGATGGTTTTCAACCACTTGGGCAGGTCAGGTGCGCGGAAGCGTGCATGGAACAGTGTGTCTACCAGTGGCGCAGGTGTGACACCCAGACGCGACTCAATCACCATGCGGTCGTAGTACCCGGCGTTGTGCCCCACCCAGACGCGACCATCGGTGAAGGCGTTGCGGAGGATGTCGAGGATGCGCTGCTCCTGATCCGGTGGGTACAGGCGCGTGATGCCGTCGGTCGAGAGGAGGCCCACTCCCACGGCGCGGGCGTTCTGGCTGACAAGCCCCCGTGCGACGCTGCCTTTCTGGTCCAGGTCGGGGATGGCGATGGCAATGGTGCGTAGCTTGCACTCGAGCGGTTCGATGCCATCCGTCTCGACGTCGTATGCCCAGAAGGGTGCCTGCTGTGCAAGCCATTCTTCCAGTTGCTCTGGTGTTGGGTTGATGAGTGAGTCTGGTTGAGTCCATCGAAGTGTGTCGTCGAACCAGCGGAACGCCTTGGAGATGTCGGAGTGCAGCACATGTCGCCAGCTTGGCGCACGTAGGATGAAAGCAGGGTGCAATGTGGGTAGCAGCTTGCGGGTACCGTTCTCGGGCACCCAGTCCCAGTCGTCATCGACGTACATAGGACCACCTCGGGTCTTTTGGATGCTGCTTACTTGACCCGTCAAGGCTGATGTGGGTGTCTTACCCAAGGTGATAATCTTGCGGTACCTGGATGCGACGTCCAGTAGTCTTGGTCGGCAGCATGCCGCGGGGTGTGGGTATGGGTCCTCGCCTCGTTTGATCCTCTTCTTGTTGAGTCTGTCGAGGGACTTCTCCATTCGACGCCACGCACCGGACGCTTGGCCAGGGGGCTTGCATGAGATGACATTGTCAAGGTCTACGCTGATGCGCCTCTTGCCGGAGAACACCAAGGCGTTGTTCCACTCGGTACCTGAGCGACCAACGAGGGGTCGACCATGCTGGACTTCGTCTGGTCCAGGAGACTCCGCGATGGCGAGGACATCGGCTCCATGGTGGAACTCTCCTCCCACAGGCTTCCACTCGTCTTTGCGTAGCGGCCCGTCTGGCCCAAGTGGACAGACATTGCACTGAGCACCGCAGCTTTGTGGATCGAAGTAGGGCATCACTTTCCTGTGTGTCCGAGACTGGAGCGAGGAAGCAGGGGGGGGATTTGAACCCCCGACCTCCGGGTTATGAGCCCAGCGAGCTACCAACTGCTCTACCCTGACTTATTCTCGCTCCTCGCTAATGAGTTGAGACATCTATGCGACCACCCACATGCCTCCCTGCTGGGTCTTCGGGGCCTGGAGGCCCTTGGTCTATACGAACGGCTCAGCTAACAATGTTCTGAGCCGCGCTGGCCGGTGGGGGCAGGGCCACACCAGCCGAGGGGATGGGTGCGCCGTTCGTGGGAGCGGCAGACGGAACCGGAGATGCGCTGACCGCAGGTGCAACGTTTGCATCAGCGGGCTTGGCATCAGCAGCCTTGAGAGCATCGAACTGCTGCTTGGTGAGCCAGGTCTTGATCTCGCTGTACGAGCCCTGGACACCCTTCTGACCGGGAAGGAACTCGACGTACGCCTTGCGACCACCGTTCTGTGTTCCGAGGAACCAGTTGTCGTTGATCTCGGCAGCGTTCTCGATGTCTTCCTTGCTGTATCCCAGCGACTCAAGCACGGTGCGGATAGCAGCCATGCGACCTCGGACTTGCTTCTCGGTAAGACCTGGAAGCTGTTGGCCGTTGTCGTCGAAGGGAAGGCTGAAGAAGGTAAACATCTTGAAGCCGTTGTCGAACTGAACGTGGAAGCGACGGGTACCGGGCTTGTCATTGGCACCTGTCTCGATGTCGACAATGGTTACGTCGTAGTAACCAGCGTCAGGGATGGAAGAGCCCAAAGAACTGATGCCTTGGAAAGCGCTGCCGGGAATCTTGATAGCCATGATTGGCTCCATGGTTTGGTGTTGAATGGACGCAAGGTCCGATGGACTTGACGGCAATCCGTCAAGAGACTGGTGGTGGCGGCGGGAGAGCAGGCGAGTTGCCTGTTGTCTCTTCAGCCTCCGAGAAGTCAAAGAGTGATTGGCTGGACTGTTGCGCCAACACGCCGCGGGCAATGCCGTCTTGGCATGCCCAACGAAGATGCAATGGATTGTCAGTCCGACCTGACACCGCCGCGTGGATCGCATCCTGCACGGTGGTACCTGAAATCATAGCCTGCGCGACAATCTCTGCAACCTCATCTTGCCACTCGAGACCTTGAAGGCGGCTCAACTTGTAGTTGCTCTCGCTGGCTCTCATGATCTCTCTCAGGTTGCCGGGAGTCTTCTCCGAGCACACACCTGTCCGGTCTCCCGTGACCCATTCAGGGTCGGTCGGGTCGCAGTAGTAGATGCTTGGAAACCACGGGTCGGGGTAGTTGGGGTCGACCATGGCACGCACGTTGATGTCGCACCATGCCGGTAGTGTCTCGACCTGGTTGCGCGAGGGCACATCGGGGCCGCCTGGACAGAACCGACCGTCTGCGTTGGTACCTGGCATGCGCTCGTGGAATGTCATCAGGAGATGGACACCCAGATGGCGAGACAAATGGGCAATCTGGAGTAGGTGCTGGTTCAACTGCTGGTACTGATAGAAGCGGTCTTTCTTTCCGCTCCTACCTGTGGGCGCTTCTTCGGCCCACTCCAGCATTGACCGCTGACAGAGATGGCTCGTGTCGTCGATGACAACCGCACCGTACTGCAAAGCACTTCCTGTCTTGGCCATGGCACTCAGCAACGCGACCAGGTCAGGCAAGTTCTTTGGTGAGTCAGGGTGCACCGAGGGGGTGAACCCAAGTTCGTTCTGCGCGACCAAGGTGACCGCCGAGGGTACACCAAGGAACAGGGCAGTAGGGAACGTCGCCAGCGCATCGCTGGTCTTTTTTTGCTTCGGCTTGCCGAACACCGTCGCCATGACGGTAGGCAGCCCATTATTTTCGGTCATCATATTCTCCAGGATTGAAGTTGGCTTTGGGGTTTTAGAGTCTAACGTAGGTTGATGGCTGCGACCGGTCAGTTTGTGACCGCCTCTCCGTAAAAGCACATCTTGATTGCCGCGCATGCGCCGTAGCGGCCCACACAGGTAGTCTCGTGTTGCACCTTGGGCCAGTCCCAGTAGTTGGGCAGTTCAAGGTCCAGTCGAGCAAGGGTATGCTCGGCCCGCCAGAGCATATCGGCGAAGTGACGGTCTCGATGCGGAGTCGCAGGAACCATGGGCCGCGCCACGCGCCAAGGCTCTTGGGTCTGGATGAGATTCAACGCCACACCACCGAAGTGCTTCCCATACAACTGCTTGCCCATGATTCTGAAGGCGGCGAAGCCCCCATCGATGGCGTAGCCGTCCACTGAGCGGTTGGGCTCGACCTTGGCCTGGTGTTTGTGGTCCCAGACGAAGATTCGACCCGCTCGGTCCTTCGTGACCATGTCCAGACGGCGCGTGAGCACGATAGCTGAACCCGAGTCGGGATGACCGGGGCAGTTGAGTGGGGTCAACGTGATGATGTCGTCATCCCACGCTCTGACCGAGGCAACTTGGCGATTGAAGTGTTGTTCCTCTGGATGTACAACCCATAGACCCCAAACACCGCTCTTCTCTCCCAGCACAGCGGTGATAGGGTATTCGACTGCAACCACGCTACCAGGAGCCTCAGGGTGCTTGGCCATGTACCGACGAAACGTCTCAGTCATCCGATCAAGGTGCTTATGCCCACCATTGGCGTCGCACCACTGATGTACGGCTTCTTCCGGTGGCAGAAAGACGCTCGGGTCGTTGTGCCATGCCTCATCAACCCAAACACCTTCTGCGGTACGCGCCCCCCAGATGGCATGCTGATGTGCTTGGAGCACATGGCCCATGCTGCCGCGGGTGAGGGCATCGGCGGGGATTAGCTGCTTGTCGAGCCGGTTCTGGTACGCGAAAAGCTGCGGACACCGGAAGAACGAACCAATCCGTGACCAACCACGCGATGAGCGACCTGCATCAATGAGAAGCTGACTCATACCTCACCTCCCAACTTCGTCACCATGGTCTGCAACTTCTCCTTGTAGCGCTCTTCGAAGTCTGCCTCCATCATCTGCAAGTGCAGCGCTTGTAAGCGCTCCTCTTGTTCACGCGCCTCTTTGATTTGTTGTTTCTTTTGTTGGCGGCTCTCAGACACTTTCTTGTTCTGCGCCCACTTCTTTTTTCCCATGAGTTTCTTACGGCACGCAGCACAAAGATGCTTTCCTTGGTAACCCCGGAAGCCCTCTGCCTGACCACTGGCCATAAGCGCGGAGAATGACTTGTGTCGGAGCAGTTTTGACTTGGCGCAGGTGTCGCACTCATACCGAACCTCGATCATGCTACCTCCAGCTTGCTGATGATGCTGTTCACGAGGGATTCACTGTCTTCCATGCCCAGAAGCTTCTCTCCGAGGCCATCCAACTCGTCTGCCTTGAGGAACGACTCGATTGGGCCGAACTTATCCACAAGAATCTCAACAACGCGTTCGTCGTACGTCCCGCTGGCCACGACAACCTTCAATAGGGTGGCACTACCGCCCAATCGGTCGAATCTGCCCTTCCACTGGACGAAATCACCGGGCTTCCAGGGGAGCATGGCGAAAATGGCGAGGTCCGCGGTCTGCATACCGTCAACACCAGTGCCAACGCTTTGTCCTGTCGCGATTAGACAGCAGGGACCTGTCGATTCCCTGAAAGCGTCGACCATTGTGTCCCTTTCGGATTCAGGGACACCACCATGCGCCATCCAAACCGGGACCTCACCTAAAGCTTCATCACCACGACTCAATGCCCGAAGAAGATCGTGCTCCCACAACTCTGTTTCCCTTCTACGGGCGGTGAAGATGACAACTTTTCCCCCTCCCTTGAGTCCTTCAATCGCTTCACTCACTACATACCGTCGTTTGCGGCTACATGCCTCTGCAAGTCGGGCCTCGACCACTCGCTCTCGTGCCAGCGGGTCGGTTCGGGTCTCCCGGATGAGTCCACGGAGCGCCTGACCGAAGGTCTTGTCGTCATCCCACCGCTCTGCACGGTTCAACTCAGACGCACTCAGGTACACGACCTGTACTCGGGTGTCTGGGAGGGCTGCATGTGACTCACTGTACGGAACCTCGTGCACCAGGAAGCTGCATCGTGCTTTCAACTCGTCCAGGTGGCTGGCCCCTGTGTCATCGAGGCCACCGTACTGCCCCGGGCGGGCGGCACAATACCGATGGGCGAAGTTGGAGTAGCTGTGGCTGAACCCTCCGGGCGCCAGCAGGTCCAGTTGCGACCACAAACGCCGCGGCCTGCCGTCATCGAGGGGGGTTGCTGTGAGCCCTACCCGCAGCCGCACGCTCGAGAGCCGACTGAGGTCCATGACCGCCACGGCGCGGTTCTCCCTATTGATGCGGGAGTCAGCCCGATTGCTTGCAGCCGTACGCCGACGCTCGAAGGTCACGCTGCCGTCGGCCTCTTGAATAGCCTTCCACCGCTTGCGGCTTCCGTGTGTATGGATTTCATCGAGAATAAGGACGGTAGGTTGGATGCGTCGTGCGATGTCGAGGTTGTCGGCTAAAGCTTCCGCCCCCATGACAATCACAGGGCGACGGTATTCGCTTCGACATTCTCGAAGGTAGTCGTCCAGGCTTTGGTCGCGCTTTCGTTGGCCCGATGAGGGTCGAACGCGGAAGGGTTTGAGGTTGGTGTATTCCTGTATCTGGCTCCACCAGACATGACGGGCCTTGGCTGGACATACGACCAGGATGGGGCCTGTTTGGCTGAGGGCTGCCATGATGGCCCCAAGTGTCTTGCCTGCACCACAGGACCAGACGTTCATTGTCCATGGGCGCGTGCGTGCCCACTCGATGCCCATGAACTGATAGGGGGTTGCAAGGTCGACAACGTGTTCTCTGAGTTCCCCTGCTGCCGTCAAGTTCTCAGCGAGGTTTCTTCCTCTGCACTCGAGCCTTTCTCTTTCGGCGGGATCGTTCGACCATCCAGTGATACCCTCGATGCCCGTGGCCGAGAAGGTATATGGCAGTGAGTAATAGGCGAGCATGCCCTCGACGAGCCAAGCGGCGTGCAGCGGTGCGTAAATCTCGCATGATGTCATCCCCTCGATTTGCTCCGACAACGCATTTTTGAGGCGCATGCGTCGACTCGAGTGGTTCCTACCATACACCATGGCTCCAGGAACTTGGCCTTCAAGACCCTGAAGCAGTTCGAACTGCGTACAAGGATCAACTCGATAGGTGATATGAGGTTGATTGTGCATGAGCCGACTCTATGTCAGCCGTGACAGGGTGTCAAGGAATAAAGTTGACGCACCCCGTTCATCGCGCTACCGTTGTGGTGTAGCACGGAGAGACCATGGATATAAGCGCCTTTTCTCGATTCATGAGACACGCACGTGAAGTGAGGCGATGGACGCTCGCTGATTTGGCTCGAGCCTCGGGCTTGAGTCAGTCAGAGGTCAGTCGCATCGAGTCAGGGGATAGGTTGCCGACGATGCGTCATGTCAAAGGGCTGTCCGAGGCTTTCTCGTCGGCGCCCAAGGAAAGTGTAAGCGAGCCGACTCGATATGAAAGCTGGGTTGCCCAGCTTGTGGACCTGGGTGAGCGTGCCCGAATCGACGCCAGAAGTGGTCCCGGTCGGTGGAAGCGACGCTGATTAGAACTCGGGTTCGTCAATCAATGTGTACGTGAAGCTGTTGCCCCACTTTGTGCGTGCTGTGTGGCAAATGCTCATGAACTCAGAGAAGTCCTCTTCATTGGCGAAGACCTGACACCCAGCAGACCACTTGTCTACCTGGGTAGAGTGCGCTCCAGCCTTATGAATGTTGATGCCGTAGAAGCCCTCAGTGATGCTGTCACTTGACAGGTCAACGACGTCATCTTTGTTATCGTCCCTGTACGTCCGTACCTTGCCGTTTCGTTGGCAAAGCGCATCGTACTTTCCACGGTGCAAATCAATCTTGTAGACACCCCTGTACTGCCCCGGAACAAGGATTGCGGTACCGTCCACGTTGCCGGGGTTCTCAAGCCAGTACTTTCCGGGCTCTGTTGTGCATGCCCAAGTGTGCGTCATCCAACCCATGGGGTCCTTGAAAGCAACGCACATACGGTCATCGAAGCTGTTGGGCTTATGATCTTTGCTTCTTATTCCGATGATATTGACGTTGTAATCACCCTTCTCAAACACAGCGAGCCCGAGTGACGCTACATAGTCAAGAAGAACGGGCCTCATCAGTCACAGTCTGCGTTGGTCGCTTGGCAAATCTTGGCTTGATTGATTGCCTGTTGCTGCTGAATCTCCACCATCTTGCCCATCAAATCTTCCATCTTGTCGAGGCGCGTTTCAACACCTTCAATCTTCAGGTCGATGACTTCCTGCTTGCCCGACTTGGACTCGAGTTGTCCGACACGTTCTTGAAGTTCTTGAGTGTCTTCAGCCGTTGCCTCAAAACCTGCAACGGTAACTCCCGCCGCAAAAATCACGGTAATGGCGGGAATGGCCCAGTCTTTGTAAGTCATTTCGTACCCCCGGAGCCATATTGATAAGCAGCCCCAAGCCCCACGGCAACTACTCCGACTGTAACCAGTGTCTCTATTCTACCAAACCAGCGCTGCGTTGTCGGTCTTTCCATGAAGGGCGGTGGCTTAGAAGCCTCCTCTAACCTGGCTTTATACCAATCACGTTCTCGTTCCAAATCTGATGTGTCGATTTGGTAGCGTGTCGCAACAAGCGTCGCCCATTCCTCTGTGGCAAGGAGGTCTGCGTAGTCGGAAAGAGGGACAGCCACAGCAGAGCATACAGCCGAGTTGACAGATACAGCGAGGGCACTGGGGAGGGGCTGTCCCTCTGTGATGCCGTAAGACTTTTTGCATTGACCGTCGACAACCTTAGGGGGTGCGGGTCTTTCGGGTAGTTCTGATCCCCACGCAAATGCTGTCAATAGAAGTAGTATCATCGTCGTCGTCGCGTATTCCCTCGAGACGCCAAATCGTCTGCGGGAGAGTCACCTTTGAGGTCCTTATTGATGGCATCGAGGTTTTTTTGGAACTCCTCCTGAGCCACGGTACGTGCGACATTTGCGGCCTGGTTCTTTGGGGCCGCTGTTGCTTTGTCTTTCTTGTCCTGCCGCTTGATACCGAAGAATGTGAGCAGCAAGCCGAAGATAACAGACACCAGGATTGCAGTTGAGTCATCCATATCGACCTATGAAGCAACGAGTTTCACGACGACCGCGTTGGTTGGTGACGAGATGTTTTGCTTGGCGTTGTTGACCGTGCACCACATGCTCAACCCAGCGCTATATGCCTGCCCTTCGGGCATTGCGTATGACATCTTGGCGCCAGGGGGCGCCATGAATACCCAAGTTGGTACACCATTTGTCGCGTGACTCGGGGTGGCACTTGAGGCGTCTCTGATCCTGACATACGCCGACTGACTTGGATTTGCTCTATTGTCGACGTCAACCAAGTACAGCGTCCCAGACGAGTTGCCTGTAACGTTGTTCTCCGAAGACGAGTCCGCCCTAAAATCAACGACAAGAACGCCTGCCAGTGCGGTGATTGTTGTGGTCTTGGTAACTGCCATGATTCCTCAACTACACACCAATGAGACATCAACGTTGCCGGCGAAACTCGTGGTGTCGTCTTCGCCGCTATACTTGCTGACCCAGAAGTTCAACTCGTCAAATGTAAACCCGGTAGGTATCTGCAACGTCTTGATACCAGACGCTACTCCCTTGAATACGACCTGCGAGTTGACGGACTCTTCCCCGTCAAGGATATGCACAGACACAGGGTCTGATGAGTTGGTTGAGTTGACGATGACTGCGTGCAAGGTTCCAGCGCCATTGGCTACATTCGATTGGGTGCCCGTCGCACTAATCGCCGTGCACTCGATGACCTTGTAGTCAACAGCTTCTTGAAACCCTGTACTCTTCAGTGTCGCCACAACCTACCTACTTCTTGCCAATCGCGGCCAATGCCTTTTCGGCAGAATCACCCGCAATGTAAGCAAGGCCCAAGTAAAGCCATTGCTCAGAGTTGAGCAGTCCTGCGGCCAAGAGTCCCGTACCAAGGCACAAGACAGCGAGACGACGCCACGACATTCGTTTTTGAGAGCAGAAAAGCGCTTCGATTAGTTTCTTCATGATGATTCAGGTGCCTCCGAGAATCTTTACTGTAACGGTTCCACCGGACGGTGCCGTTTGTGTGTCTGTACTATCAGTGGTCGAGGTAGCGATGAAGCTGATACCCGTAGAGAAGCTTTGCCCTTCAGGGAAGAGATACGTCACCGTGGCGTTCGCTGGCGCATAGAACCGCCAGGTAGGTGGGTTTGACGTATTGTACTGGGCGATGTCTTGCACCTTGAGGTACGTAGCTGCGTTGATATTGCTGTTATCCAACTCTACGTAGTAGAACTTGTTGGCCAGAGTTGTACCGCTAAACACGGTTTCTTCCGCGCTAACATTGGCATCCACATCGATGACCAGTGTTTCGGCCAACCGTTTGGGTACATTTGCTGTTGTTACTGCCATGCGGTTCTCCTACGATGTGACCATGGTAAGCGTGACGGAGGCTGAGTTGCCGGAAGTGGTTTGGGCTGTGCCATTGTCATCGGCAGAATCAACCATCCAAACACTGAGTGCTGTATATGCGACCCCTGCGGGCATATGTAGCTTTAGTTCAGTGTCTTGGGCAAGATACAAGACAAGGTCGGGCTCGGTGGTCCCGACAACAACTTCACCTGTCGTGAACTTGAACTTGACGTAGTAGTTGTTGTTGATGCCTGTCAACGCGTTCAATGTGACGTAGTATAGCGTCCCTGATTCCTGTGTGACGTCGACAATCGCTGCGCCGGTCAAGGAAGAGTCAGAGACGAGTTTATACCTTAGAACGGATGAGTCAAAGTTGGCAGTTTTGAGATTGCTACTCATGGTGGGTCCTTATAGATGAGAAACGAAGTTACTCGGGCCTCTTGCTTTCAAGCCATTGTACAAAAACGAGGGCGTCAGCGGCAGAAGCCTTGATCTCATCCCACATGGTCGTCGGTAGTGTTGCTGAGAACCTAACAACATCCCAACTCGTCACGACTTTATCAGCATCTACCTCTGAAATAGTCGATTCTTGGGCACCTGCCCGTGCTTCTTGCTCATTGTTGAGATCGTCTTGTGTCATCCTGTAAACCTCGCCCATCCAGATGGGTCGCTATTGACCATATACCAAAGTCGGCACTTCACAACTGCCGGATCGTTGCTTCCATCTGCTGCGCTATAACTGCCTGCGAACGCAAACAGGTAGATAGGACCATCTGTGTCGATGGAAGCTGCATCAGTCGCCTGATACTGCCTGAGTGTTCCGTCAGTAGTGCTTGAAGGTTTGAACTTCGCGTAACTGTTTCCAGAAGTATCGAAGTTTGTGGCATGAATCCAGTTGGTATCCTCTTCTTTGTAAGTTCCAAGACCAGGCCCGATGTGGTAATCGGTGACAAGAAGCGGCTTTTGCCCAGCCACAGTATGAACAACTGACCCGCCAGCACCCGAAAACCTAATCGCCCTGAACGTGGGTGTGTCAGTAATGACATTCAACCCACTTCCAAAACACTTGTTGTCGGATGTATTGATTGTCTCAGAACCAGTGCCCCCAGGCGCAAGCGTTGCAATGCCAAGGCCAAATGATGGTGTATGCTTGGTGCTCCCACTTGTCTGAACATCACCCGTAACACTGATAAACTCAACCATTGTCATCAGCGTGAACGCGCTGGAGAAGTTGACAGGCACGCCGTACATGTCGGTCAGTGGGGTAGATTGACACCAGATACCCATGTCGGCGGGGGGCGTAACCGCGCTGGTTGAGTCGGTTAGGGTGAACGTTGTGTGCCCATCGACAACACTGGTTCCTGTTGTTTCGGTAGCGCCGTCTACTTGATTGTTGGGATCTTCATGTACGATATTCGAATCGTTTGTATTGAACCGACGCCAACCATGGTAATGGGGGTAGTTTTTGCCCGTCGTTGTTTGACTGAAATCACCTGGGCGACTGGATCTATACGGCACCGCTACCTCCCCACGCTGGGGCAGCGGACACAAGGTAGTGAACCTTGAAGGTGACTACTGCGGGCGTTTCGGAGCCGTCAGACGCTGTCTTGTCGGTTACTGCCACAAAAATCTTGACCGAATTGGGGGCGGTAAATGTTCCTTGATTTGCGTTCAAACTGAGGTTGTCGAAGGCATCTCCATCCCATGGCGCACCCGATCTATGGGCGTCAAACGGGTCTGACCCGCCAACAGGCTGCAATGCGACAAATGAGCCATGGCAGTTTCCATCTGCATCAAGATCGGGACCACAGGTAAACTTCATTGATATTATCGGGTGGTTATCGTGGCCCGTCGTGTGATCCTCTGTGCGCTGCCCGGCCCCTGATGCGACACGGCTTACAACGATGGCGTCAGCATCTACGGCAATATCTTCGGACCCCGTGCAGTTGAGCCTGTACCCAATCGCCATGAAGGAGGCACCACCGGCGTCAAAGTCTGAAAACTGCTGGGCTATCCCGCAGACAATCATGGGTTGATTTTTATTCGAGGCCGTTCCAGAGTAACCCCCAGAGATGCTGACCAGTTCAAGTACCATCCTGAGTGTAAACGGCGTCCCATAGTTGACCTCTTCACCGAAAGCATCTCGCAGCGGCTTGAATGCTACACAGCCATCAATGGCCACAGTGCTTCCACCATCGTGTCCGTCTGCGAATGTAACTACCGTGGCACCTGTCGTTTCAACGATTGAGCCGTCTCCTGAAGGTGACGCGGCCCTGAGCCCATCGTCACCCACAACCTGATTCAGCGGATCTTCGATGACGCATTGATCATCTGTCATCATGAACTGTTGCCAGCCCAGATTGACGCGCCGAGCCGTACCCACAGAATAATGGGCAAAGTCTCCAGGTACTCGACTGGTATGACTCATGAAACATCCAGTCGATTGACGTATCCAAAGACGTTGACCTTATTTGCAACTGATGCAAACCCCTTGACCAACAACCCATTTTGCAGCGGAAGTCCAGGTACAACCAACACGGTTTCGTCAGGCTGAATGACCATCTTGATGTTGTCGTCAACATCGACACCACCAAACTCAATGGTCAACGTCACCGCGGCTGTATTGGTATTACATGCCCAGACCCAGATTTCGTCAATGTCGGTGGTGCCTGAAACAGCGGTGTGAATCAGGTACCCGGCGTCCGAGTTGCCTGATGTGGATGTATCCGTCAGCTTGATACCCGTTCCCTGGGTTGAGCCGCTAAGAAGTACTTTGCTGATCGTTGACATTGTTGTTCCTATCGTCCAAACACTTGTTGGTGAAGAATGTGATCAAGGTCGTTGGCGTCGGCCCCACCGCCACCGCCGCCGATGGTGGAGTGGTCAGCCGACACATCCATGAACTGAAGAAGATACCAGTTGGTGCCATCAAAGCACCACTGAGTAACGTCACCGTTTGCAGTCACGATGTCGGCGCTACCACCTTTCAGGTTAGTGCCGGTAACGTCGTATGTGATGGCTGCGGTAGAGATGACCGTGATGATTTGACCGGAAATCCCATCGTCAAACATCGTGATGGTCTCAGTAGACGCATGGTGCTTGAACAAGTTTCCAGTCGCAACAGAGGGGGTACCATCTCCATCAGCAAAGGTGACGAAGGTATTGCCCGGCCCACTCGATGCCATCGCACTGAGGGCGATAACCGGCCCCGTGAACGTGGCTGATTTGTCATCGCTGATAGTCAGCGCTGTCGCAAGGCTGTTTAGGGTGCTACCCGAACTCCCAGCATTGGCTGTCTGGAATACAATATCTCCACCGGCTCCAGTGCCTTTGCCCTGTCCAGCCTGGATGGTGAGGCTTCCACCAGCGATGTTGTTGGTCGTGCCTGCCGTCGTGGCCCCAGAAGTGATCGTCAGGTTCTTTCCTGCGGTATCGTGGGCCGTGGCTGCAACAGACGCCGTGGCGTTTTGTCCGTTGCCATACGTGATGTCACCACCACTCACAGTAACGTCACCCGCGAACGTCGCTGCCTGCGCTTCACTAATGGTCAACGCAGTCTGCAACCCTGAGTCGTTGTTCGTTTTGAGGATCAACTGACCCTTCTCATCATCCGACGACCCAACGTGACTGACTTCAATCTGACCAAGCGCGTTGTTGCCATGGTCCTCAAAGATCACCTTTGACTCGCAGCCGCCAGCAGTGTTCTCAGAGGTATCGTTCTTCAGTGTGACGTAGGGTGCATTACTTTCAACCTGAAGCTGTGTTCCTGGAGCGGTCGTACCCAAACCAACGCGGTTGTTGGTTTCATCAACAGAGATTGTTCCGCTGTCTACATCGAGATCCGTGACAACAAGACTGCCGCCACTGTCGTCGAATAGGCTACCGACAATACGCCCCATTACGACCTCCAGTTGAGTCGAATGTTCTCAGCGACACACGCAGCACTTGCCTTCGCGCAGACGTAAATGGTGCCGCTATTGGCGTTGGTCGTCGTGGTATCGAAGTGATAATCTTTACTGATTGTAAAGGACACAGCACCCGTAGTCGACGCGGCAGCACTCAGTGTCACCGCTTGGGTTGCGCCAGAAAGAATGTCTGAAGTAATCGGAACCAGACCTGCCGAGTCACGTGCGATGAAGATGGTAAGTGTATCAGCGGCAGCAATTGCACTCAGTTCGAACTCGATTGACTCGAGAAAACAATCATCGGGTACAACGCTGGCCTTCTTATTCGACGCAAGATTTGTAAGCGCGATTACGGCGTATGAAGTGCCGATGGCTTCTTGTAGTGCGGAACACGAATAGCCATATTTCGTAAACTGCTGAATCATGGGAGCGGCTCCTGGCGGGGTGGTGCGGCTATTGTAACACCAAAGGGTGCGTTACCAGTAACCTGCATGTTTAGTGTGTGGTACTTTAGACTCACTTGCCTTTTAGCTTCTTCTTTACTCGTTGCGCTCCAGGCTCATCTGCGGCCTCGTAAAGTGCCGCTGCCGTGGTGCGTTTGGGTATGGTTTCTCGTTGGTCAAGCCCTGTAATGACCCGGCACAGCCTGAGTAGTTCTCCCTGGAGAGCCGCGGCTTCTTCCACAGGTGACTTCTCAATCTTGAGCATGATGTCGTTGATCTCTCCAAGAGGACTGTTGGCAAAAATCAACTGGTGGACACCCGGCATCATGTAGTGGTTCTGTTTGGTTCCGACCGGGATGCCTTCTTGTGGTACCGGCTCCCAGGCTTCTCCTCCTTCGGGCACGATCAAGAAGGGATCCTTCCGTGAGTCGACGGAAAGAATGTCAAGTCCGACTCGTTCAGCAAGTGACACCAAGCCCGATGCGATTTTCTTCGGGTGTGCTGCTTGGTTGACACCAAAGCTGGTGAGTATATCGCCCATGATGGGGGCGCGAGCGGGGTTGAGTACCTCATTCAATGGCGTGTATGGACTAACGATGTCGAAGCCATCGTCGGCGTCAGAGAAGAACTCTGGTCCCATGTTCTTGACCTCGTAGGCCATAAGAACCATTGTGGCCGTGAGGTTGGCCATGTGCTTGAAAGCGGCATCGTACACCGGCTCTGGCATGAACAACGTGGTGTACGGCACGTCGGGGTTGTCTTGCCGAAACAGGTCAATCCACTCCTTTGTCGTACGACGAAGAACCTTGGTAGGGTTCCCCGGTTCCGGGAGTTCCGCCCAGTCTTCAGGTACGTATGGAATATCAACGCCGGGTCGATCACGCAGGAATGTGGGCCGCCCGGATACTCGTGGTCGGGGGATGTAGTAGGTTGACATGTCCGCGAGACGAAATGTGCCTGGAGCCAACTGCAAGAACTCTTTCCGTCGATCTATATCGTCCGCCCGTGCCTCAATCAGTTGACCGCGGGTCCACAGGAACGTAGCCCCCGAAAGCCATAGCTTGACGTCTTGGCGTACATCAGGCGGTACGTTCTCAAGCCCGTCATACTTGTCTGCCAGAGCGTTCTTGAAGAGGTCGTAGTCGTTCTTCAAGTCGGGGGGCAATGCCTCAGTTCGGATGCCGAAGTCATCCACCATGCGGTCGTAAATAATGTGACTGATATACTCGGTGCCCTTGGTGTACGCACGACGCATGACACCCAGGCGGTAGGCTCCCCAGGGACTGAACACGGCATCCAGGACCTGGCGGTTGGCGTTCTTCTGGAAGGCCCAGAACGGGAAGAAGATGTTGATGAGGAAGTTTCGGTCCCACTTCGACATGCTTCCTGCGTAGTCGTACAGTGCTTTGATGGTAATCTTGGCTGCCGTTCTTGGCTCGATACCCATCTCCATCAACGTGACCATGCAGCCTATGCGCTCGCGTTCGGCCCAAGCCTCGGCGATGTCCTCGGAGATTTTTCCGATGTCTCTCAGAAGTTCTTTCCCCTTTGCCGTTAGATCACCCTTTCGTTGGGCCTCGCTCAAGAACATGTCACCGACTTTACGGATCTTGATACCAAGCTGCTTGGTGTCGAACGACGCGAAGATACCGGCCTCGAGAGCAATCTGACGGATCTTCGTCCGAGCGTAGGGACGGCCCCCGAGAATGACGAAGCCACCCGCACCTTCCAGAATCGGGTTCACCTCGATGTGCCATTTCGATGCACGAGTCAGTGTGCCCATCAACTTGGCTGACTTGTCGCCCGCTTCTTGGAGGACCCGACGTACAGCCTCTGGTGCCCCCTCTGCACCGGCCTTCTGTGCCGTAAGCAATACAGCCTGACCCAAAGGATTAGACAAGACGTTTTGCCAGATCATTCGGCTGGTGTGCACCATGGCAGCACGGAACCCCGCCTCGAGGGCCAACTGGTTGAACGTGTCAAAGGTGTTCATCCAGAAGTACCGTGACTTCAGTACGAAGTGACCCCGCACCATACGCGTCTTGATGTATCGGTAAGTCCACGCGAAGCTAAGCTGACTATTGGTCGCGGCTGCCTTGGTACCTGATCCAAGCTGCTCGATGAGGTCACCCTTGAAGATGCCCGCAGAGATTTCAGGGTCCAACGCTTGTGACAGTGCGAGGCTCAAACGGTTCCGTGCGGCTTTGGGCACGTACATCTTGACGCCGTACAAGTCCATACCTTCCACGTAGTTGGGACTAAATCCCATGACCTGGAAGGCTTGCTTGACCTGGACCACCTGTTTTGGGCTGATGGCTTCGCCGCTGATCCATTTCTTGTAGGCGGTTGCGGTACCTTCGTCGACAGCAATACCCAGCTTGACCCACTCGTGTTTGGCTGCATCAGCCATTCCATGTCCGGCAACAAGCACAGCGGTTCGATTGGCTACTCGCTCATCAGGGAACAAGCCCGTGACGTCTCGGTAGAGGCGCTCAAAGGTTTCGGCTGATTTGCCTTCACGGACCCACAGTTTCTTGTCTCGTGTGGTGACACCACTGTAATACATGAGGGTTTCCAGCAATCCCGCAGCTTCATCTTTGTCCAACTCAGCCGTGGTCTTGACCGGCTGCGCGACCATTTTGGGTTCGATTCTTCGGGTCTTGCTGAGTTCAGCGGATTCGAAGACATCTCGCACGAACCGACTGGACATCGGCCCACGAATCACGTCGTCAAGGATACCCTCGAGTTTGGCCACATCCTCAGCGTCCATCTCTGCGACGACATCAGCGACTTTTTCGCGTATTCGAATCTTTTCGATATAAGGTACAAGGATTGCCAAGTCTTCTTCTGCGATAGAAGTGAAGTACTTGTTGGCGTTCTTGAGGACCGAGCCCACAGAATCGTGGCCCGCACTCATCGCGGAGCGTCCACCAAACTTGAACTGGATTGACGGGTCACCTGACAGGTACTTGATCAAGTTTTGCGAGTCGCCTTCGGCGATCAAGGTAACGGTGTCACCAATAGCCTGCTGGGTACGACGCGCACCGGCCATGATACGGTCGCGGATTTCAGGGGGTAGATGCCGCATGTCATCGAACGCGTCACCGCCAATGTAGATGTTGCGGGCAAACTGCATGACGCCACCAGCCTTCGACCCTTTGATGTACTGGTCGACAATCTCTGACGGCGTCAGTTCTGTGATAGCTTCTGAGCGGCTTTTGATTGCAAGCTTCGGTGCCGCATGAGTCTCAAACCGCTTCGCGTTCTCGAGGCCCAACTGAATGTCAGCCAACTCATTGATCGTCAAGACTTTCTTGCCCTTCTTGGGACCAATCCATCCAGCCATTTGCACGGCGACGGGAAGTTCAATGACCGCATCTTGAAACCGGCCTTCTGAGTGCGCCTTGTTTGCTTCGTCCAGTTGCTTGATAAGATCATCCCGAGACACAGGCTTACCCAGCCGATGAGTTTCACGGACCAGTTCATCGACAATGTTGACCTTGAGTCCCTTCTTGACTGGTCCCAGGATCTCGTCTTTCACGACCTTGACGATGTTGGGCATCCCTACACGCTCAGGCGCCTCTGTCTGCAACAGGTCATCAAGTGTCCGCCGAAGGTCAGCACTGATGGCCAACGCGGCTCCATCAGTTTCTGCTCCTTTGAGTGCTGAGTATGTCTCAGCCACCCAATCCTTGACTTGGTCAAACGCGCCGATGACTTCCGGCTTATCGGCTCGGCCTGATGCGACATACTCCTGGAATGCCCGGGCAAACACGGCCTCTGCTTTCTCGATGGTTGCTGGGTCGTCGGCCACGAAGTGTGCGCCCTTGGCTGTGACCGCCACCCCCTTGGTCGCCAGCCACGCCACAAGGGATGACATCTGCCGCTCGCTGAGGTCTCTTCGTGAGATACGACCGATGGCTCGGACGAAGTCCTCCACAGTCGCGCTGTCATCCATGGCACGAATGATGGCCTGACCGTTCTCCAACATCTGAACGACCAGCGCATCCGCGTCTGTTCCTGCTCTCAACGTAGCTGTCGGATCAAACTTGGCCAGGTCCTCTGCGGACATGACGTATCGAATGGCTCTCGCACCCTCATCAAGAGAGACTGGCTCCACCACCAATGGTACACCTCTCTGGATCAAGCGCTCATACACTCCGGTAGCATCCAAGCTGGGGCCGATGTCACTGGCGAACCTAAGTCCCTGCTCTTTGGCGTGCTGCATCGCTTGTAGGTACAAATCGGTACCAAGACCTTGACCGCGAAGCGCCTCCGGCAACTCAACCGAATGGATTGCCAATGTCCCATCTTCAATCTTGAACACGAGACCGCCACCTTCGCCTGTATCGCGGATGGCCTTACTGGAAATCTCAACGAGACCCTCATCCAGTGGCTTGAACTGAACTTCCTTGGCGGCCCGTTCGATACCTGCGAAGCGTTCTTGGTAGTAGTCGCCTACGGTTCGGTCGGTTTTCTTGGCAAACTTCTTGGCTTCCTTGTCGATCAGACGAACGATCTTGGTCGCTGCGTCTCC